>Ga0209383_1000039_pt1 | contig 80222 bp, 72 predicted proteins | sample CoawatmetaG02DNA_FD_187510 | JGI IMG/M metagenome (GOLD analysis project Ga0209383, IMG submission 187510) | Marine microbial communities from the West Antarctic Peninsula - Coastal water metaG029-DNA (SPAdes) (version 2) | ecosystem: Environmental > Aquatic > Marine > Coastal ...
CAAAAGGGGTAGTCGCACAAAAAGAATGACTTCTTGCCTTTTCAATCTCTACACTGCGTGTTGAAAAATTAGGATCACTAATATTTAAATGAGGTAAAGTCATGCTATCACCCACATAGTTTACGAATAAAAAAACATTATTTATTATCTCTTGTGTTAATATAAGGAATTAAACCAATTTTAGTCAATTAAACTATGCAACGATCTACGAAATTATAACAGCTGAAAAGAGAGATTTTAAATGAAAATTGTGGATTTTATTTTTGATTTTGCAAGTCCAAATACATATTTGGTGCACAAAATTTTTCCAGAAATTGAGAAACGAACCGATTCAAAACTTAACTATATACCTTGCCTTTTAGGGGGTATTTTTAAGCAAACCAACAATCAAGCTCCAATGAATGCATTCGCGGATGTGTTGGGGAAAAATGCTTACGAAAATTTAGAACTAGTACGATTTATTGAAGAACACAAAATTATAACCTTTAAAAAAAACCCATACTTTCCCGTTAATACATTAATCTTAATGCGGGGAGCGATTGTAGCTCAAAACGAAGGTAATTTAAAAAATTACATCGAAGCTGGTTTTCATCATATGTGGGAAAGTCCAAAAAATATGGGTGACCCTGATATTTACCTCCAAGCAATGTCAAACTCAGGGTTTGATGGATTAGATTTGTTGGAAAAAATGCAATCAAAGGAAGTTAAAGAAAAACTAATCTCGAATACTAATAAAGCTGTTAAAAAAGGTACTTTCGGAATGCCAACTTTTTTTGTTGGAGATCAAATATTCTATGGCAAAGAACGTTTAGCACAAATCGAAAAAATTCTTTCTGATTAACCCTTGCCTCGCCAAGGTATAGTTTTTCTTATTACCCACCGCATCATGATATCGAAAGACAAACCGAGCAAACCCATTATCAAAATTGTGACCCAAATTAACTCATAATCAGAAACTGTTCTGGCCACGTTTTCGATAAACCCAATACCTGTTGTACCAGCCAACATTTCAGCAGCAACTAAAGTCCCCCAACAGACACCTATGGCAATTCTTATTCCTGTTAAGATTTCGGGTAAAGCATTTGGTAAAATCACATAACGTAATATTTGACTATTTGAGGCCCCTAGAGAATGAGATGCCCGGATTTTTGATAATTGGGTGCCTGATGCCCCCGTTCTGGCAGAAATAACCATGATAGCAAATGCCACCATAAAAAGAAGAAATATCTTTCCATCATCTTGAATGCCAAAAATTGTAAGAATTAATGGCGCCCACGCCAAAGGTGGGACCGGTCGATATAGCTCAATAATTGGATCAAAGAATGATTTAAAAAAGCGAGATATACCCATGTAAATACCCAACGGCACACCAAGAAAAATTCCTAAAGCTAGTGCTATCAATACCCTAAATAATGAATCCCATATGTGACCATCAAACATTGGCACTGCACCTAAGTATATATCCCCTTGAGCAAGGGCTTGTAGCGTATCTTTATAATTTGCTTCAAATTTACCACTTTCAGAATGTTGTCCATATTCTCCAGGAAGTTGATCAATGAATGAATCTGGGATGAAAAATGCCAAAATATCTGCTATTTCGAGCCAATCCCACCAAAAAAGCGTAGTTCCTTTGTAACCTCCTCCATTTTCCAAATCAGGGTTTGCAAGTATTAAGAATTTAGCGACTACGTCTGTGGGCTTTGGTAACCATCGCCCTGAGCCTTGTTCAGTACACTGAGTTTTTGATTTGATAACACCTTGACCAGGAATAAAAACTGCTTGAATAACTTTCAAATTTCCTTTTGCGTCACTGAGTGCATCGAGAAAGCTATTCACCGAATTATTTAGCCCATCTAACGACTGAGGTGGAAATATAGTTCCATCATCTAACCTTTTAAAAATACGCTCAACAGCCTTAACATAATTCTGCCTTTGCTTTAATATCTCCTCCCCAAAAGAAGATGGTTTATTAAGACTCTTTAGATATTTTATTTTTTCTTTGGTTGATACAATCAAACTTTCTGCTGTTTTTGATTGGTTTCTTGTTTTCAAAAATGTTGTAGATAATAATTTGGTTTTTTTACTAATTTCATCAAAAAGGATGCCTTTCTGTGTAATTGGAAGTAATGGTAATTCAATGTACGTGGTACCCCATTTGGGTTGCAAAAGTGCTTCTGACGTGGGTATAAAATCATAATACCCCTGCTTTAATTTATCGCTTAAATTATCAAAATCATTAACAATATTTGAAAAGGTATTTATAGAAGTAGTACTCTGATATTCTTGATTAGAGAACACTCCAATTAGTTCCCTCGATCTAAATATTATATCCAACAGTTCTTTTTGTTCAAAGCTATTAAAAGCATCCTTAGGTAAATTAGTCTCTAAAATATCAAGCTGCTCTGTATTTCGAATGATCAATTTAGTCGATTTATAATACCGTGCTCCAATCGGGAGAGCAGCTTTAATAGGAGCGATGGAAGTTTCAACTTTTGCAACCTGACACATTTCATTACCCGCTTCAGGAAAAAAAGCACGCCCAATACCCCAAGAAAAATAAAACCATAGCAATAAGATTGTCGAAATCCCAGCTACTGTCCAATACCATCCACCTAAGGTGCGTTCTGGGTCCCCAAATACTTCGTCCTTAGCACGAGATGTTGCTTGCTTGAGCCCAATAAGTATCGAGAAAATTAAAGCCATTAATAAAATAACTATAATAATGGAAGCTATAAAAGCTCGCTCTTCAGAGAACCAATCAAGCACCGCCCATTATCTCCTCTTCCATATCCCAAATCATCGATAAGATCTCCTCTCTTACCTCTGCAAAATGTGGACCTTGTTTAATATCTCGGAGAGGCTTCTTCAAACCTTCTTCAGCAAACGGCAGTTTATACTCTTTATGAATTCTTCCTGGTCGCGGTGCCATGACAAAAAGCCTCTCGCCAAGCAATAATGCCTCCTCCACAGAGTGCGTAATAATTAATATTGTTTTTCCAGTTTCTTTCCAAAGTTCTAAAATCAATGATTGCATTTTTTCTCTCGTAAGCGCATCCAAGGCCCCAAGTGGTTCATCCATGAGGATCACATCTGGATCGTTTACCAAGCATCTAGCTAAAGCAACACGCTGTTGCATTCCACCTGACAGCTGATAAGTTGGTGTGTCACCAAAGCCCTGCAATCCAACGATATTGAGCCACTTTTCTACCAAGGCTTCGCTTTCGCTTTCTGAGGTTTTCTTCATCCTTAAACCAAAATCTACATTTTTTGATACCGTCAGCCATTCAAAGAGAGCGCCTTGCTGAAAGACCATTCCTCGCTCAACGCTTGGGCCTTCTATCTGCATATTATTTAAAGACATGTCACCTGCTGTAGGATTTAAAAATCCAGCAATCATATTTAACAAGGTGGTCTTTCCACAACCTGACGGCCCTAGAACAGATAATAGTTCACCCTTTTTTAGAGTGAAGTTAATGTCTTTTAATGCCTCGACCTCTACACCGGTCTGCGCATTCGAAAAAGTCATACATAAGTTTTTGCAAATAAGATCAGACATATTATATTTTTAATCACAAATAAGAAAACAAGACCCTAAAAAGGGTCTTGTTTAACATTTAAGAAATTTCGAAATTAATCGAAATATGAACTATCGATCGTTTTAGCTATCGCCGATCCATCAGATGAATCAGAGAATACAACGCCCAACGCAGCTGCCGCGCTTGCCGCTACTCCATCAGGACCAAAGTATTTATCCATCTGCTGTTTTTCGGTCATAAAAATCATGCCACCCATTTGTCGTTTAGTGTCTTCAACGCTCATGCCAGCATCTGCAGCAACTTTTGCAAGTTGAGCATCTGTTGCTTTCCATGCTAGATTTGCTTCGTCTGTAACATCTAAAAATGTTCTTAAAAGATCTGGATTTTCTGTCGCAAACTTCTCTGTAACGGAAATAACATCAAATGAGCCAATACCCGCATCAATTTTTTGCTGTGACGTCATAATTGGTGTTCCAACTTCTCCTGCCGCCTTTGAAGAGTTACCTCCAAATATACAAGCCATATCAACATTACCGTCAGCCAAAGATTTAGCGCCATCTGCTGGTGCCTGATCAACAATTGTCATAGTTGAAGTATCAACATTTAAGCTTGACATGTAACTTCTAAAAGCAAAATCAGCCATTGTATTTAGTGGGACAGCAACAGTTCTACCCTCTAGCTCAGATGCGTTAGATGAGTCGATTCCAAGACCATTTTTTACAAAACAATCATTTGCTTCGTATTCCATTGCTATTGCTACCATTTTCAAAGGATGCCCTTGCTGAATAGCTGTCACGAATGGTGAAAGCCCTTGAGAATACGAAATATCAATATCCCCAGCCAACATTGCTTCTGTCATTTGAACACCTGTTGAAAAATCTACCCAGTTAACATCCACACCCATTGCTTCATCATAGACTTTGTCAACTTTTGATATCTGGTTTGGTGACGCCCATTCCAAGAAAAAAGCTACATTAACGCTTTCAGCTGCATAGCTAGTAGACCCTGCTGTTAGAGCAAAAACGCTAACTGCAATTGCTGAACCCTTTTTTAGTATATTCTTCATAATTTCCCCCTCAGGATTATTAAATAATTAATTGCTCAAACTAAATTTGATAAATGTATCAGTTAAAATACAATTTCGAGTAAACACTGGTAACATTAATCTTCATAATTTACGAGGTTAATCTTTTTTTTTGCTATGAGTCATCCAAGTCACTGCGTAACGTTGCGTTAGTAATTAACAACTCACAGTTGTTAATTAAAAAAATCTCTAAACAAGTGGTTGTGTCTCCAATATCAAATCATTAAACGGTTTTTATGAAATTTTGGTTACCTTTTAGAAAAAAAACACCTCAGGTGGCAGTAATTCGTTTTAGCGGTACGATTGCTGCAGATGGTAGATTTGGCTCATCCGCAATAAGTGATTACTCTACAAAAAACTTGATTGAAAAAGCATTTTCACGTAAAAACCTATCCGCAGTAGCACTTTTAATTAACTCACCTGGTGGTAGCCCAGTTCAATCTAGCTTAATCGCTGCACGAATAAGGCGCTTAGCAAAAGAGAAGAAAGTCCCTGTTTATGCTTTTGTTGAAGACGTGGCCGCATCAGGGGGTTATTGGTTAGCAACGGCGGCAGATGAAATTTACGTAGATTTGAGCTCAATCGTTGGCTCAATTGGTGTAATATATTCTGGCTTTGGATTCCAAAAACTTATAGAAAACTACGGCATTGAAAGGCGAATTCATACGGCTGGAGAAGAAAAAAGCTTTTTAGATCCCTTTAAACCCGAAAATGCTGAAGATATCGACAGGCTAATAAATCTCCAAAAAGAAATTCATAGCGCTTTTGTTGCTCAGGTAAAAAATAGTAGAGGTGACAGGCTTCAAAATAAAAATATATTTACCGGTGAATTTTGGGTTGGAGAAACCGCAAAAAAATTAGGTTTAGTTGACGGCATTGGGCATCTCATACCAACAATGAAGAAAATATATGGGGATAAAACAAACTTTTATGTGCAAGAAAAAAAGAAAAGCTTTATCTCCCGATTTGGTATTAAAATTGCAAATGAAACAATTGGAGGCATTGAAAATCATGCTAATTGGTCAAAATTTGGTTTGTAAATGATAATCAAAATTGTATCATTATTTCTTGTGGGAATGGTAGCTCTGGCCATATTTGGGCGACTAAAACTACCCAAAATAAAATTTGGGGGTAGTAAAAAGTGCAAAAAATGTGGCGCTCCTCTAATCAATAATTCAATCTGTATTTGTGAAGAATAATGGATTTAACTATCCAAAAAATATTCAAGAGGTAATTGATGTCTAAAAAAGCTATTATTACCGGTGGTGCAAGAAGACTGGGAAAAGCAATGGCACTTGAATTGGCAAGCAAAGGCACAGACATTATAATTCATTACAATAAGGCTAATGAAGACGCTGAAGAAACTCGTGATTTAGCACGTAGTAAAGGTGTAAAAGCAGAGATTTTACAAGCTGATCTTCTAGAGATGACAGATACTATTGAGCTCGTTGCAAAAGCTAAAAAAATAATGGGAGGAGCATTTGATCTTTTGATAAATAATGCCTCGATATTCGAATATGACAATTTAAACACCGTTGATATTGAAAGCTGGGACCGCCATATCAATTCTAATCTACGTTCAGCCGTTTTTTTAACTCAAAAATTTGCACAACAAGCGCCAACAACAGAAAATAATAAAGATAAGATTCCTTACTCAAATTCAAACATTATAAATATGATTGATCAAAGGGTGCGAAAGATAACACCCGAATTTATGTCTTACACAACTGCAAAAATGGGGTTGTGGGCATTTACTCAATCTTCAGCACAGTTTCTAGCTCCACATATCAGAGTAAATGCAATTGGACCTGGTCCTACTTTGCAAGGCAGCCGTCAGAGCAAAGAAAATTTTGAACAACAACGACGATTAACACCATTAATGCGTGGTGCTGATGAGATTGATATAACAAATGCGATGAATTTTATTTTAAATGCTTACTCTCTTACAGGGCAATTAATCTGTATTGATGGTGGCCAACATTTAGCTTGGCAAACCCCAGATGTCCTAGGAATTGAGTAGTAAAATCAATGCGCTAGCTAAATTACGCCACGTTAGTTGTCCACTTAGACTATATTATCTTAATATAAATAAAAAAAACCTCAATGAATTCAATCATTTGCAAAAAGAAGCTATTTTTATTGTTATATTTCAGAGACTTAACAAATTGTTTAAAAATTGGGCAATTAGGTATAAACCCAATAATTTAAGAGGAATTTGGCTGAAGAGCAAAGTTATATGCAGACTTATCCACAGAATAAGTGGAGAAAATATGACCGATATGTCATTTTAAATTTAGAAACTACAGAATCATGTAATATTTTGGGATTACTATCATTAATATAACAACTAAATCTAATACTTCCGGATATGAGATAATCGGAAACTATCTTAAAAATCTCCCTGAAAATCCAGGTGTTTATCGGATGTTGGACAGTACTGGATCAGTTTTATACGTTGGCAAAGCTGTGAATTTAAAAAAGAGAGTCACTAATTACTCTAAACGTCATGGGCATACTATAAGAACTAGCAAAATGATCCAAAACACTGTCTCTATGATGTTCCTAACCACACGGACTGAAACAGAAGCATTACTATTGGAACAAAACTTAATAAAGCAGTTAAAACCCAAATATAATGTACTTCTAAGAGACGATAAGAGTTTTCCAAATATCTTAGTTTCAAAAACTCACATTTTTTCACAAATCAAAAAGCATCGTGGAAAAAAATCTGAACAAGGTAGCTATTATGGACCTTTTGCATCGGCTGGAGCCGTAAATAGAACTTTAAATCAATTGCAAAGAATATTCATGTTGCGCAATTGTACTGACACTCAATTTACTAATCGAACACGCCCATGCCTTTTATTCCAAATTAAAAAGTGCTCTGCTCCCTGTGTAGGAAAAATATCTGAAAAGAGATATAACGCATCAGTTGAAGATGCTGAAAATTTTTTAAAAGGAAAAAATAAAAAAATTCAAGAAAGATTAGCTTTGCAGATGCACGAGGCAAGCCAACAGATGAATTTTGAAACTGCCGCTGTTTTGAGAGACAGAATTCACGCATTAACCCAAATTCAACAACACCAAGGAATAAATCCTAAAGGCGTCAATGAGGCAGATGTCATTGCAATCCATTGCGAGGGGAATACCGCCTGTGTTCAAGTCTTTTTTATTAGAGCACACCAAAACTGGGGCAATCGAGCATATTTCCCCCAAACTGGTAGTGGAGCAGAAGTTTCAGAAATTTTAGAGGCATTCTTGGTACAATTTTATGATAACAAAACTGCGCCAAAAAATATTTTATTATCAAACAAAATAGAAAATCCTTTATTGGTTGAAAATCTTTTATCAAAGAACTCTTCTTATAAGATAAAGATTTTAAACCCTAAATATGGTGAAAAAGCTATATTGGTGGAGAACGCTAGGCGAAATGCCGAGGAGGCATTAGCTAGAAAGAATTCTGAATCTGCAAATCAGATTAAATTACTCAAAGATTTAGCTAAGGCGCTTAATATAGAGAGAAAATTGAATAGAATTGAAGTATATGACAATTCACACATTCAAGGAACTAATGCGATTGGCGGTATGATTGTTTCAGGGCCTGATGGCCTTGAAAAGTCCGCTTACAGAAAATTTAATATAAAAGAACCTACCGCCCAAACTGGTGATGATTTAGCAATGATGAAGGAAGTGATCCAGAGGCGATTTTCTAAACTTCTTTCTGAAAATCCTGATCAAAACACTGAAAATTGGCCAGATTTGATAATTATTGATGGGGGTGCAGGTCAAGTATCAGCTGTTGCAGAAGTATTAAGAGATTTAGGCATAACTGATTTGTATTTTATTGGGGTTGCAAAAGGTGAGGAAAGAGACGCTGGAAAAGAATTATTTTACAGATATAAAGAAAAACCATTTAGTCTGCGCCATACAGACCCAGTATTATATTTTGTTCAACGTCTGCGTGATGAAGCTCATCGCTTTGCCATCGGGGCTCACCGGGCAAAACGAAAAAAATCAAACTTTAGATCGCCACTTGATGAAATAAAGGGCGTAGGCCATACGCGCAAGCGCGCGTTACTTTCACATTTTGGATCTGCAAAGGCTATTTCAAGGGCAGATTTAAAGGATTTGCAAGCTGTTGATGGAATTTCAAATAAATTGGCTAAAAGTCTTCATGACTTCTTCCATGATGCCTCATAAATGATTAGACTATAGATATGAATTGGACATTACCTAATATTCTCACGATATTCAGACTAGCGGCGGCTCCTACCGTTCCTCTTGTTATTTTGTATTTCCAACAGCCTTTATCCTACTCCATTGCATTAATTATTTTCATCATAGCCGGCATAACAGATTTTGTAGATGGTTACTTGGCAAGACTTTGGAAACAGGAAACTGCATTTGGGAAAATGATGGACCCTATAGCAGACAAAGCAATGGTCATAATGGCCTTAATGGTTTTGTTACTTCCTTTTAAGTTTAGCCCAATGATCGTAATACCAACTTTAATCATTATATTTCGTGAAATTTTAGTCTCTGGATTGCGTGAATTCTTAGGAGAAAATGCAAAACTTTTATCAGTTACACGGCTCGCTAAATGGAAAACTTCCATACAAATAATTGCAATATGTAGTCTTTTTCTTTCTTTAATTGCAAAGTTTTATAATACACCAGGTGGAGATCAATTAATTAACGAAAATTTAATAAATTATTCAATTGATAAGACAATTAACTTGGGATCACTATCACTTTTAGGAAGTCTTTCACTCTTATGGATAGCAACAGTTTTGACATTTTTAAGCGGCTATGATTATCTACGAAAAGCTTTAAATTTTATAAAAAATGAAACTAGAAATGATTAGAATATTATATTTTTCTTGGATCCGGGAAGGTGTAGGTGCTTCTGAAGAAAAGTTGGAAACAAAGTCTGAGAATGTTAAAGAACTAATTAATGAACTGAAATTAAAAAATGAAAAATACAATTCAGTTTTTTCAAAATTAGATAATATCCGGGTGGCGGTTGATCAAAAATTGGTTAACTTTGAAACTTCCATCAAAAATGCCGAAGAGGTCGCATTCTTCCCACCAATGACTGGTGGTTAAAATGACAGTGATTTTACAATCAAGTGTATTTGATCCAGGAGCGACAATTAATGAATTTCAAAAACAATCAATTAACTGTGGAGCCATTGTCAGCTTTACGGGTGTTGTTAGAAACAATGAAGAATCAAATTTAAAAAAATTACATATCGAGCATTATCCATCTATGACAAAAATAGCGATAGAAGAGATGATAAATGTAGCAAACAAACGTTGGAAACTTTCTAATTGTTTAGTTATTCATCGATATGGCAATCTTAAAGTCAACGAAATAATAATGATGGTTGTTACGGCTTCAAGCCATAGGGTTGACGCGTTTCAAGCGGCAGAATACTTGATGGATTATTTAAAAAGTCGAGCTCCGTTTTGGAAAAAGGAATTTACAGATAAGGGCAGTAACTGGGTTCTTAGTAAAGAGACTGATGAGGCTGCACTAACACGTTGGTAGAACGCTATTCCTGTGACAACAACTTTTCTTTTAGTTCCGCTACTTCTCGCCGAGCCGAACCCAAACCGTCCATGGCAGCATTTAGTTCAGCCTTAACTTGGCCCAATTGATTAGCCAATTCTTTTTCTCTATTTTGCACGTAAGCAATTGTGTTATCTCTTTCTTCTTCAACATTGAGCAGTGTGGTTGTAAGTTCGTTCACATCACTCTCCTCCAGGTGAGGATTTTGATTAATATTTCGAAAAAGTCGTGATAATATCCAACCAATCACAAAAGACACTAGCAATGCAAATGCAACGATTAATGTGAGCTCAAACTTATCCATCTTTTCTTTCTAAAATAATTATATGCTAATCGTCATTCATTATTAATGTAAATTCAATCCGACGGTTTTTATTACGACCTTCTGATGTTTTATTATCTGCGATTGGTGTGCTTTCACCGTATCCCTTTGCAATCAAATTACCAGTTAAGATGTCATAACTTAATAATGAATCCATTACAGCCTCTGCTCTTGCCTGACTTATAGAAAGATTTAAACTCTTACGACCTTGACTATCCGTGTGGCCACCAATTTCCATAGGAACTATATAACAAGTTTGCATAATATCTGCCATATTTTTTAAGGTGTCATTGGAAGATTTTTGTAAAACAATTTCTCCAGGTGCAAATTCAATGCCAAGTGTCTCAATCACATTATTTATATCTAAAACACATTTCTTAGCATCCGGTCCTATTGGTTTTGGAACTAACTGCTCATCATATTCTAACTTTAAAGTATACAATATATCATTACCTAATTTTTTAGAAAGTATTTCGGACACTATTGATTTTATCTCTGGATTGGCTGATTTCCCCTCTAATAGAATAGTATTTGGCTCTATGATTAAACTTCCATGATCTAAAAGACCTACCACCTCCAAGCCAGTCAGAACTTGGATTGGCCAATTCTGAGGCAACTTGTCGCTCAATCTGAGTGAGTCATTAATATTAATTGATCCAAAAATTGAGCTGGCATAACTCCTAACAGCTATTTCTGCAGTATGATCATTCAAAAAACCTTTTAGCTCCACAACACCGTCAAGGCTCTTTATTACGGTGAAGGTATTTGTATTATCAATTTCTTTTGTCAGAACTGGTTGAAGAGTTGCACCAACTTGAAATTCATTCGGTAAAGCTTTCTTTAATTTATCAATTATATTTTCAAACTTGTCATTTCCAGTATTTCCAGAGACTACAATAGAGACATTATGATTTTCAAAAGTTAATGAAGCAATTTCAAACTCCTTAACATATGTAGCAGCAACTATTACAGCATCCACCCAACTTTCTGCAGGAACGCCAATACCAATTTCACAATTACTTTCCTTATCAACACCAAGCTTAATCATGGCGCTTAAAATTACTACTTTCGAATATTCATCACTAGCTGAACACTTGTCTAAAGAAGCCCCACTCTCGTCCATAGTAAATCTTAGTGAAAATGGTTGGATTAAGGGTCTGGGTGACTGAATATCCAAATGTAATTTAAAAAACCCTGGGTCTAGTGAGGTAAGTTGATTTTCAATTCTAATCTTATCATCAATACTTTCGCTAAGGGCCGAAATCCAAATTTCTTCTTTCGCAATCGAAATCTTAGAATTTGGTAAGAGCTCCACACTAGCAATAGCATAATCCAATGTTTTTTTCCAGGCATCAGTTATCGGAAAAGACGAAACTTCTAGTAAATTGCGAACTTCGAAGTCTTTAGCAATAACTTTAAGTTTCGCAATCAATTTTTTAGATTGCGAATTTGTAGGCACAAAACCAATAACACTTATATGATTATCATCCCTGAGTATTTCTAATACATACTCTAATGTTGATGGAGTAATTTGTTTTTTTACAATTATTTGGTCGATTATTCTTTCAGAATTGATGATAGAAGAAATTTTTGAAGTTGCGATAAATCGATTGGCCTCGTCTGGTGCAAAACCACTAACAATTACTCGCGCACCGTCCGTTGAAACTTCTAACCAACTTAATTCAGTATCAGATGTTTCTGTGAGAACCGCCTCAAGTGTTTTCTTTTCAAAATAATTCACCAATACAAATGCAAAGACAATAAATAAAACAGATACAATCAATCCAAATAAGAAGATTTTTATATTTATAATTTTTTTCATATCAACCTGAAACAACAATCAATTATTAAAATAATCATTTTAAATTAAACCAAGACTGCGATACAGAGAATCGCAACGAGTATAAGTCCTGAATCTCGATTTGAGCGAAAAATAATTAAACATTTCTCCGAGTCATTAATATCTAGTTTTTTGATTTGAATAAGTAAATGAAACGTCATAATCAAAATACCAAATATACAGAAAAGCAGAGGTACAAAATCACTAATTTTGAAATAAACGCACAATAGGCATAACAAGTTAAAAAATACTAACCCAATTACAAAGCCATATAACCAACTATAGGTATTATCGCCTAAGCGCAGCGCAGTAGATTTAATACCAATTAATATATCGTCCTCCTTGTCTTGATGAGCATAAATTGTATCATAAAATAATGTCCAGCAAATTCCAGAAAGATATAAAAATATTGGGGCAAAGCCCAAATCACCCTGATACGCTGACCAGCTTAATAACGCTCCCCAGTTGAATGCTAGGCCTAAAAATAACTGTGGCCACCAAGTAAATCTTTTTGCAAACGGATATATAGCCACCACCACTAAAGAAAGAGCTCCAACTAAAACTGCAAACCAGTTCAAGGTAAATAATAAAATGGCTGACATTATTAACTGAAGAAGCATCCAAATTACTGCTAATTTCACAGTAATCAAGCCAGCTGGTAAAGGGCGAGATTTTGACCGAGCAACTTTACCATCAAGATTTCTGTCAGTAATATCATTCCATGTACAGCCAGCTCCCCTCATCAAAAAAGCACCAAAAAAACACACTGATGCAATCCAGATGGTATCTAAATCAATTAACGATCCACCATCATCTATTATGGCTATTAAAAGTCCCCACCAACAAGGTATTAATAATAGCCATGTCCCAATTGGTCTATCCAGGCGAGAAAGTCTTAAAAAAGGTTTAGACCATTCAGGGCAATAATTATCTACCCAATTTGATTTTATAGCATCTGAGACACGCCCATCAGCACGTGATAAAACTTTTTCTGGATTTTGATCAGCTGGCGTCATAAATACTTAATATGTTATATAAAAATTCAAAAATACGTCTTTATGTAGACGGTTCTATATCAAAAGAGCAAGAGATCCTCTTTAATAAAGATCAATCGCATTATTTATATAAGGTTATGCGATTGAAAATTGGTGATACTCTAGATATTTTTAACGGTCACGATGGCGCTTGGAAAGTTGAGATTATCGAAATTGGTAAAAAAAATACATGTGGAATAGTGCATGAACAAACCCAAATACAATTAAACCCTCCCGATATATGGCTTCTTTTTGCTCCAATTAAAAAAAATAGAACAAACTTCATTATTGAAAAAGCTACGGAAATGGGAGCGGCTAGAATAATACCAGTTAAAACTGATTTTACAAATTCAGAACGAACTAAAAGAGAAAACTTGTATGCTCATGCAGTTGAAGCAGCTGAGCAATGCAGGGGAACATTTGTTCCAGTTGTGGAAAAATTAACTGACCTGAATAAAATCTTAGATGATTGGCCAAAAAATAGGGGCATATTATACTGCGATGAATCCTTATCTGGAACAAAAGTTGAAAAACCAAATACACATTTTTCTAGCTGGGCTATATTAGTTGGACCTGAAGGTGGTTTTTCCTCCAAAGAACAAGCTTTTTTAAATAATCATAAACAAACCTTTCCAATTAGTCTTGGACCTCGGATTTTAAGAGCAGACACCGCAGTTGTTGCAGCCTTAACTTTTTGGCAAAATAATTTTGGTGACTGGTAATGTCTTTTCTAAGACCAGAAATAAAATTGTGGCTATACAAATGGAGAGAGTGCCTCATTAGCTTAATTATTGCCGCTTTAGGATTGTGGATAGGTTTTCATGGTGCGTCTAAATATAATCTAATACTTCAATTTTCTGGATATATAATTGCAATTATAGGTATTTGCATAGCAATTGTTGCTCATAGACGGTTGTCATTTTCTCAATTCCCAAACGGCTTAGGATTAGTGGAGATAAAAGAAAGACAAATCGTTTACTTTGATCCCACTGGCGGGCTTGCATTTTCCGCAGATAATATAATCTCCATTGAAATAAGTATTTCAAATACATTTGGCCCCAGTTGGAGATTAAAGACTGAAGATCAGTCAATTATAAATATACCTTTAAATGCATTTGGAAACGAAAAACTCTTTGACATATTTTTAACGCTTCCAGGTGTAGAATCTACGCATCTAATTAACGCAGCAAACAACCCAAAAAGCTCAACCAAGAAAATTTGGGAAAAATAGATACTTGACTTGGTTAAATCTTAAGTTCACCACTCAATAAAACAAAACTAATAGAGGTTCACAAATGTCTATCCCACAATCTGGAGGCGGACTAATTGAACATTACGGACAATTAGCAGAATATTTAAACGCTGGCTGCAAGCCAAAAGAAGACTGGAAAATAGGAACCGAACACGAAAAGTTTGGCTATGTCAAAGATAGCTTTGCCCCACTTCCCTACGACGGCAGTTGTTCAATAAAGGCTATGTTACAGGGGTTAAGAGACACCTATAACTGGTCAGAAATTTTAGAAGGTGGGAATATAATTGGACTGACTAAAGAGGGAGCAAACGTAAGTTTAGAGCCAGGCGGTCAATTGGAACTGTCAGGAGCACCCTTAGATTCAATCCATGAAACCTGTGATGAAGTTAATCATCACTTAAGCGAAGTAAGAGATATTGCTAACAAAATTGGTGCAGGTTTTCTTGGATTGGGGGCGGCACCAGAATGGTCGCATGAAGAAATGCCAATGATGCCAAAAGGGCGTTATAAATTGATGACGGATTATATGGGTCGTGTGGGAACTCATGGCACACAAATGATGTATAGAACCTGCACTGTACAAGTAAATTTAGATTTTTCTTCTGAAGAAGATATGATTAAAAAAATGCGTGTAGGATTAGCACTCCAGCCTGTTGCTACAGCTCTATTTGCAAATTCTCCGTTTTTTGAAGGGAAACTAAATAACCATAAAAGTTGGCGAAGTAGAGTATGGCGAGATTTAGACGAAGACAGAACAGGAATGCTTCCGTTCGTATTTGAGCAGGATTTTGGCTTTGATGCTTGGACTGAGTATGTTTTAGATGTTCCAATGTATTTTGTTTATCGTGATGGGAAGTATATAGATGCATTGGGGCAATCATTTAGAGATTTTTTAAAAGGAAAGTTACCTGCCCTTCCAGGTGAAAAACCAAAAATTTCAGATTGGGCAGACCATTTAACAACTGTTTTCCCTGAAGCTCGAGTAAAGCAATTTATAGAAATGAGAGGTGCAGATGGTGGCCCTTGGAGAAGATTATGCGCATTACCAGCTTTTTGGGTAGGCTTAATGTATGACCAAAATTCTTTAGATAGTGCTTGGGATATTTGTAAGACATGGGATGCCAGCACTAGAGAGGAAATGCGGATTGCTGCTTCAGAAGATGGTGTTTCTGCAAATGTTAACGGTATATCTATGTTGAGCTTGGCAAAAGAATTAGTAGATATTTCCAGGTCTGGATTAAAAAACCGCGCACGATCTGGCAACGGCGGTCTAGTTCCTGATGAATGTCATTTTTTAAATTCCATTGAAGAAGTGATAGAGACAGGAAAATCTCCTGCATGTGATCTTATTGATAAATACGAAAACGAGTGGGGTAAAGATTTAAAAAATATCTATAAAGAATATTCTTATTAGAATTCTGTTAAATTAAAGTATAGATAATAACGCATAAAATTTTGGTGAAACCTTTATATTTTACCAATTTTTGCTTCAGATCCATCGATCAACCTTCTGATATTATCTTTGTGGCGGTACCAGATCAGAACGGTCATAAATAAAGTAACTACTAAAGCCTCATTATCATAAAATAAAAAAATTCCTATTGGTGCGGATGCACTAGAAACTATAGCAGATAGTGAAGAATACCTGAATACTAATGCTATTATTATCCAAATAAAACAAACCAAAAGCCCAGCAACAAAACTCAATGCTAAGATTGCACCAATAAATGTGGCAACACCCTTTCCCCCTGAAAATCTAAGCCAAACGGGATAAATGTGACCTATAATGACAAAAATACTTGCAGTTATTGCCGCATCTTCAGAAATAAAACGAGCTACAACAACCACTAACGCGCCTTTTAAACCATCAAGAATCAATGTAATCAAAGCTGCTAATTTGTTCCCCGTTCTAAGCACATTCGTGGCTCCAATATTGCCCGAGCCAATATGCCGTAAATTTCCCAAACCAAACACTTTAGAAACTAATATCCCAAATGGAATTGAACCCAATAAGTAACTAAAGAAGATCACACTAAACGTTAAAATTGAGGCCTCCATAGAAAAACTACTCACCTAAAGAATCTCCAAATACCTCATACCCATTTACGAAAGTCTTAATTACCTTTCCCTGCATTAACGTTTCATCATAGGGCGTATTTTTCGACTTAGAATTGAGAGCAAACCTATTTAAAACGAATGGTGCATCAGGATCAAATAACACTAAATCAGCCTGGCTTTCTAGTTCCAAAGTGCCTCCGGGTAAGTTAAACCTTTTTGCAGGGTTTAAGGAAAGCGCTCGAAATAACTGTGGTAAAGAAATTGAGCCGTTATGGAACAATTGAAGAGACGCTGATAAAATCGTCTCAAGTCCAACCGCACCACTTGCAGCTTCCTCATAAGGCAATCTTTTACTCTCTTCATCTTGAGGGGTATGCATTGAGGAAATTATATCTATTGTTCCATCAGCTATAGCCTCTACCATTGCTACTCTATCAGATTCAGATCTTAACGGTGGTTTGATCTTAAAGAACGTTCGGTAATCTCCAATATCCATCTCATTAAGAGTCAAATGGTGGATTGACACGCCTGCTGTTACATCCAAGCCATTTGACTTTGCACGCCTTAAAGGCTCCAAGGCGAGGGCCGTAGATAATTGATCAAAATGATATTTAACACCAGTCAATTCAACAAGGGCAAGATCTCTCTCAACACCCATCTTTTCAGCAATTGGATTTACAGCAGGTAACCCCTTCAGTGATGAAAATTTACCTGAAGTCGCCGAAGCGCCCATTGTTAATGTGCTGTCTTGAGGATGCCCCTGAACCAGTAAACCCAAGCTTGCAGCATACGTTAAACAGCGACTCATAATCTTATTATTCGTGATCACTTGGTCACAATCAGTAAAACCTACCGCCCCAGCATCATGCAAAAAACCCAACTCTGTCATTTCCAAGCCAACTCTTTCACAGGTTAAGGCAGCCATCGGGTAAATATTAACTGGAGACACTGTATTAGCGCGGTTTATAACAAATTCTAACTTTTCTGGTGTATCAATAGCAGGGATAGTATCTGGGCGAGTGACCATTGTAGTAACTCCACCTGCCGCAGCTGCTAAACTTGCCGTTCTAAAACTTTCTTTGTGACGTTCGCCAGGTTCACAAATTTTGACCCCAACGTCAACAATTCCAGGGGCTAGGTATTTTCCAGCACAATCTATAACATTATCAAAAAGTTTGTGATTAATGTTCGCATTATCATAAACAATGTCAGAGATCTTTCCATCTTGAATACTCAAATATCCAAGTTTTACATGATCCTGAACAGGATCTATTAAATAAGCATTCTTTAATAAAAGCTTCAAGGCGCATCCTTATTTGCAATTTGCTTGGAAACATTCCGAGAAAGCAAATCCATCACTGCCATACGAACGGCAACACCAACTTCAACCTGGTCTTGGATTACAGAGTGATTTATGTCATCCGCTAATGTTCCATCGATTTCTACGCCACGGTTCATTGGGCCTGGATGCATAACTATCACATCTTTTTTTGCTGACGCTAATTTCTTGTTATCCAAGCCCCATCGATGGTAATATTCTCTGGCTGAAGGTACGAAACTTCCATCCATTCTTTCTTTTTGCAATCGAAGCATCATAACTACATCAACATCATTTAGCCCTGAACGCATATCTTCAAAAACCTCAACACCAAACTCTGAGATACCTGGTGGCATCAAGGTTCTTGGTCCAATCAAACGAACTCTATTTCCTAACTTGCTTAGTAATATTAAATTAGAGCGTGCAACCCGAGAATGCGCAATATCACCACAAATTGCGATCGAAAGTCTTTGTATCCGTCCTTTGGCTCTACGTATCGTCAAAGCATCCAAAAGAGCTTGTGTAGGATGCTCGTGCAAACCATCACCTGCATTTATGACAGAACAATTAACCTTTTCAGCCAGTAGTTTTACAGAGCCAGACTGTGGATGGCGGACAACAATTAAATCTGGGTTCATAGCATTTAAGGTCAAGGCAGTATCTATAAGGGTTTCCCCTTTTTTAATAGATGATGCCTGCATGGCCATATTCATCACATCAGCACCAAGACGCTTTCCTGCAAGTTCAAAAGAGGCTTGCGTTCTTGTTGAATTTTCAAAAAACATATTAATTTGAGTAAGGCCAGACAGAATAGTTGAATTTTTCTTAGTTTGTCGATTTAAATCCACATAGTCATCAGCACAATTAAGGATCTCTAGTATAGCCGCCGGATCAAGTTTCTCGATACCCAAAAGGTGTCTATCACAAAATGCCATTCATACCTCTTTTATTTTTTTTGTCATATGGTGAGCAGACTTGTCAAACAAGGGATTTACGACTTATTGTTCAACGCTTAAACTAAACACATGGAAAATGATAGATCCGAATCTCTAAATTCAATGGAGGCAAGAGAAATCTTGGCGCTGTATAGTGAATTAGGCGTAACTGAAACTTTAGATGAAACGCCTATCAATAGGTTTGAGCAAAATAAAGAAAAGATTACAGAGTCGAATTTAAAAAAATTGGACACAAATCTATCAAAAGCTGATCTTCTCCCAACGCAAAGTGCGCAGCATGTGGCTACTGTCTTAGCAAATAAATCTTTAACAATCGCTCAACTTGAATCATCTCTTGCTACTTTTGAATTTTGTGATCTTCGTAAAGGGGCAAGAAATTTAATTTTTGGTGATGGAAACCCCGAAGCACCTATAATGATTATAGGAGATGCACCCAATCCTTTAGAAGACCGATTGGGGAAACCATTCGTAGGAGATGAGGGCGACTTACTGGACAAAATGTTTTCCGCAATAGGTTTGTCTAGACACTCTAAGGGCAAAGAAAGTATTTACGTGTCCACAATCATACCTTGGAAACCTCTGCATACTCAGTCTTCAATTGTAACAGAAGTAGAGATGCTTTTACCTTTTATAAAAAAACATATTCAACTAATTGCCCCCAAATTTTTAATCTTAATGGGCGATGATTCTTCAAATGCGCTACTAGGACGTTCAGATAGAAATAAATCAGCAGGAATTTGGGAGACTTTTATGGGAATAGAAACTCTAACAATGCGTCATCCAAAATACTTAATAAAGAACCCCATTGCAAAAAAAGATGCGTGGAAAGACTTGCTTTTATTGAAAGAAAAACTTCATGCCGCACAAATTAAATAAAACTCGTAAATTTATACCAATAAATTTTGCAATTTTAACAGTTTCGGATACTAGAACAGTGGCAGATGACAAATCAGGCGACTTATTACAGAAGTTAATACAAACTGACGGTCATAAAATTGTGAAGCGTTTGATTATTCCAGATGATCGAAAGTTAATATCTAAAACCTTATTTAAGTGGTGTTTTGAAGAAGGAATAGAAGCAATCATTTCAACTGGTGGTACTGGCCTTACTGGTAGAGATGTAAGTGTTGAAGGCCATCGCGACATTTATGATAAAGAAATCGATGCATTTAGTACCCTCTTTACTGAAATATCTGTGAAGAAGATAGGAACATCCGCAGTGCAATCTAGAGCTTGTGCTGGAATAACAAATGGGACGTTTCTGTTTGCACTTCCTGGATCACCAAGCGCTTGTAAAGATGGGTGGACCGAAATTTTGGCCAAGCAATTTGATTATCGACATATGCCTTGTAATTTTGTTGAGCTACTTCCTAGGTTACTTGAAAATGATCGTCGAAAGTAAAGTTTTGATACTTTGTAAAATTCAACAAAAAACAGACAATTAAGTGCACCAGAACTTCTTTATGTCACAAATATCTTAATAAGCTCATTAAAAACTTTAGTATGTAGGCATTCAACTTACAGCAACTGGAGTATTGGATGGGGCTTATATATCTCTAAAAATATCACCCTTATCAAATCCGTATCTGTTTAAGTTTAAGTTTAAGTATTACCATAACTACCAAAAACAACTTTCGACAGAAAACTTGTTTTGGTCCGTATTAGTATTATCAAGCTTAGTGCTTAAGGCCCAACAATACAAAGACCACCCGTAAAAGAGGATGTTATGATGAAAAAAGAAGCTATAAATAATTTGACAATTGTATCTCCTCAGTAAAATTACGGATAGTGTGAATTCAACGAGATGGAAACGACGATGTCCTTTGACGTAAGTCAAAATCAAGATAATGCTGAATTACTTGCGCTGTTTGCAAAAGGTAACCGCCTGTCCACAATTTCCTTAACTTCACGTTTAGCTCCAATCATATTTTCTCAGGCTTTCCATATGTTAAATAATCGGGCAGATGCAGAGGACGTCACGCAAGAAGCGCTTTTACAGCTTTGGAAAATAGCTCCTAAATGGGATCCAAATCGAGCACAGATCACAACTTGGCTTTATCGCGTTACATCAAACCTTTGTATCGATCGCTTTCGTAAATCGAAGCGGGTTTCCAGCGAAGAGATGCCTGAGGTTATAGATAAGACGCCAGATGTTGATCAGAAAATGCAATTTATGGCCCGAAGTAAAGCATTGTACGCTGGATTGAAAATCTTACCTGATAGACAAAGGCAGGCTATAGTTTTGCGACATCTAGAAGAACTCTCTAATCCAGATATATCTGAAATAATGGAAATATCCATTGAGGCAGTTGAAAGCCTTATCGCGCGTGGAAAACGCTCGTTAGTATCAACACTAGTACCACAGAAAAAAGCATTGGGATTGAACGATGACTGACAAAGATTTTAACCACCTAAAACTGGGTGAAAGCGACTTAGATAAATTGTTTGATGCGGCTCGAGACACACTGCCCATCATGGATCCAGATTTTTTGGACCAATTGCAAATTCAAGCATTTGAGGCCATGCCTATTACTAGGCAAATAAATTCCGGAAACTCAAATATTAAAATATTTAAATGGATATCAACTGTAATACCACAATTTGGTGGCTTGCATGCAAGTATCAGTTTGGTGTTGATTGCAGCGATTGGCGTTATAATTGGATTTAACCCACCAGATCTAGTTTTAGATTTCACAACTATTTATTTTGATACTGAAACCCTTATTGAACTAGCAGGAATTAATAATGAAACTCAAATTTATTGGGAAGACTTTTAGGAGATAAATATGTCACAGAAAACTCTAAAGATACTACTGGTATTTTCATTGGCCACAAATTTATTTGTAGTCGCAGTTATAGGTGGGTTTTTCAGTTCAGGTCGTCACACAGAGCTTCGTTTGGATCACACCACTTCAGAGCCCATACGAGCTACTTTGGCAAACTTGAAGTCTATACTGCGCGCACTGGACAAGAAAGATCGTCGAGAACTAGGGCGTTTGGTAAAAGAGGCACAAACAAAAACTGGTGGGTTTGACCCTGATGTACAGCGGACTTTGAGTGTTAGCTTGGCCAAAGCATTGGTCAAAACACCTTTTGACCCTGAGGAAGTATTAAAAATAATAGAAACCTCTTTTGAAGAAACATCACGCCGATTGGCAGTTTCTCGTAATATTTTTGTAGAGATGCTTGCCACAATGGACCCAGAAAAAAGAGAACTACTAGCTAAAGCATTGCAAAATTGAGATTAAGGTATGAATTTATTGCTTTCTTTACAAAATAAAAAGATTACATAATCAAGTGTTATAAATTTGTGAAAGAGAATTTTATGCGGTTTATCGGAAGAAGTCTTTTTGGATTATTTTTAATAGCACTCACCTGCGGACTGTTAGCTACTGCTGCAGGATTAATATACTCATCTTTTCAAGAACGAGCCGCAAAACAAGGTAATAAAAGACCTCAGAAAGAACGCATTTTTTCAGCACATGTGATGGAAGCAAAAGCCTCCAAAATACAGCCCGAAATTGAAGCATTTGGAGAAATTCAGAGCAAGCGTGCTTTAGATATTCGTATTCCTGTTGGAGGCACAATAGTATACCTCTCACCAAATTTTGTTGAAGGGGGAAAAGTAACAAAAGACGAAATTTTAGTGGTAACCGATGCAACAGATTCTGAAGACAAAGTGACTTTAGCAAAAGCAGATCTAGATGAAGCAAAAGATAGTGAGATTGAAGCAAAGAATGCCTTAAGTTTAGCATTCGATGATTTAGCAGCTGCAGTAAAACAATCTGATTTAAGAAATCAGGCCCTGAAAAGAAAAGAAGGCTTAACAGATAGGGGCGTAGTAACAGAGGCATCTTTAGAAAGTGCTGCATTGTCAGCCGCTTCAGCAGAACAGGCAGTTTTATCAAAAAGAAAATCTATATTGCAGGCGCAATCACGACTTAGCCAGACTAAGGGAACAGTTGTTAGAAGAGAGTTAGCTTTCGCAAATGCAGAAAGAAAGTTGCAAAATACTAAAGTGAAAGCTGAGTTTGATGGAACTCTAAGTAACGTCTCCCTTGTTTCAGGTGGAATTGTAAACAACAACGAAAGGGTTGGTTTATTAGTCGATCCCTCTTCCCTAGAAGTTAAATTTCGAATATCAGCCACACAATTCAATCGATTGATAGATGCTTCTGGAAATTTACAGGCTATACCTACATTTGTTAAATTAGATGTCTTTGGGACAGAAATTTCTGCATCAGGCTCTGTTGAAAGGTCAAGTGCAACAGTGGGCACAGGATTAACAGGAAGACTTCTATTTTCGAGCTTATCCAATGGAAACGTTTCAAGTTTTAGATCAGGCGATTTTGTTACTGTTACTCTAAAGGAACCAACCCTAAATAATGTTCTTGAATTACCTTCAAATGCTTTAAGTGGTGGTAATCGCATACTAACTTTAACAGATGAGGACCGATTACAAGAAATAGAAGTATCAATTTTAAGGCGGAATAAAAATAATGTCATTATTGATGCAACAAACATCATTGGAAAAGAAATTGTTACCAATAGAACACCTTTGTTAGGGGCAGGTATTAAAATTAAACCAATCCGGCTAGGAGGCTCAAAGGCAAGCAGTGATGCCGCTCCCGAACCAGAAAAAATTGCTTTAGATGAAGAACGAAGACAGAAAATGATCTCATTCATTGAGGGAAATGGATACATTCCTAAAACTGCTAAAAAGAAGATAATAAAGGCTTTAAGTGAGGCAGAAGTACCAGTTAAATTAATAAAGAGAATTGAAAGCCGGATGGGCAATTAATCAATGGAAATGAATAAAAAAATTACATATGGCTTGATGGGAATTTTATCATATTTCACCAGACACCGAACAGCGGCAAACCTCCTATTAGTTATAATGATCATAGGAGGCCTTTCAGCTGCACCAAAAATGCGATCGCAATTCTTTCCTGATGTAGTTGTTGAAATGGTAAGTGTGCATGTCGTTTGGACTGGCGCTGGTCCAGAAGAAGTGGACAATGCCATTGTACAGCTAATCGAGCCCGCCTTACTTACCCTCGAAGGCATCGAAAATACTTTATCAACATCTTCACAAGGGTACGCTCGTATTAGAGTAAATTTCCAACCTGATTGGGATATGGCTCGCGCCACTGAAGACGTAAAAGGAATTATTGATGGAATAACTGACTTTCCAGAGGGTGCAGAGGAACCTAAAGTACGGCGGGGTGCGTGGCGTGATAGAGTGACAGATGTAGTAATTACAGGTCCAGTATCAAAGAATCAATTAGCACTTTTTGCTGATGAATTAGTTTCAAGGCTTTTTGAAGAAGGTATAACTGGAGCAATAATAAGGGGCGTAGCTTCGCCTGAAACAATCATAGAAATTAAGCAAGTAGATTTAATTAAAAATGATTTAACTTTGTACCAAATAGCAAAGGCTATAGGTGACGAGGCAGAAACTGATCCTGCCGGCAGTATGGCTAGTGGTGCTGCTCGTGTAAGGACGGGTGTAGAAAAAAGAAGTTTTTCTCAAATTGCAGAAGTTGTTGTTAAGTCAAATGCAGACGGATCAAAAATTCGCGTTTCCGACATAGCCTCTATAAATGTGCAAGAAATTGATCGAGACCGGGCTTACTTTGTGGGTAAAGATCCAGCAATTTCTGTTCGAGTAAACCGTTCAGATAAAGGGGATGCTATAAGTATACAAAGTTCAGTTGAAAAAATTGCTGCTGAAATGGAAGCATATCTTCCAAGTGGAACAAAGATAAAACTTATAAGAACACGTGCTGAACATATCACTAAACGTATTAACTTACTGGTTGATAACGGCTTAATAGGTTTGGCTTTAGTAATTGGGCTTTTATTCCTATTTTTAAATGCTCGGACCGCGTTTTGGGTCGCAATGGGCATACCAGCAGCACTGATTGCAACCATTGGTATCATGTACATTGCTGGATTGACTATAAATATGATTTCATTATTTGCCTTGATCATAACACTAGGAATAGTGGTAGACGACGCGATAGTTGTGGGGGAGCATGCCGATTTTAGAGCGCGCAACTTAGGAGAAGATCCAATAGTAGCTGCAGAAAATGCAGCAATTAGAATGGCACCTCCTGTTTTTTCGGCCACTCTCACTACCATTATAGCCTTTTCTGGTTTGGCATTAATAACCGGGACATTTGGCGATTTTATGGCAGATATTCCATTTACTGTTATTGTTGTATTATTTGCATCGTTAGTTGAATGTTTTTTAATTTTACCCAATCATATGAGCCATGCACTTAAAAACATTAATAAGAGAAAGTGGTATGATACTCCCAGTTATATTTTTAATTTAGGGTTTGGGTGGTTTCGAAAGAAAATATTCAGAAAAAGTATAAAATTAATAATTAAATTCAGATACCCTGTCTTAGCACTTACTTTCGTAGTTTTAGCAAGCCAAGCAATGCTTTTCCTCAATGGTAGCGTTCAATGGCGATTCTTTAATGCACCAGAAAGAGGGTCTATAAGTGGCAATTTCGCTATGTTACCTGAGGCAACGCGAGAAGATACCTTGGAAATGATGATTGAATTGCAGCGTGCAGCTAATGATACCGCGAAAAAATTTGAGGAAGAGTACGGTATAAATCCATTAGATTTTGTTATGGCAGAAATCGGTGGTAACTCTGGTAGAGCATTAGCTGGATCAGAATATAAAGACAAAGATCTTCTTGGAGCAATATCGATTGAATTGGTTGATGCTGATTTGAGACCATATTCTAGTTATGAATATCTTAGAGAACTGCAAGATAACGTCAAAAATCATCCTGCGTTAGAAACACTTAGTTTTAGAAACTGGACATCTGGACCAGGTGGGGATTCTTTAAGCGTGCAGTTGTTTGGCGCCGACTCGAATGTTTTGAAGAGTGCTGCAGAAAAACTAAAGAGTTTAGTTGCTATTTATCCTGAAGTTTCCGCAGTTGAAGATGATTTGGCTTACGACAAAGAAGAATTGATTTTAGATCTAACCGCTCAGGGGCAAGCGCTTGGTTTTACGATTGATCAACTTGGAACTAAGTTGCGACACCGTTTGAACGGCATAACAGCAGCAAAATACCCACTAGGTAGTCGGACTGCAAAAATTACTGTTCAAATGCCTAAAGAGGAATTAAGTGCAGATTTTATTGAGCGAACAATGCTACGGACACCCAAAGGAAAATATGTTCCCATGTCCGACATTGTTTCCGTTACTTCTAATACTGGCTTTGCAACGATAAAACGTGAGGATGGTCTTAGGGTGATAACTGTGACTGGTGATATTTCTGAGGATGATCCAGACCGTGCAAATTTCATTACCGAACAATTAAAAACCAGTATTTTGCCTCAAATAGAACAAGACTTCCAAATTAAAACTAAATTATCTGGACTAGCTGAGCAAGAAAACACCTTCCTCAACGATGCATTATTTGGTTTTGGTATATGCCTTTTGGGCATTTATTTAACCTTAGCCTGGATATTTTCGAGTTGGGCTAGACCTGCAGTCGTGATGGCTATTATTCCATTTGGCCTCGTTGGTGCTATCTATGGTCATTATGTCTGGGAAGTACCTTTATCGATGTTCTCTGTAATTGGCCTCATTGGCATGACTGGCATAATTATAAATGATAGTATTGTTTTAGTTTCAACTGTTGATGAATACGCCAAAGATCGAGGCTTTATACAAAGTATAATTGATGGAGCATGCGATAGATTAAGGCCAGTTGTCTTAACTACTTTAACAACAGTCTTGGGAATGACTCCATTATTGTTTGAAAAATCCCAGGGTGCTCAATTTCTCAAACCAACTGTAATAACACTCGTATATGGCCTTGGATTTGGAATGATTCTTGTTTTAATAGTTGTCCCTTCATTACTAGCAATGCAGCTCGACATCTCACGCCAAATTAAAGCTTTTAAATCTTCTATATCCTTTAATCACAAAGCCTTTGGGTTGAGATTAATTTCACTGAGTTCAGGCCTACTTATTATCCTAAGTTTCATAGTGACATTAGGTTGGATCATAGTAACGGGTAACATTAATCCATTAATTGAGATTTATTATCAACGATTTGGTATCGAGAATGTTTATATTTGGGGTTTATTAGTCTATTTGTTTTTAACAATTATTATAATTTTAGCAGCATATTTATTTAACGTTTTAGTTTATAAATTAAAATTCAAAAGAACTGAACCAAAGTTTAGTTAAGTCAATAAAAATTTCTATAGTTAGCACCCCTTAAAATAAATACTCTTATGGTCACCTAAAACTGTTATAATAATATTACTCCTGTCTAAAATTAATGGTCCTTCATCGAAATTTTGAATCTCAGCAATAACTTTGAGAGAACTATTTATTGCTCTGAAAATCGGTATATCAAACCAAACTTTACTTTGGTTTAACTCAATGGCTACAGCTTTAACGTTGAAAATCTTAGATACCATTTCGATATTTGACTCAAAAACCAAACTATTATTCCTAGATTCAACACCACAGGTAATATGTTTGATTTTAGCTTTCGAAACCAATTTGGGAAGAAGATTATAATATGTGATAATTTCTTGATCTATAGTTGTTTTTGATGGTCTTAGTTTTGTACGTAAAACTCGGGAAATAGGGACACATAAGTCCTCACAGACACCTAAAGTTATTTTGAGTTTTGGCTTTATAACCTTTGAAAGATTAAGAGGTGTAAACTCAATTGGTAAAATCACTTTATTTTTGTAACCAATTGATTGGAAGTTATCTTCATCAAATATAGATGGGTGCGGCCACAAGACCTTTACTGCAGAAACGTTCTTAGAGCCAGTCCAATCAAAATGTGGGACCAAACCAGTCTCTCCTGGTTGTTTCCAATAAGTTTTCCAACCAGGTGAAAGCGTTATTTTTAATCCACTTATATGGGTACCATTTTCAGCTCTCCAACCCTTTAATAATTGGAGTTGCACAACTTCTGTCAAATTCTGAGAAAATGTTGGCGCTATACTAAAAGCATAAAAAGATAAAAAAATTAATATTAATTTCATAGAGTTTTTGTTTTAAACCTTATCTAAAATAAATACGACATATACCTGACCATAAGATAAATAAATAAAATTTTAAATACTTGTATCCATTATAAACGTATACCATGTTTTAATTATGGATAAATATAGTGAAAAAATAGATTTAAATGGAAAGTTTCTTATCGCTATGCCAGGTATGGGCGATCCTCGGTTTAAAAATGCAGTAATATATTTATGCTCACATAATACTGAAGGTACGATGGGTTTAATAATCAACAAATTGGCTGCCAATTTCAATATTTCTGATCTACTTAAACAAATAAGCATAAAGCCAACCAAAATATTAGAACCTTTTCCGATTTTTTTAGGGGGCCCAGTAGAACCTTATAGAGGTTTTATACTACATTCTTTAGATTACTTTAATAAAGAAGAAACGATAAAAATAGATAATATTTTGGGAATGACTTCTACTTTAGATATTGTTGAAGATATTGTCACTAATAAGGGTCCAGAAACATTCTTTGTTGCATTAGGCTATACTGGATGGGATGCAGGGCAAATTGAAATGGAAATCAAAAATAATGGATGGTTAGTTTCTGATGCTAAAATCGATATAATATTTCAAAAAAATAATAAAAGTAAATGGGAAGATTCATTAAAAATTTTAGGCATAGATCCTAAATTTTTGTCTGCGGATGGTGGTACTGCCTAATGAACTGCCGCCGCCCGTCGCAGTCTATCATTTATTGCTAATCCCAAACCAACAGACGGAATAGGAGAAACTGCAATACACTTCGCCCCAACATGTTTTGCCAAGATATCTATAGAACGCATATGAGAGAACAAGTTTGTAGCAGCTTCAGTTAAATTGCCACTTTTTGATAAAGAAATATCTGCTTCTTCAGAACCAAAACCAAGCAATACTTCACTCTTATTTTTACTGTCAGCATTAAGTCTCATCTTCGTGTCTGGTGAGTAATGAGACGTTAGTTGCCCAGGTGAATTTATAAAACTAGATTGGCTCTTTGTCTCAAGGTTTCCAATTATCTGTTCTATATCTTCTATTATTGTGCCACCAGGTCTTAGTAATACTGGTGAGGAAGTGCTCACATCAATTATAGTACTTTCCAAGCCTATCTCACTTATACCACCATCAATTACAGCAGGAATAATTCCATTAAGTTCTTTAATAACATCTGAAGAATTTGTAGTACTGATTTTACCTGATCTGTTTGCAGATGGTGCTGCGATCGGAACATCACAAGTTTTTATAAATTCTAATGCAATTTTGTTAGATGGAATTCTTACAGCTAATGTTTCCAAACCAGATGTCACCAAATTCGATATACCTGTATTAGATTTGAGTTTGCAAACTAGTGTCAACGGACCAGGCCAGAAAGCCTCAGCTAATTTTATAGCATGGGTGTTAAGCTCAACATAATTAAGGACTCTACTCAATTCATGAAAATGAACTATTAATGGATTAAACCTTGGCCTATCTTTGGATTTAAAAATTCCAGCTACTGCTAAATCATTTCTTGCATCAGCTCCCAAGCCATAAACCGTTTCAGTTGGGAAGGCCACTTGCTGCCCATAGTTAATAAATTCTGCTCCTTCTAAAATCCCATCCCTATTAGCCTGCAATAGTTTAGTTTGCATTTTCAATTCCTATTATGCGTTATCCATCTTGATACTTATCGAATTTAGATTTACGCAAAGAGCTAAGCTTAACATATATAGATTATTATTAACTGAGGACGATAGCTTTGAACACGATTTTTCTAGCCTTTTATTCCCAAAGTCATATTTTTTTGATTTATAGAATGAATTTAAGTGAATTCTTATGTACAAAAATGCTTAATAAATTAAAATATGCAATTTCCACATAAAAACCCTCCAGAAACTGGTGAAGCTATTGAGGTTGCAGATGGTATCCTATGGATGAGATTACCACTACCGATGGCTTTAGATCATGTAAATATTTACGCTATCCGGGAAAAAACAAAATATGATGATGGATGGACAATAATAGATACTGGCTTTGACACAAAAAAAACTCGCTCTATTTGGGTAGATTTGATTAAAGGACCTTTACATAACTTACCAATAAAGCGCGTGATCATTACGCATCACCATCCTGATCACATCGGGCTCGCAGGTTGGTTCAAATCTGAATATAATGCTGACATTTGGGCATCCCGCACTACTTGGCTCTTTGCGAGGATGTTAACCCTAGACGTGCACTCAAAACCAACTAAAGAAACTTTACAGTTTTACAAATCTGCTGGAATGGATAACGATATTTATAATGAACGTGTAAAAACTGCTCCCTTTAATTATTCAGATGTGGTTACTCATATCCCACTAGGATTCAAAAGAATTCAGCAAAACGAGGTGTTAAAAATTGGCACACGCACCTGGACTGTGCACATGGGCAATGGTCATTCGCCAGAACATGCAACTTTCTGGTCTCAAAGTGATAATATTGTCATCGCTGGTGATCAAATTTTACCCTCTATTTCTCCAAACTTAGGGGTCTATGCAACAGAACCTGACGCAGATCCGGTTGGAGAATGGCTAGAATCTTGTGAACGATTGTTATTACAATCCAAGAACGATGACTTTGTTCTACCAGGTCATAAATTACCATTTTATGGACTTCCAAACCGTTTAGAACAATTAATAGAAAATCATCATAGTGCGCTTGAGCGCCTCCTGAATTATTTAGATACTCCAAAAACGGCGTCCGACTGTTTTCAACCTTTATTCAAGCGCAAAATAAATTCAGGTGAATATGGCCTTGCATTAGTTGAGAGTATTGGGCATTTAAATCATCTCTTAAAAGATGGAAAAATAAATCGAAGCAAAAGAAGCGATGGTGCTTGGCTTTGGCAAAAATTGAACTAAATAATTTTTATAGTAAAGGTTGCTTTCACTTATTAATCTGATTAAAAATTGACAAAAAAGAGGTAGAAATGGCTGATCATGAGCATGGTTCAATGGATGTTAAAGTCCATGAGAAAGTATTTGAGGGATTTATAAAATGGGTATTTGGAGTTGGTGCCTTTTCAATAGCTATTTTAATATTTTTAGCCATTTTTAATAGTTAATTATAAGATGCAATACAGATCCCTTTAAATATGGCCTCATCAAATCAGATAAATTTTGCAAAAAAAATTGAATTTTAATTATAAAAATATAGTAATTGTACCTGTAATTATTCTTTTAATAACTTCTTGTGCCACCAAAAAGGTCACTTGGGCACCAGAAGACGAAGTGATAAGTGCAACTTATCAAAATAATAAACCAACTTCTATCACATTACTTACTATGATAAATAATACGACGGGGATGGGTGGACATTCAGCGCTTTTGATAAACTCGGAAGAAAGAATATTATTTGACCCAGCTGGCACTTTTAAACACCCACAAATCCCTGAACAACACGATGTTTTTTTTGGTATGAATGATACCGCGTTAGAGAGATACATCGACTATCATGCACGACCCACCATTCATGTAGTAATGCAGAGCACTGAAATCGAATCAAAAGTAGCAATAAAATTAACAAACTTAGTTAAAAATTATGGTCCAGTCCAAGATATGATGTGTTCATACGCAATTTCTGAAGTTTTAAATCAAGTTCCCAACTTCATAACAATTCCAAAAAGTTACTTTCCCAAAACGACAATGGAAAACTTCTCAAAACTGGAGGGGGTAACAACCACCAAAGTTTATGATTATTTTTTAGATGATAAATCGAATATTTTTTTTGAAAAACAGAAGCTTAGAAAATAAAAATCCCCAGACTAGTCCAGGGATTTAAATAAAATGAATTAAACGATTCCCATCTCACGTTGAGCTTTTTTTCTAGCTAACTTTCTCGTACGACGGATTGCTTCGGCTTTTTCTCTAGCTTTCTTCTCAGACGGCTTCTCAAAATGTTGCTTAAGCTTCATTTCACGAAAAACGCCTTCACGTTGTAGCTTTTTCTTCAAAGCACGAAGTGCTTGATCTACATTATTATCACGAACAGATACCTGCATGTGGGGTCACCACCTTTCGAAGTTTAGAGTTGCAATTACTTGCAGGAACGGTTGAGATAGCAAAAACAAATACATTTGTCTATAGAAGAAGAATAGGTTTATTTTGACAGATATAAATAGATTAATCACCATCTCATTAAAGCATGTTCCATTCGATGGATGGAATAAAAAAACTTTTAAAATGGTTTGTGACGAAGCTGGAATTTCTAATGTTGAAGGAAAACTTCTTTTCCCAAGAGGTTCAATCGACCTCATGTTGACTTTTATAAAAAAAGACGACGAGGAAATGGTCAAACTTGTTGTCAACGATAAGAACTTAGAAAAAAAATATCGCGATCGAATAACAGACGCAATGTTAACTAGAATAAGGCTTGCCGATGAAAATAAGGAAGCAATGAGAAAAGCTCTTAGTTTACTATCTCTTCCACATATGATTCCAGATAATGCAGCTATGGTATGGAACCTATCAGACGCAATTTGGAATTCTTTAGGCGACACTTCAAAGGATATAAATTGGTATACGAAACGTGTAACCTTGGGAACTGTATACAGTAGTACTCTCCTTTACTGGCTGGGTGATGAAAGCAAAAATATACTTAAAACAGAAGAGTTTTTACATAGACGGATTGATGACGTTATGGAGTTTGAAGCAGTAAAGGTAAAATTCAAAAACTCCAAATTAGGGCAAGAATTTTTGAAAGGAGCGGAAAAGGTATTTTCACTTATGAAAACTTCAAATACCGCTGGTGAGAAGTGAAAAAAAAATTGTGACCAAAGATATGAAAATGAAAGCGATAACAGTAAGTCGACCTGGAGGGCCGGAAGTATTAGCCGTTAGTTGGTTAGATGTGCCCAAACCAAAATATAAACAAATATTAATAAAAATTCGTTATGCAGGGGTCAATAGACCAGACATTCTTCAGCGGTTAGGATTATATGCTCCCCCAAAAGGAGCTTCAAATATAATTGGTCTTGAAGCATCGGGTACAATAATATCGCTGGGCTCAGGTTGTACACGATGGAAAGTTGGTGATGAGGTTACGGCGTTACTTCCAGGCGGTGGATATGCTGAGTACGCTGTGACACACGAAGATCACGCGCTATCCATTCCATCTTCTTTAAATTTAGAGGAATCCGCTGCCCTGTGTGAAACACTTTACACTGTCTGGTCGAATGTCTTTATGCGCGGAGAGTTAAAGGCAGGTGAAACTTTTCTCGTACATGGTGGGAGTTCTGGCATAGGCACGACAGCAATTCAATTGGCTTCAGCCATGGGTGCTAGAGTTTTTGTTACTGCAGGCAATGATATTAAATGCGATTTTTGCCTATCTATTGGTGCGCACCATGCAATAAATTACAAAACAACAGATTTTGTAGATGCTATAAAAAGTTTAAGTGATAATAAGGGAATAAATCTAATACTTGATATGGTGGGTGGAGAGTATATTTCAAAAAATATTAAAATTCTTGCAGATGATGGTAGATTAGTACAAATCGCTTTCTTAGAAGGAGCTCGGAAAGAGATAAATTTTTCTGAAATAATGATGAGAAGATTAAAAGTCACAGGATCAACCTTGCGACCCCAATCTGATTTAGCAAAGTCTCGAATTGCAGAAGAATTAAGAACTAATGTTTGGCCAATAATAAACTCCGGTAAAATTAAACCCATAATTGATAGTATCTTCCCATTAGAGGATGCAAAAAAAGCTCATGAAGCCTTAGATAAAGATCATATTGGAAAAATTTTATTAAGAATTTAATTGACAATCAATTAGCAATACAAATAGAGGGACCCTCTGATAATATAAGACAAGAAAACCCTTCCCAATTTAGAATTCAAAGCGTATAAGCTCATTTATTCCAGAAAACGCAAGTAATGAGCTAAAAGCAAAAAGCGGGTTCACCGAATAATAAGGTTATATAATAAAGGATTAAATTATGGCACTTCCAATTATGGCGAAAGCAACTGCCGTCTGGCTCGTTGACAATACAATGCTAACCTTCAAGCAAATAGGCGACTTCTGCGGTCTTCATGAGTTAGAAATTCAAGGTATTGCAGATGGTGAAGTAGCATCTGGCATAAAGGGGTTTGATCCAATTTCCCATAATCAGCTTGAGCAGGCTGAGATAGAACGCGCACTAGAAAGTCCTTCTTATACATTAACATTAAAGTATAATCCTTCTGCAGAGGGTGAAACTAAAAAACGTGGTCCTAGATATACACCACTTTCAAAGAGACAAGACCGACCCTCAGCTATAGCTTGGCTCGTAAAGTTTCATCCAGAGGTTACAGACGCTCAAATCTCTAAATTAGTTGGCACTACAAAACCTACAATCCTAACTATTCGTGATCGTAGCCATTGGAACCTAAGTAACATTCAACCAGTTGACCCAGTAGCTTTAGGGCTTTGCAAACAATTGGAACTTGATGCTGCAGTTAGAAAAGCTGCCGAAAAAGCAGCAAAAGGCATTACTGAAATGTCCGAAGAAGACAAAGTAAAATTAATGTCGACAGAGCAATCACTTAAAACTTCTGAGGATTCTAAAATACCATCTTCTATTTCTGGTTTGGAAAAATTTAGTTTATCTCAAGAAGTTGTAAAAAAAGGCCCAGCTTTAGATAAAGATAACCTCTTCAACCTTCCACCTAATGATGATTGATTGATAGTTTAAAATTCAACACCAATTTGAGCTTTAATACCAGATCTAAAAGGATGTTTGATAAGCTCCATTTCGGTAACTAAATCTGCTATTTCAATTAAGTCCTGTTTAGCGTTTCTCCCAGTCATAACGACATGGGTACTATCGGGCTTTTCATTTAATAGAAACTCAACGACATCATTTATATCTATATAATCATAACGTAAGGCTATATTAATCTCATCAAGCAAAACCATGTTATTACTAGTATCTCTAATTAATTCCTTTGCTTTTTCCCAGGCAGCCAAAGCCATCTCAATATCTCTAGTTTTATCTTGAGTTTCCCAAGTAAACCCTTCTCCCATTGTATGAAACGCACATATTTCATTAAATTTGGATAAAATTAAATCTCTTTCTCCGGTACTCATGCCACCCTTAATGAATTGCACTACACCACATTTCATATCATGTGCTATGCATCTGAAAATCATTCCAAAAGCAGCTGATGACTTCCCCTTACCTTTTCCAGTATTTACAATTATTAGTCCTTTTTTATCAGTTTTTGTTGCCATTATTTTATCACGAGCAACCTTCTTCTTTGCCATTTTAATAGCATGTCTTTCTTGATCAGCATTTGACATCAATCATTCTCCATTTTTATTTTTAATTATAATCAGTTTTAAATAAAAAAATTTCAATACAATTTCTAATTTAAATCTTTTTTCTAAATTTTGTTAATAAATTTTGTGCGGAATTAGACTTAGGTATCCACAATTCCCTATCAATTGCTTCCTGAAATCTATCAATAATCTCTGCAAATGCTGGTTTGTTATTATCAATAATAAACTGACGGTTTTCCTCATTTTCTATGAAAGCTTGGTAAACTAAATCAAAGTGATGATTCGCAACAGCGCCAGTTGTCGCAGAAAAAGCAAATAAGTAATCTAATGTTGCAGCCATTTCAAAGGCACCTTTGTAACCATGCCTTTTGACACCATCAATCCATTTTGGATTTACAACTCGAGATCGAACAACCCTACCTATTTCTTCCTCTAAAGTTCTTATAACTGGGTTTTCAGGTCTTGAGTGATCATTATGATAAATAGGTCGATCTCGCCCCTGTAACGTTTTTACTGCTGCTGCTGCACCACCTTCAAATTGATAATAATCATCAGAGTCCAAAATATCATGCTCACGATTATCTTGGTTCTGCACAATCGCTTCAACACCTGATAATCTGCTTTCAAATGCCTTACGAGCCTCTATACCATTAACATCACTGCCATAGGCATACGATCCCCAGGATAAATAAGCCTCAGAAAGATCTTCTTTATTATTCCATAGCCTTTCGTCAATCATGGCCTGCAAGCCTGCCCCATAAGCTCCCGGTTTAGATCCAAATACTCTATGCTTTGACCCATCTGTAGCTGCTTTTGCTGGGTTCATATCTAAAGGTTCGTCTAATTTCATAACAGCCACTGCCGCGCTATCAATTAACGAAATTAGTTGTGGAAAAGCATCTCTAAAAAAGCCAGAAACTCTTAGGGTAACATCTACTCGAGGTCGATCCAAAATTGATAGGGGCAATATCTCAAAACCTGTCACCCTCCTATTTGCCAAATCCCATTTTGGTTTAACACCCATAAGTGCCATAGCTTGGGCAATATCATCACCACCAGTACGCATATTGGCCGTGCCCCAGGCGGTAATTAATAATGACTTTGGCCAGTCACCATTGTTTTGCAAATGTTTTTCTAAAAGTAAATTTGCTGACTTCCAACCCAAAGCCCAAGCTGTTGGCGTAGGTACAGCGCGATTATCTACACTGAAAAAATTTCGACCTGTGGGCAGAACATCCAACCTACCTCGGGTTGGTGCACCAGATGAACCTGGTTGAATAAAATCACCATTTAAAGAATTAAGAACACCCAAATGCTCTTTACTTCCACAAGATCTTAAAACTGGCCTTACAGTTTCATTTATTTGTTTCATAACTAAATCAGAATTTTTACCACTAAAATTAATAATTCCATCAATCAATTTCGATGCAAAAATTTCTAGACGCTCCACAGTGTCTCCATGACTTCGCCATTTTTCATCTGAACAGTCTTCCAAAACTAGAGGTTTAATGTCCTCCCAGGTATTAGACATGTTGCAATTTAAAGGATCAAAATTTAATCCAAAATCTATTGCAAGAGCCCTTATCAATGAAGCATCTTCACCTATTCCTTTATCTCTTGGAATTCGAACCAAAGCCTGTAATAAATCACGTTCAAGACGCCCCTCTGGGGATTGCCCAAAAATATGTAGACCATCTCGAATTTGAGCCTCCTTCAAATCACACAAATAAGCGTCTAACTTAGCCAAATCAGCATCACTATCGTCACCCGCCATTCCAGCGTCAATATCTAAGCCTGACGCTGAAGTTAAAGAAATAATTTCTTTACGAAGATAGTTTATGCGGTTTGGATCAATGCCTGCAGCTTCATAATACTCGTCAACTAAAGCTTCTAACTCCTTTAGAGGACCATAAGTCTCAGCTCGGGTTAATGGTGGTGTTAAATGATCTATGATAACCGCACTTGAGCGTCTTTTGGCTTGCGTACCCTCACCTGGATCATTCACAATAAAAGGGTAGATATTTGGCGTGGGCCCCAACGCAACTTCTGGAAAACAATTCTCAGATAAAGCTAGTGCTTTTCCAGGTAACCATTCTAAATTACCATGCTTTCCCATGTGAATTAACGCATCACATTTAAATTGATATCTAAGCCAAAAATAAAATGCAAAATAATTATGTGGCGGCACCAAGTCAGGTGAATGATAAGTCTCTTTTGGATCTATATTATAACCTCTAGCAGGTTGAATACCGATAGTAATATTTCCATATTCTAATATTGATAAGGCAAACCCATCATTTCCTACGAATGGGTCTTGTTCAGGCTTACCCCATTTATCTTCAATTGATTGCTTCACATCAAAGGGTAATTCTTTAAACAACTCATTATATTTTTTTAATGAAAGTCTCACACCACCGTTTCTAATATTTCTGTCAGTTAACCAATTTGTAGGCCCAGATAGAATCTGCTCCATTAATCTTGATGCGGTTTCAGGACTATCTTTTACTGAGTAGCCATTTTCTGATAGAAACTTCATTAAATAAATTGTTGCGGCAGGAGTGTCTAGCCCAACTCCGTTAGCTAAGCGACCATCCTTATTTGGATAGTTAGCTAGTATAATACCAACTTTCTTCTCTAATGAGTTCTTTTTTCTTAACTTAACCCATGCAGAAATTAATCTCCCAATGAAATCAATTCTATCTCCATTAGCTTGATAAGTAGCTAAAGAGCACTGAGTTGCTTCATCAAAGAACGCTTCACCCTTAAAAGAAATTGCACGTCCTAAAATTCTTCCATCAACCTCAGGTAAAGCAACGTTCATTGCTATATCTCGTCCTGACAAACCATTCGTACCAGTGCGCCAAATTTCCTCAGACGAACTTGACAGCACCAGTTGAAAAACCATTGCATTTTGAGTTTCTGACATTGTTAAGGGATTAATCTCATTTTGAGAGCTACCAAGTTGATTAGGGGTGTTAATCGAAAAACTGGTGCAATTTAAAATTATCTCAGGTTTATTTTTTGCAAATAAATATTTAAGAGTTGCCGCTGAAATAGGATCTTTTAGAGACGTGACAAAAATAGGCATAGGATTTAATCCATACCTTAACATAGTTTTCACTAATCTATTTATTGGATTTAAACCGCCACCTTGTAATAAGGCACGATAAAAAATAATTGGTGCAATTGGAGCATTTGGTATCCAATTTTTTTGTAAATCTAATATCTCACAAATACCTATTCCCGGCCAATAAGTCCCAGCCCTCAAAAGTGGTTTAGCCACTTCTGGTTTTTCTGTTTTATGAATTATTGCTTTTGAATAAAGTAAAGCGTTACAAATATTTTGCGTGCCACCTTCTACAAAATAAGCAAGTAAAGCCTCCCAGTCGCTCCGACTAACAGTTGAAAGTCGCCAAAGCTCATCGTCTGGCTTGTCATCCCCCGGCAACGCAACAAAAGGAATACCATATTCTGAAAGCATGGCTGAATATTGTTCTGCACCATATTTCCAATATCCAGTTCCACCAAGAATACGAGCAACAACAAGTTTTGATTTTGTTGCACATTGATCTAAATGCAAATCAACAGACATCGGATGCTTTAAATGCATCATATTAATTAACCTAATATCTGGAGCATTTTCTTGAAGAGCTGATCGAGCCTCTGATAGGCACACTAACTCAGTATCAGCGGCAGAAATGAATATTATCTCAGCTGGGGTTTGACCTGGGTCTACAGGCTCTTGGCCATCGTCAATGGCTCCAGGTTGAGCAGCAAGAAGATGCATCTATATACTTTTCTCCATAAAGATACTTGTTTTATTTTCTACATACTCACCAAAGCAATTACAGAAACTGAAGCCATTTCGTATATATATTCTAACTGCTGCTTCTAACTTAAGACCAGTCTCTAATCTTAAAACTTTAAGTTTTTCTTTCTTTGCTTCTAAGTTGATTTGATCCAAAATTTTCTGCGCAACACCATGGCCGCGCATACTTTTATCTACAAACATCGACTTTATTTCTCCATAATCTGGTTTAATCGATATTGCTCCACAGCCAATTATTTTTTTATTAAAACTTGCAACAAAGAATTTAACATTTTCTGCACACAATTCGTCAATAGAGAATGCATAATTATCCTCAAGAGGGAAAAGTTTTATTAGTAAGTTTTGGCTCTCTTTTAATAATAAGATGACCTCATGGTGTTTTGGATCACCTAAGGAAACTACTACATTATCAATCATACTTGTAATGCTTTTTGAATGGACACTTGGTCCATACCCTTTTCACCTATTACCACTAACTTTGTTTCTCGCTTTTCTGAGCTTTTGAACACTCTATCAAAATATGTTTCAATCCTTGGGCCAACAGCCTGTATGGTCAATCTCAAAGGTTTACCATTTACCGCAACAAACCCTTTAAGCCTTAAGATATCATGGTCTCTGATAACGTCTAAGATTAATTTTGAAAATTCCTCTGGATTATCAATTTCACCCGTCGATATTATAAAGCTTTCAAAATCATCATGATCGTGATCATCATCATGATCGTGATCATCATCATGATCATGATGATGGTGATGTAATTCATGACGATCTTCCAAGTCGTCTTCAGCCATCGCTTTTTGACCCAGTAAAATATCTACCGGCAGCACTCCCATTTCAGACTTCAGGACCTGTACTCCATCTCTACTATCTTGTTTAAGTTGACTCAAAAGATCGTCTCCTTGAGAAGCTGTTAGTAGGTCAGATTTATTAATAACAATCATATCAGCACATGCAATTTGATCCTCAAAGAGTTCTGATAATGGCGTTTCATGATCCAAATTTTCATCAAGTTTTCTCTGTCTATCAACGGCTTCTATCGAGTGGGCAAAGCGACCTTCTGTAACAGCTTTTCCATCCACAACTGTTATAACACCATCCACTGTAACTTTTGTTTGAATTTCTGGCCATTTAAAGGCTCGCAATAGTGGCTGGGGTAATGCTAATCCACTAGTCTCAATCAGAATATGGTCAAGTTGTGTATTTCGCTCTAAGAGTTTTTGCATTGTAGGAATAAAGTCATCAGCAACAGTACAACAAATACAGCCATTTGATAATTCAACAATGTCTTCTTCCTTGCATGCCTCATCATTGCAGCCTTTTAAAATTTCTCCATCAACACCAAGGTCTCCAAATTCATTAATAATAAGAGCTATTTTCCTACCACCTGCATTATTTATTAAATGCCTGATTAGGGTTGTTTTCCCCGCACCCAAGAAACCTGTTATGACTGTGGTTGGTATTTTATTTAACATTTTTTATTTTCCTATTATTTTGTTAATCGACGACTGATTTCGATTGGCTTACCATTTCTAAAGAACACCTTATGATTATTACTGTTCAATGTGACGGTAATTCGACTGCCTAGGTCTAAGGGACCCAAGTAGTACCAATTACTATACATTCTTCCATGCTTTCTACCATCAACAAATACGTGAGCATGGCCTTGCCCATTTACATGTTGTTTTCCAACATTTTCAGGACTGAACTTTAACCCTTTAATATCCAAAACAATATTCCAGTTATTACTATTTTCTTGGATTAACTCAAAATCAAATTCAATATTATCTGTGATTTCTAATGATGAATAATTATGGTTTACTTGAATATCATTAACTTCGTTATGCCCTGAGCTATGCTCATGTGACGAAAAAGATTCACCTAATTGAAGAGCCATAATATAGCCAGCACCAAAAGTAAAAAATCCAAAAATTAAAAATAAAAAAGTATCTCTACTAAAAATTTTCTTTTCTCCAAAAATAACCACACAAATATCCAAGAAAAATCCAGGCCACTCCACCAATTGCTAAGGCTCTAGATGCAAAGTGGCTTGCCAATTCTGGGGGTGTGGGTCCAGAGAAAAATTCTGGCTCAGGGGCTCCAATTAAATGTGGGATCAAAATTAAAATAATACCAATGAAAACGTACATAAAATTACCCCCAAAGGAAATAACCCAAATACCTACACCAGTAGCCAACACACAAAAAACCCACCAAACTTGTCTTGGCACAACATCAGCTGCTGCGGCCCCAGGTAGTTCGGGTGGCAATCCAAATGATGGGGCCAAATGCACCGTAAAAAAGCCGCAAACCCCAAATAATATAGCTCTCGCATTGTTTATCTCCAGATCAAGCGAGGACACATATGCTATTAACGCTACCAGAATAAAGGCATAACCCGTATAAACGAGTGCACTAAACAAAATGCTTAGCCCGTTGCGCTGCAAATCAAACGGCATTTTGCCATGATCTGCGGCAGAGTTATTATTCCCAAAATGCACTAAACTTCCTACCTCATACAATTCGGCATGCAAAAGTATTGGTTGTAAGAAAATTAATTGTATAATTGCTGAAACAACACCTGTTATAAACCCTGCAAATATGGCTGTTGTTATAATCTTAGTAAACATAAATTATCTCAATATCATTAAATCACTATTGCTTGAATATATAATAAACCCAATAAAAATACATTCAGGAATGCTTAACATTCGTGATTAAATTAAATTCGCAAATTTAGATGCCTTAATGGCACGGAAATCCAGTTGTATGACGAACATCATGCGCAGCCGTATGAAGGGCGTTAACCTGCACATGACCTGAGATTGTAACAATAGCTAACCCTATGAGGGCTGCACTAATCATACTTAAGTAAGTCGACTTAAGTGCAACATTGTTTTTTATAACTGTTATCATTTCAATTTCTCCTATATCGTCACACCCGACGATTTGATAATTTCTCGCTCTGGCTGGTCTCCTGACTTGCGTTTCAAGGCACCTCCCAACCTTCCCAGCTTTCGCCAGTGGTTTTTGGGGGCACTCTCCGCATACAGTCGCGGGGGCGGTTGAGGCTTTAGGTCCCGATTAACGGTTGACCTTCACCACATTCCCATTCAATCCCCATAAGCTTTGCTATTGTCTGGGGAACCTTTGCAAATCCTTTCTGCACTCTTAATGCGATAAACGTCAAGCTAATTTACGACACAAGTTTATATTTATACAGCTTTTAAATTTGAATAAAGTTATTAGACAATATAACTAGATGTTGTATACTGATATTAATAATTCGCGATATCGTGTAATTTAGATTATAAATATTTTAAGATGAATAAACTAGGATCATAAAAAAAATGGCAGGTGGGTTTTGCGATTTTCGCGATTAAGATTAAATGGCTTTAAAAGCTTTGTAGATCCGATAGATCTACTGATTACGGACGGCCTAACTGGAGTGGTTGGACCAAACGGATGTGGAAAATCAAATTTACTGGAAGCTTTGAGATGGGTAATGGGCGAAAATCGACCAAAATCCATGCGTGGAAGTGGAATGGAAGATGTAATATTTGCTGGAGCTGCGACAAGGCCAACCCGTAATTTTGCTGAAGTGTCTATTCATATAGACAACACAAACCGGCTTGCTCCATCCACATTCAATAATCAAGATACCCTAGAAATAGTAAGACGCATAACAAGAGACGCAGGATCAGCTTACAAAGCTAATGGGAAAGATGTTCGTGCTCGAGATATTCAAATGCTATTTGCTGATGCTTCTACAGGATCACATTCTCCATCATTAGTAAGGCAAGGACAGATTGCCGAATTAATTAATGCAAAACCAAAATCACGCAGAAGGATACTTGAAGAAGCAGCGGGAATCTCTGGATTATATCAAAGACGTCACGAAGCAGAATTAAAGTTAAATGCGGCGGAGCAAAATCTTGCGCGAGTTGAAGATGTTTTGGAACAATTAAAAAATCAAATAAACACACTAGCTCGTCAAGCCAAACAAGCAATAAGATATCGAGAAATTAGTGAACAACTTAGAGTCTCAGAGGGAATTTTATTATATGGTCGTTGGAAAGAAGCTAATGAAGCCTCAGCCCACGCCAGCAAAGAATTAACTAATTGCGTTAAATTGGCTGCAGATACCCAATTAAAAGTGATTCAAGCAACAAAAGAAAGAACAATTTCTGAAAATAAAATTCCACCCTTACGAGAAGAAGAGGCAATTTCAGCAGCGCTTTTGCAACGTTTAAGAATCCAAAACGATTCTTTGAAAAACGAAAGTGAAAGGGCTAAGCAAAATATACAAACACTTGAAACAAAAACAATTCAATTGGGACACGACATAAGTCGAGAAGATTCTTTAAATCAAGATGCTGAAGATACATTAAGGAAGTTAGAGGATGAGCAAGCAAAGTTGAATACTGAATTTAATGGATTTGACGAAAGACTATTAGAAGCAGAAAAAAATGCCCGTAATGCAGCAGACATCCTCAAAAATGCAGAAGCTAAATTCGACGAAAAAAATGAAGACACAGCACGGTTATCTGCAAGGTACCAATCTGTACAAAGGCTCATTCAGGACGCTGAAAAAACACTCAGGCGAAATGAAGAAGAAACAGTAAAAGCATACGAATTGGTAGTTTTATCTGACAAAACTTTAAATCAAGCAATTTATGACTTTAATCAAAGTCACAAAAATCAAACTATCATAATTAAAAAAGCAGAAAATGCTGAAGAAAATCTAATTAGCGCTGAGTCAAACAGAGCTGCAATTCTAAAGCGTGAAGCTACTGCAAGAGCTGAAATGGCAGAGGCTGAAGGTTCTGTCAGCACATTACGTGCTGAGGTTACAACACTTGAGAAGATGCTTAAAAGAGAAACTGATGAACAAGGGCGACTTCTAGATAAAATTCGTGTACACGACGGCTATGAAACTGCATTAGGAGCTGCTCTATCAGATGACCTAAGCTTGCCTGAAGTTAAAGAATTTGGCCTAAGCGGTTGGTTCTCCTTGCCAGCTTACAAATCAGGTAAAACATTACCCAAAGGAGTTAAATCCTTAAACGAATTTGTTAAAGCACCAGATGTTTTATTCAGAAGAATGTCACAGATTGGTTTGGTTGATCGGGCTGATGGACATAAATTACAACCATTTCTGGAACCTGGGCAAAGGTTGGTTTCAATTGAAGGCGATTTATGGCGTTGGGATGGTTACGCCGCCCGGTCAGAAGACGCACCAGGATCAGCAGCATTGAAATTAAAACAAATTAATAGATTAGTATTCTTAAAGCAAGATTTAGAAGAATCAAATGCACTCGCAGAAGGCACAAAGAGAGCACATGAGTTGCTTAATAAAGAATTAAATCTAGCAACCGAAGCTGATAAAAATGCGCGAAACGATAGAAGGCAAGCTGATAACGAATTAACTGAGAATAACAGAATGTTATCTAGAAGTGAATCAGATCGAGATATTGCGTTAGGGCAATTGGAAAATTGGAAACTAGCATTATCACGCTTTGAAGAGGCTGCTTTAAATAGCAAAAATGAAATAAAAGAAGCAAATAACTCAATAACAAAATTAGACAACTTAGAAGTAGCTAGATCTGAGATAGAAGATTTAAGAATATCAGTCGAAACCGCTAGATTAACAATGTTAACTAAGCGATCAACTCATGACGAGATACGTCGTGAGGGGGAAAATAGAAATAAAAGAGTAATTGAAATAACTCAAGAACTTAACAACTGGCGGCAAAGATTAATTAAAGCAGAACAAAGAATTAGCGAATTAATTATTAGAAAAAAAGAATCTGAAGAAGAATTAATAATAGCAAAAGATTCGCCAGCAAAAATTTTACAAAAAAGTGAACTGCTTTCTCAAGAAATGGAAGCTGCTAACAAAAGATGTAAAGAAGCTCTAAATATTTTAGCTAATAGTGAAAATGAACTACGTGAGATAGAAATAATTGAAAGGAAAGCTGAACGTTTCGCGTCAGAAGCAAGAGAATCGCGCGCGCGCGCGGATGCAATTGCTGAAGGAGCGCAATCAACCTTAAACTTAGCACGTGACAGAATAAGAGAAGAACAAGAACTATCCCCACAAGATTTATTAGAGAAATTAGATATCGACCCAACAAATTTACCAGAAGTGGAAAAAGTTGATATCGATGTGCAGCGATTAAAAAGACAAAGAGATGCTTTAGGTGCAGTAAATCTGAGAGCTGAAGAGGATGCAAATGAAGTAAAGGCTGAATTTGATGCTCTAGATAGTGAAAGTTCTGATCTCAAAGAAGCGATTAGCAAACTAAGAAGCGGGATTTCTAATTTAAACTCCGAAGGACGGGAGCGATTGGTATCTGCATTTGACCAAGTTAATAAAAATTTTGGTGTATTGTTTAAACATCTTTTTGGAGGTGGTGAAGCAAGTTTGGTTTTGGTCGAAAGCGAGGATCCACTTGATGCTGGGCTCGAAATTATGTGTCAACCTCCCGGCAAAAAACTAAGTACATTATCTTTACTGTCAGGTGGAGAGCAAACATTAACCGCATTATCTTTAATATTCGCAGTTTTCTTAGCAAACCCTTCGCCCATTTGCGTCCTAGATGAAGTTGATGCTCCATTAGACGATGCAAATGTGACGCGTTTTTGTGATCTATTAGATGAGATGACCAAAAGAACAGATACTAGGTTTCTAATAATAACGCATCATGCTGTCACAATGGCCCGTATGGACCGGCTTTTTGGTGTGACCATGGCCGAACCGGGTGTAAGTCAATTAGTTTCAGTCGACCTACAGAAAGCTGAAAAATTAGTTGCTTAAATTACTAATACAATTGATGTTTATGAAAAAACGTCGAATTCCAACACATTCACTTGATTGAATACGCCTGTTTTTAATAGTTTTCCTTTTACTTCATCAATAAGTGGCGCGTCCAAGTATAACAAAGCAATAGCCTCACCACCAATTTCAGAACGGCCCAGCGTAAAATTTGCTATATTAACATCATTCTCAGCCAGCATTTGTCCCAAAATACCAATAATACCTGGGGTGTCTATATTAGTGGTATAAAGCATATGTCGCCCTACTTCCGCGTCAATATTTATGCCTTTGATTTGAATAAACCTGGGTTTATTATCGCTAAACACCGTACCAGCAACTGATCTTTCTCTAACTTCAGTTACGACTGTTACTTTAATATAAGCTTCAAAAACACCACTTTTATCTTGTGTTGTTGTAGATATTTTTATTCCCCTGTCTTTTGCTACAAGAGGAGCAGAAACCATATTAACGTCCGGATGTGATATACTCATGATTCCCGAAATCACAGAACAATTTAATGCTTCTAAATTCATAGATGAAACAGCTCCATCATACAGAATATTTATTGCCTTAATAGGTTCTGCTGTAAGTTGTCCAATAAACTTTCCTAGATGGCTTGCTAAAAGCAACCAAGGATTCATTATTTTTGCTTCCTCGGCTGTAATAGAAGGCATATTAAGGGCATTGGATACTGCTCCAGTTAAAAGGTAATCACTTATTTGTTCAGCTACTTGGACTGCTACATTCTCTTGTGCTTCAGTAGTTGCTGCTCCCAAATGTGGCGTACAGATAACATTGGGCAAATTAAATAATGGACTATTAACAGCAGGCTCCTCAGCAAATACATCAAAAGCGGCTCCTGCGACCCGCCCTTCCTTTATGGCAATGGCCAGTGCTTCTTCATCAACAAGCCCTCCCCTTGCACAGTTAATAATACGTACACCAGGTTTTAATTTCTTAATATTTTCTTTACTCAAAATATTTCTTGTTTGATCGGTTAAGGGCACATGCAATGTAATAAAATCAGCTCGTTCAAATAACTGATCCAACTCAACTTTCTCTACACTTAAGTTTTTTGCTTTGTCTTCACTTAAAAATGGATCATAGGCTATAACTTTCATTTTCAATGCGCGAGCCCTATCACAAAATACCCCACCTATATTTCCAGCCCCAATAACACCTACTGTTTTATTAGTTAACTCAACCCCCATAAACTTTGATTTTTCCCATTTTCCTGCTTGAGTCGAAGTATTAGCCTCTGGGATCTGACGAGCGACGGAGAACATCATAGCAATAGCATGTTCGGCAGTAGTAATCATATTTCCAAACGGAGTATTCATTACAATTATGCCTTTTTTTGAAGCTTCAACCTTGTCAATATTATCGACACCAATACCAGCACGTCCAATTACTTTTAGCTTAGTGGCCATTTTTAAGATGTTTGGAGTTACTTTTGTTGCAGACCTAATTGCCAATCCATCATAATCACCAATACGTGCTGCAAGCGCTTTTCTATCTTTTCCAAGATCTGGCTCAAAATCTACATCTATACCTCTTTCTTTAAATATTTTTATAGCTGCTGCACTTAATTTATCAGACACTAATACTCTTGGGGCCATTATACAGTCTTTCTCTTATTCTACTCAAATTACATTAATACAGTTATCAGATTTCCGTATCTCACCAATAAAGTTAAGGAATCTTTTTTAATAAACTTATTTCAGTTTCAAAAGCCCATTTAATCCAATACATTAGTGATTTTAAATTACTTGAATTAACAGTTCCCCCACACCAAATCCTCAATCCTGCTGGTGCATCTCGATAAGATCCAATATCAAAAGCTACACCTTCTTCTTCTAGTCTGTTGCACACATTTTTAGCAAAAGTCTTTTCGTTCTTTATCCTAGAATCTTTAAAAACCAAACAGACAGATGTATTCGATCTTGTGTCTGGCGATATCGCAAGATTATGAAGCCACTTGTTTTTCTCGACAAAATTGAAAATTATTTGAGCATTTCTATTACATCTCTCAATCATACCATCCAACCCTCCGATAGAACGCACCCAAGCCAAAGAAAACAGATAGTCTTCAACTGCCAACATAGAAGGAGTATTAATAGTTGCCCCTAAAAATATATCTTCATTAAGTTTGTTGTTTTTTGTTAAACGAAATAATTTAGGCAACGGCCACGAAGGTTTGTAATTTTCCAATCTCTCAACGGCCTTTGGGCTCAACACTAACATTCCATGGGCAGCTTCACCGCCTAAAACCTTTTGCCAACTAAATGTTGTGGCATCTAGCTTTTCCCAAGGTAAATCAACTGCAAATGCTGCGGATGTCGCGTCACAAATAGTTAAACCTTCCCTTTTTAGAGGAATAAAGTTTGAATTTGGCACTCGAACTCCAGAGGTAGTTCCATTCCAAGCAAATACTACATCAGTGCTAAAATCAATATTTTCCAATTGTGGCAACAAACCATAATCTGCTTCTATTACTTTGGGATTTAATTTTAACTGCGTTATAACATCTGTAGCCCAACCTTTACCAAAGCTTTCCCAAACCAAAATAGTTGTTTTTTTTGCGCCAAGAAGAGACCATAGGGCCATTTCGACGGCACCTGTGTCAGAAGCAGGAACGATCGCAACTTTATAATTCAAAGGTATTTTTAAAAGCTCTCGAGTTCCCTCGATTGCATCACTTAGTTTTTTTCTACCGATCTTAGCCCGATGCGATCTACCAAGAGATGCATCAGCTAAACTCGTTAATTTCCATGTAGGGGGTTTTGCACACGGGCCAGAAGAAAATCTCGGGTCTGCCGGCCGCGTAGCCGGTTTAATTATATCACTCATTTTTATCCTCACAGATATCTGCCCTTCGTTGGGGAAGGGTGTCCCATCTGCGCGTTTAAGAATTGTTTTTACTAATTGCAAGAAAAATATTAAATATCATTTAGTGATAGACCTATAGGTAGAATTTATAATGTATGTGGTAACATTTTTGTGTAATCCGTTAGTTCCTAAGCTAACTGACGCTTTAATATCAAAGTATTTGATATCTTTAGGAGGAGATAATGTAACTTGGCTAAAAGAAGGTGTTGCAGCAGAATTCAGTATCCCAGAGACCCCCAAGAACTGCAAAAAATATTGGTCTGAGTTACAAGAACTTGAAATTGATATTGTTTTTCAGGCAAGTAAATTAAGGAAGAAAAAAATATTGGTTGCTGACATGGACAGTACTATTATTAATCAGGAATGTTTGGACGAATTAGCAGATGAGGTCGGTTATGGTAAAGAGATAAGAGCGATAACAAAACAAGCAATGGAAGGAAACTTAGAATTTGAATGTGCTTTAATAAAAAGAGTTAAATATTTAAAAGGCACTCCAGAAAAAACTATAGACGACGTTTTGAGAGATCGCATCACCCTCTCAGCTGGTGCCAGAACATTGATATCAACAATGAGAGAGAACAATAGTTACACCTCCTTAGTTTCAGGTGGTTTCACACAGTTTACCTCCAAAATAGCAAACGAGCTTGGCTTTCATGAAAACAGAGCTAATCACTTAGAGGTTGAAAATAGTAAATTAACTGGAAACGTAAAACGGCCAATCTTAGGGAAAGAATCTAAAGTAGAGGTAATAAAATCTTTAACAAAACAATTTTGCTTAACCCCAAATGATGTTATTGCGGTTGGTGATGGAGCAAACGATATTGGAATGCTGGCATTCGCTGGTACAGGGGTCGCTATGCATGCAAAAAAAATTGTTCAAGAAAAAGCAGATATCATAATAAACCATTGTGATCTGTCAGCATTATTATATCTTCAAGGCTACGAGTATAATAATTTTATAATATGATAAAATCTTTAAATTTAGTTTAAGAAGACATTCTAACGTTCTGGAGGGCAGCTATGGTTGATATAGCTACAAGAGTTCACAATCGAAAATGGAAAATTGATCCAATAATAAGATCATTAATAGATACAGATTTCTATAAACTACTAATGTGTCAATCCGTATTTAAGAATAAACCCAATACGAAAGTAAAGTTTAGTCTAATTAATAGATCAAATCATATTCCTTTAGCCAAGTTAATAGATGAAGGCCAATTGAGAGAACAATTAGATCATGTTCGAACATTGAGACTAAGTCGTGGAGAAAGCACTTGGCTTAGGGGAAATACCTTCTATGGAAAAAGGCAGGTGTTTAGATCTGACTTCATGGAATGGTTCGAGAATTTAGAACTACCACCTTACCACTTAGAGCGAGTTGGCGATCAATTTGAACTTTCATTTGAAGGAAGTTGGCCAGAAGTGATGTTTTGGGAAATTCCGGCTTTGTCAATTATCATGGAGCTCCGTAGTCGTTCAGTCCTTCGCGATATGGGAAAATTTGAGCTACAAGTGTTGTACGCTCAGGCGATGACAAAGCTTTGGGAGAAAATTGGAAAATTGAAGAAGTTGGATAAATTATCAATAGCTGACTTTGGAACCCGTAGAAGACACTCATTTCTATGGCAAGATTGGTGTGTGCAAGCAATGCAGGAAGGGCTTGGATCTAGTTTCACAGGTACTTCTAATTGCCTTATTGCGATGAGGCGAGAAGTTGAAGCTATAGGTACTAATGCGCATGAATTGCCCATGGTTTATGCAGCATTGGCTAAAAGTAATTCAGAACTTGCAAGCGCTCCGTACAAGGTTTTTCAAGATTGGCAAGAAGAGCACGATGGTAACCTTTTAATCATATTACCAGACACTTTTGGAACAGAAGGGTTTTTAAAAAATGCACCAACCTGGATGAATAAATGGACTGGCATTAGGGTCGACTCTGGAGATCCCACTCAAGGTGCAAACAATGCAATAAATTGGTGGAAATCTAGAGGAGAAGACCCCAAGGAAAAACTGCTTATATTTTCTGATGGTCTAGATGTGCCAAAAATAACCGAGTTAAATAATAAGTTCAAAGATCAAACTAAAGTAGCCTTCGGTTGGGGGACACTTATGACAAATGACTTTAGAGGATTGGTACAAGACAAGGCTTTAGATCCGTTTTCTTTAGTTTGCAAAGCGATAGCGGCAAATGGAAAAGAAACAGTCAAATTGTCAGACAATCCTAATAAGGCAATGGGTTCAAAAACTGAGTTGACCAGATACAAAGATGTTTTTGGTGATGGAGTGCAAACAAAAATAAATTTGATTGTTTGATCTAATGATTACAGCCAATCAGCCAAAATTATAATTTCTTTTACTTCATCAACATTCTTTCTAATTTTAGGCAATGCATTATTCAAATTTGTAATAATTCCGAACCTAATATGTAATTTTATGATTATAAAGTATGGTAGTTGCACAGTACTGCCAGAGAAAGTATTTGCCTTCCAACAATGTTCTTAACCAAAGAACATAATGAAATTATTAAAAATCAATGCCATATCAATATCTAAAAAAAGATATGCATTTTTGAGTTAATAATTTTTGAATATCCGTTAAAAACTATTATGTGAATATCATCATTAAAATATCTGAATGAGAAAAATGGTGATCGCATCAGGATTCGAACCTGAGACCCTCTGCTTAGAAGGCAGATGCTCTATCCAGCTGAGCTATGCGACCACAATGTAGACCTTTAACTTTAACCATACCATACAGTCAATAGTAGAGGTTCTAAAACCTTTTTAGTTTCGTAAAAGGGGTCGAAGGTACTGCTAAAATTTTCTTAAAACCGGCCAGACTGCTACCTTATCCTATTTAATGAGTCCAAACTGTTCTTCTTTTCGTTGCAAAGTTTTCACTATAGCCCCCACTTCTAATATTGTGCTTTCTATTTTGTGGTAAGCATAGGGCAGCTTCTATGCCATGAAGATCGGCATACTCTAGAGCTGCTTCTTTAGAACTAAATGTCAGTTTAACTTGAGAATTCATATCTCCTGATGAGGTCCAGCCCATTAAAGGGTCTATTGATCTAGCCTCAGCTGGCACAAACTCTAAAATCCAATTTTTTGACTTTGCTTGGCCAGACTGCATCGCATTTCGTGCTGGCTGATAAATTTTTGCTGACATGAGGATACTTTCTAATTGGTTTACCTATCTAATATAAAATTAAAATATTTTTTCAAGAACAGATTTAATTTTCTTTAAACACAACCGTTAAATAATCTGATAACAAAATTTAAATATATAAGTATTAACTTGAAAAAAAATGAATAACATACATCTTTATAAGGACTTAAGAAAGTATTTACATGCAGACTATTAAAAACTCATCAGTTTCCAAAAATATTAAAGATAAATTAAAACTGGAAGGTGGAAGAAAATTTATAATGGAAACTCCCTTTAATCCAGCAGGGGATCAACCGAAAGCTATTTCAGAATTGTATGAAGGTATTACTGCAGGCGAGCGAACCCAGGTTCTCCTAGGGGCGACCGGAACAGGTAAAACTTTCACTATGGCAAAAGTAATTGAAGCAACCCAGCGCCCTGCTATTATTTTAGCACCTAATAAAACGTTAGCAGCACAACTTTATGGCGAATTTAAGGGCTATTTTCCTAATAACTCTGTAGAGTACTTCGTCAGTTTTTATGATTATTATCAACCAGAAGCTTACGTAGCTCGCACCGATACTTACATCGAAAAAGAAAGCACAATTAATGAACAGATTGATCGTATGCGTCACTCAGCGACCCGTTCTTTATTAGAACGAGATGATGTCATAATTGTAGCTTCTATTAGCTGTATTTACGGCATTGGATCCGTTGAAACCTATGGAACAATGATCCAAGAGCTTGAAGCAAATAATAATTATGAACAGCGTAAGATAATGGCAGATCTAATAGCCCAACAATACAAAAGAAATGATAATTCTTTTTCGAGAGGAACATTCAGGGTTAGAGGAGATAGTTTAGAAATTTGGCCGGCCCATCTTGAGGATCGAGGTTGGAGATTATCTTTTTTTGGTGACGAGCTTGAAACTATTACTGAGTTTGATACGCTAACTGGTGCAAAAACGTCTTTTTTAGAAAAAATAAGAATTTATGCAAATTCCCATTATGTCATCCCACGTCCTACCCAACAGCAGGCAATAAAAAGCATACGAAAAGAGCTAACTTCACGCCTAAAATATCTTGAAAAGGAAGGCAAACTATTAGAAGCACAAAGATTAGAACAAAGGTGTAATTTTGATTTAGAAATGCTTGAAGCTACAGGTTCATGCTCGGGTATCGAAAATTACTCTCGCTATCTTACAGGACGAGAACCAGGGGAACCACCACCCACACTATTTGAATATATCCCAGATCATGCATTGGTTTTTGCAGATGAAAGTCACGTATCTATTCCACAGATAAATGGAATGTACAAAGGGGATTACAAACGTAAATTCAATCTCTCTGAACATGGGTTTCGTTTGCCATCTTGTATGGACAACAGACCATTAAAATTTGAAGAATGGGATGCTATGCGTCCTCAAACAATCTGCGTTTCAGCCACACCATCCAATTGGGAGATGGAACAGTCTGATGGTGTCTTTGCTGAGCAAATTATTCGTCCCACCGGACTTTTAGATCCACCAGTAGAGATAAGACCTGTAGAAATGCAAGTTGATGACTTACTTGAAGAAGTTAGAAAAGTCAGCCTTCAAGGTCTTAGAACTTTAGTAACAACCCTTACAAAGCGAATGGCTGAAGATCTAACTGAATACATGCATGAACAAGGGATAAGAGTACGCTATATGCACTCAGATATAGACACCTTAGAAAGAATAGAAATCCTAAGAGATCTGAGACTAGGTACTTTTGATGTATTAATTGGAATAAACTTATTACGGGAAGGTTTGGATATACCAGAATGTGGCTTAGTTGCTATTTTAGATGCTGACAAAGAAGGTTTTTTGAGATCTCAGACCTCCCTGGTTCAAACCATTGGAAGAGCTGCAAGAAACTCTGAAGGTAGGGTCATTATGTATGCTGACCGCATCACTGGATCAATGGAACGTGCATTAGATGAAACAAACAGACGGCGGGAAAAACAGCATCAATATAATTTAGATAATAACATAACTCCCGAGACCATTAAAAAGAACGTACAGGATGTTCTTGCAGGTTTATATAAAGGAGATACTGATTCATCGCGCATCACAGCTACTGTAGAAAAACCTTTAGTTGGTGCTAATTTAACCAAACATCTAGAAAGCTTGAGAACAGATATGTTAAAAGCGGCCGAAAATTTAGAATTTGAAGAGGCTGCCAGGATAAGAGACGAAGTTAGACGATTGGAAACAGTTGAGCTTACAATTTCAAATGATCCACTTGCACGCCAATCAGCAATAGAAGCTGAAGTTGAAAAATCACAAGTGGTGAAAGGGCGATCTAGCGCTGGACGTGCGGGTACTTTTAACAAAAAAGGAAAATCACAACGCTCTGCAAAATTTTAATACTTTGTATTTCGTATAAATTACATTGTAAAATAATTAATTCCATTTATCAACTGTCCTACGCTTGACTGAACAAAGGAGAAATAAAATGAAGAAACTAATAGCCATACTAGCAGTAGCATTAGCCATACCTACTATGGGATTTGCTGAAGAACAGTATCCAAAAGAAATTTGTAAACAGATGTATGATACAATTGGAGTATTTCTTCAAATAGCTGATAAAGCTTGGAAATCACAGGATGAAGAAAAAGCACTACTTTATTCAACAGCAGCAGCTAATTATGCAATTGTATACGAGACAACTTGCAAACGATAAGTAATACACTTGGCTACACCTTACTTGCCATACATTAAAATAAAGTTTCTTATAAAATTGGAAATATTTTAAAGGTCTGTTGGAATTGTCAGCCAATATTATAATCAATAAAAATTCTAATTTAGGTGGCAAAAAAGCCTGGCTAATTTGGTCTTTAGCAGCAATAGCATTTGGATATGCTTTTTTGCACCGTGTTGCTCCAGGGGTCATGGTTCATGATTTAATGCGTGACTTTGCAATAAGTGGAACAATGCTAGGTGCTCTCTCCGCATTATATTTTTATCCATATTTTCTTTTGCAAATCCCTTTAGGTGCCTTACTTGATGTTTTAGGAACTCGTTATTTACTCTCCTTTGCTTTATTTTTAGCAGCATTGGGATCTATATTATTTGGGTCAGCAAATAATATAGAGATAGCTTATCTTGGTAGGTTTTTAATAGGTGTTGGTTGTAGTGTTGGATTCCTATCCGCGCTAACCCTCACAAGTAAATGGTTTCCAAAAAATAGATTCGCACTTTTATCAGGCTTGACGATGCTAATTGCCATGATGGGCGCTATCTTGGGTCAAGCACCATTAGCACTGTTTATTTCCAATTTTGGTTGGAGATCAAGCATGTGGGTTTTAAGTATTTTTGGAATAATTCTTAGCCTTTTAGTTCTTATAATTGTGAGAAACGAACCAGGGGAAAAAATAAAACCACAAGTGATAAAAAATCCTTGGATGCAAATGCTTCAAAGTCTTCGTAAGGCATCAAAATCTTTTGAAATGTGGAAAATAGCTCTAGTTGCCGCCTCAATGAGTGGTCCAATGTTAACGCTTGGTGGATTGTGGGGAACACCTTACTTAATGAGTGCCTATGACCTTGGTAGATCAGAAGCCGCATTTTTAACATCATTTTTACTTTTTGGGTGGGCGTTCGCCGCCCCATGTTTTGGATGGTTTTCTGATTTCTTAGGTCGGCGAAAGCCCATATTAATTGGAGGGTCAGCAGTCTTATCACTTGCCCTTGGCTTGATAATACTTATCCCCAGCACCAATCTTTACCTTACATTAGTATTATTCATCCTGATTGGAGCATCTGGCTCAGTAATGGTGAGTGCCTTTGCTTTAGTTAAAGAAGCAATATCAAAAGAAGCCCAAGGATCAGCTGTTGGCATTGTAAATGCAATGACAGTCGCAGCAGGAGCAATTCTTCAGCCATTTGTTGGCTTAATTTTAGACCTTAGGTGGGATGGTTTAATGTTAAAGGGTGCTAGGATCTTTAACGAAACTGATTACCGTTTTGCATTTACAATCGTATTTGTATCATCCCTGATAGGTTTTTTTGTTAGTGTTACTCTTAAAGAACAACCCAAATTATAAAAAAAGAACTCACAAATTGAAATTTTTAAAATCAAGAGCTTTATATTTAATAATAATATTCATCATTCTTTTGGGTTTTCTTGGAAAAACAATACAAAGAGAACAGAATTCAGAAAGTGTGGATAATGATAAAATTCTTTCCTCAAACAATTATAATTTTTCAGGAACTGTAGAAAGGGTTCGAGACGGAGATACTATTGTGGTAAACAACACCCCAATACGCTTAAGTGGCGTAACTTGCGATGAAATTGGTAGCCCACTTGGTGACAAGGCTAAGTTGTTTCTGAAAACCAAAATAAGCTCAAAAAATGCTAGATGCTTTCTTAATGGGGAAAAAAGTTATGATCGCACGATTGGAAAGTGTGTGGTTGAAGACTTTGGAGATGTAGGTGCATTTATGATTAAATCAAAACTTTGCGGTAGGTGCCCAAGGTACGACAAAGAAGAGATTTACTTGGGATTGCAAAACTCAATTGGAATGTTTGTTGGCAAGATGCCAAATTATTGTAAACTCTAGAGATAATTTATTCTTTGTTGAACGTGCCAAGTTGCCAATTAAACCTAAATATTAGTCTCATAGCACTTCTCCACCATTTTCCAACCAATACCGACAATCCGGACTCAAAGCCTTATCACAAGCTAATTCATAAAGCCTTAATTCTTCTAATGATAATATGTCTTTCCATCGTCCGTTTATACCTTTGTGGATAAAGGTCTGTGCACCACCTTTCCAGCTGGCACCACCATCCGGAACATAAGTTTCAGCAGCGGCTCGCATTGCAGCTAAAGATATTTTTTCTCCAACATCTTTTATCCGTGATGAGTCAACATCAATATTTAAGAAATTAGCTATTTTAGCTATCGACGCTTTTATATCTTTTTTCATATCAGCATAATTTAAAAATAGAATATTAGGTAAATGACGATAGTTCCACCATGATTGAACTCCTTGCAGATGTGACCAAAAAGGATAACCGTCACTTTCCCAATCAAACCATCCTTTAGTGCACCACTCTCTCCAATAAGTATGAAAATCTTCTGGCGGTTGGGGAAACTCATCACCTATTAATCCAGACGAATTAATAAAATCATAAACTTCTGGCGTGTAATTTAAATGGTGATTCCACAAAGATAAGGCAACATCTCTCCCATCACGACTTACGTATATGTATTTGATCTCTGGAAAAAAATGTAAAGCATCTAATGGTAGATGGGTTTTAATCACTCTGCGATGTTTTTGCTCATTTAGCTCCTTCATAATCACATCAATTGGAATATCGATCGAGTCTAACCAAGGGCTGAATTCTGTTACTTTTTTGGGAAAATCTTGATCTGGAAATAAAAGGTTTACAACTAATGCTTGGGTCCATGTAGTACCAGCTTTCAAAGTCGTCGCTATACATATATCATTGTTACGTGGGATGAAATCTGTCCATCGTTCACTATCGATATGATGGTTTTGAAACATTAAAGTCTTACTGGGATATTTCATTATTTCTCCTAAATTAACAAATTATTTGAAACTTAGTAATTTCATTTAATTTTGAAAAGTCAATAAAATATGGATGCTTAAAGACCTCCTTATTTTTAAATTATTTTTGATAGTGAAGGCTTATTTTATATATTTTCCAAAGAATACAATATAAGTGATATCTGAGAACGTTTGGAGTCAAAAATGTATGAATACGCTATAATTTGGGAATGGCTTAGTTTTGCTGCTAGATGGCTTCACGTTATTACAGCTATCGCATGGATAGGATCTTCATTCTATTTTATCGCCTTAGATTTAAGTCTACAAAAAAATCCCAACCTGCCCAAGAACGTGCATGGAGAAGAATGGCAAGTACATGGTGGTGGCTTCTACCATATCCAAAAATATTTAGTTGCCCCAGCAGAGCTACCAACCCATCTCACATGGTTTAAATGGGAAAGTTATGCAACCTGGGTTTCTGGCTTTGCGCTGATGTGCATAGTTTATTATGCTGGTGCAGATTTATATTTGATTGATAGAAATCTCTGGGATGTTGAGCCTTGGGTTGGAATACTAACCTCTATTGGGACAATAGTTATTTCATATTTGATTTATGATCTTTTATGCAAATCAAAATTGGGACAACAGCCCACATTATTGATGGTATTGCTGTATCTTATTTTAATTTTCGCGGCTTGGGGATATACTCAGATTTTCACTGGTAGAGCAGCTTTTCTGCACCTTGGGGCAATCACTGCAACAATTATGTCCTGTAATGTGTTCATGGTAATTATTCCAAATCAAAAAGTAGTGGTGGCAGATTTAATTGCTAATAAGACACCAGATCCAAAATATGGTAAAATCGCAAAGCTTAGGTCTACTCACAACAATTATCTAACTTTGCCAGTAATTTTCTTAATGCTATCAAACCATTATCCTTTAGCATTTGGAACAGAATATAATTGGGTTATTGCAAGTTTGGTTTTCTTAATGGGTGTCACTATAAGACATTATTTTAATTCTATGCATGCCAGATCTGGAAAACCCACATGGACATGGGCTGTAACAATAATTATATTTCTAATAATAATGTGGTTATCAACTGTTCCAAAAATCCTGAATACTAACATTAGCAAAATTCCAAAAAGTTCGGAAAGATTCTTAGAATCTCAGGAATTTGAGAACGTACAGGATATAATATTAACTCGATGCTCAATGTGTCATGCGGAAGAACCAGGATATATGGGTATTCATACAGCACCAAAAAATGTATTGTTGGAGACTAAAGAGCAAATAGCTCGTTATGCTCGAGATATATACCTCCAAGCTGGTCGTAGCAACGCTATGCCACCAGCAAATGTGTCTTGGATGGAAAAAACTGAGAGAGCTTTACTTGTTAAATGGTATGAAGAATCTCTTTAGTTGATACTCATTGAGAGACGTAAGTTATTTCAATTCCATTTCAATAAATGACATTGGACTGGCGCCATTGTTTATTACGTTGTGCTTGATACCTTTTACTCTTCGATATGCTGTTCCCGCTGGAACTAAAACCTCACGACTAGAACCGTCACTTTCTTCCAGCATCATTGGACAATCCACGATCGCTGTAATGACATAATCATATTCGTGTTGATGCCAACCTGTTTCTGAACCAGCTTCAAAATCAAAACGTGTAACCCTTACTCGGTCATCATCAATCAATAATGTATCTACTGCTTTTGTTCTATTCATTTTTCTACCTTTAAATCGTTCATTTTATTCTTAATGGATAATTACCTTTGAGTAACTACTCCAATTTGTTGGTTTATCTTTTTCTGAAACAAAGACAGTTTGGCTAATTGTCATTTGATTATACGAATTTGACAAATTTCGTCTAACCTCCATAACTTTAATCCCATTTTTATAAGCTATTGTGTTAAGCTCTCTTTCTGAAACGATAGTCGTAGACAAACTATCAGCTAAATCTCCACCCATAAATGGAATTGCCAAACCATCTGGTCTACTTTTAAAAATAAAATCATGTCGGTCCCCAGTATTATCAAGCCAAACCATTTGAAATAACAAATCTTTAGTTTTTTGAGTAATTTGATAGTGCCCATCCACAGGTGGAGCGCCTTGCTCATATACACAAGATCCTTTTATTAACGACCATTTTCCTAAAAATTGTTTAAATATCTTTTCCATCTCTTCTCCAATTTGGAAGATATTCCCATTAATAGCTTAAAACACAGCTAACTAATAACTCCCTTAAGAACCTTTTACATAATTTTATACGCATTTTTAATCACAAATAAATAAAATATTAATTGAGAACTTGATCTTTATTAGAATTTAATCCCAATATTTAAAAATAATCAATTATGTATAGGTCGCTATGAAAAGTTATTATAAAAATTATGTTGATGGGCAATGGATAGATGGAGGATCTGGCGTAATATCTGTGGATAATCCGGCAACAGGAGAACATTTAGCTGATCAAGCTTGTGCCAGTTCCAAAGATATTGATTTGGCGGTTAAAGCAGCAAAGCGTGTTCATGAAGCAAATCTTTTGAGTGCTATGCGTCCTGTTGATCGAGGCCGAATGGTAAAAAAGATGGGTAAGTTTCTAGAAGAAAACGCTTCGGCTATTGCTGAAGAATTAACCTTGGAAGCTGGCAAGCCATTATGGGAAGCTGAAATCGAAGTTAGAGGTGCTGCACGTTATTTTGAATATTACGGAAATCAAGCTGAAACGATTGAGGGGAAATCAATCCCACTTGGTGAGAACTATTATGATTTTACTACTTACGAACCTTTCGGAGTTTCAGCTCAAATAATTCCTTGGAATTTCCCATTTGAAATGTCCTCCAGATCATTATCAGCTGCCTTGACGACTGGTAATGCCTGCGTAGTAAAAACAGCTGAGAACGATCCCATAACTCAATATTGGTTCGCAAAAGCTGCTGAATATGCTGGATTTCCTCCTGGTGCAGTTAATATACTTTGTGGTTTAGGAAAGGAGGCAGGAGCAGCACTTTCATCACATCCAGACGTTAATCAAATTGTTTTCACAGGCTCTGTCGCCACAGGTTCGGCAATAGCCAGTGCAGCAGCCAAAAATATTGTCCCGTGTACATTAGAACTTGGAGGTAAATCTGCAGCTATTGTTTATGACGATGCAGATATTGATAATTTAATAGATTCAATTAGATGGGGCATATTTTACAATGCGGGGCAAGTTTGTTCTGCAATGAGCAGAGTAATAGTTCCACAAAAACTGCATGACGAAATTTCTGAGAGAGCCGGCGAATTAGCAAAGTCTTTATCCGTTGGACCTGGATCAGAACGCACTAAATTTGGTTTAAATATGGGTTCAATGATATCAGAATTACAACGCGATCGAGCAATAACCCTTTGCCAGAAAGCACAAACAGAAGGAGCGACCACCGTTACTGGAGGTCACAAACTCAACAGACCTGGCTGGTTTTTAGAACCCACCGTATTTAGTAACGTAAAGCCAGATATGGAAATTGCTCAAGTTGAGGTTTTTGGACCAGTCTTATCAATCATACCTTATGAAACGGACGAACAGGCTATTAATATAGCTAATGGCACTGAATATGGATTAGTTTCTGGGGTCTTCACAAAAGATTTGGATAGAGCAATGTCCTCTGCAAAAAAAATGCGTGCAGGGCAAGTATTTGTCAATGAATGGTTTGCTGGGGGCGTTGAGACACCATTTGGGGGATATGGAAAGTCTGGATATGGTAGAGAAAAAGGTAGGGAAGCTTTATGGAATTATATACAAACTAAAAATATTGCGATCCGACTCGGCAAAGGTGCTGCTGGACGAGCTTAAAAGATAGAAAATTTTAATTATGGATGATTTGTAAAATGGATAATAAATTCGAAATAGGACTAGAAAAGCGCAAAGAAACTTTAGGTGCCAAATATGTTGAAGAAAATCTTGCTTCAGCAGACGATTTTACGAGACCGTTTCAGGAAGCAATGACTGAGTGGTGTTGGGGTTTTGGATGGGGTGATGAAACAATTGATAAGAAGACAAGATCTATGATGAATTTGGCAATGCTGGGCGCGTTGGGAAAAATGCATGAATGGGAAATACATTGCAGAGGAGCAATTAAAAATGGTGTTACCCTTAAAGAAATTCGTGCAATAATTCATGTTGTGGCAATTTATTGTGGGGTACCTCAATCGTTGGAGTGCTTTAGGGTGGCCCGAAAAGTTTTGGAAGAACACGAATTGTTATAAACTTGCCATTTAATTTGCTAAAAATTTCCGAATAGCATTTTCTAATTCTTTAGGTTTTTCAGAATGCACCCAATGTCCTGCATCACTTATAACTACAGTTTCCATTTCACTAAATCTTTTGTGCATGACGACTTCATCATCACTGGAAACATAATGTGAGTTTTCACCAACTACCAATAAAGTCTTTCCCTTAAATATTTTCGTAGTATTTGGAAAACCTATAATATCCGTCATATATTCCTTTAGCACTGGTAAATTTAACTTCCAATATACTCCATCTTTAAGTTCTAAACTTTGGAGTAAAAATGCTCTCAGTTGATGGTCTCCTAAAAAAGATGCCAATTGCACATCAGCATCTTTTCTAGATTTAACAAACTCTAAGTTTATATTCTGCAAAGCTTCAATAATATTATTTTGAGAATGTGAATATTTGACAGGTGCTATATCAATAACTATTAATTTTGACACCATTTTAGGTTGTTCTAATGCAAAAAACATAGCCGCCTTCCCCCCCATCGAATGACCCAAAATACTACAATCAACTCCTTGGATTTTTACTATTTTTTGCAAATCTTCAGCCATTGCCTCATAATTATGGACAGGATAAAATTCACTACCCCCGTGATTTCGCATATCCACAGCAATGACATACCATTTATCAGATAGGCGCTTACATAATGCACCCCAGTTCTTTGCAGAACCAAATAATCCATGCGCAATAATCAATGTGGGATTTTTAGGATCTCCAACTGAAACAATATTTAACATTCCTAATGTTTATTGTTTGTATCGAGATAACAACTCGATAACCTCAGTGACCAGATTCTCACGATTTATGCTTATCTGTGCTGGCTGTGATTTCCATTCATCATTTGTTAACATTTGCGAAGCTAGCTTGGAACCAAGATATAAATCTTTCAATAAGACCACTCCTTTCTCTCGCTCATCTCCACCTTCGATAATTGCTAGTGGGCTTTGTCGATTATCAGCATATTTCAATTGATTTCCAAAGTTTTTTGGATTTCCAAAATAAACCTCTGAACGCACGCCAGCATTTCTTAACTCTGCAGCCATTAATTGGTAATCATCTATTCGATCACGATCCATAACAGTAATTATAACCGGGCCTTGTGTGGTTTCTGCTAATTTACTTTTACTTCTTAAGGCTGCTAATAATCTATCAACACCAATTGACACTCCAGTGGCTGGCACTTCTTGTCCTGTAAATCTTTTAACTAAATCATCATATCGTCCACCACCTGCCACAGAGCCAAATCGTCTAATTTTGCCCTTTTCGTCAATTGTTTCAAATGTAAGCTCTGCCTCCAAAACGGGGCCCGTATAATAACCAAGCCCTCTTACAACTGATGGATCAATTTTAATTCTATCAATTCCATAACCTTGTTTGTCTGTGGATTCTGAAATTTTTTCAAGCTCTCGCACTCCTTGTTCACCAATTTTGGATCCATCTACTAATTCTGATAGATTTGATAAAGTTTTCATATTTGTTTTTGAATTAGCTTCCAAAAACATAAGCATTAGATCAACCTGGTCAGTCGACAAGTTAGCACCGTCTGTATAATCCCCACTACTATCCTTCCGTCCTTTACCCAACAACTCTTTAACACCTCCAATGCCGAGCCTATCCAATTTATCAATTGCCCTTAAGACTATTCCACGTTGATTGGAAAATTTTTCTAACTCTGTTTCATCAAATATACCAATTTTTTCAAGAACACCGTTCAAAATTTTTCTATTATTAACTTTAATAATATAATCGCCTCTACTTATGCCCGTTGCCTCCAAGGTGTCAGAAAGCATAGTACACATTTCTGCATCAGCTAATACATTTGACGCGCCGACGGTATCAGCATCACATTGGTAAAACTGTCTAAACCTTCCAGGACCTGGTTTTTCATTACGCCAAACTGGGCCCATAGAATAACGACGATATGGGCTTGGTAAATGGTTCTGATTTTCTGCATAAACCCTTGCCAAAGGCGCCGTAAGATCATAACGCAAAGCCAACCAACCTTCATCTTCTTGCCAAGCAAAAACACCTTCATTTGGTCTTTCAATATCAGGCAAAAATTTACCTAAAGCCTCTACAGTCTCAATTGCACTAGTTTCTAAGGCCTCAAAACCATACAAATGGTATACTTCCATAATTTGCTGAAGCAGTAAATTACGTGCCCTAATCTCACTTCCAAAATAATCTCTAAAGCCCTTAGGCGCCTCTGCCTTTGGCCTTTTGATTTTAATTTTCTTTTCTTTAGACATTTGCTTGTCCACCTGTTGTTGTCTGTAATGTCCTAAACCAAGGCCATGTTAGGAGCAAGCTTTGCAGTATCAAAGTCTAGTAATTAATAAAAACTTAGCTTATATGGTATCACAAATATAAGAGACAAAAATGACCCAAAATAACACAAAACTATTAGAAGAAAACTATACTCGTTTAGAATTGATGCTCGAAGAGTTAAATACTGTAATTACCCGTCAGGACAAAGAAATTTCAATTCTAAGTCGAAAAATAGAATTATTGATGGTTCGAGAGGCGCAACGAGAGCAAGAAGATACCGGCTCTATTTTGCTTGCCGACGTGAAGCCACCACATTGGTAAAACATTAAGCTAAAAATTTATAGGTTTTTAATGAAATAACTTTAAAAATCCTCAACTTCAACAACGCCAGCCAAAGACTTTAAAGCGCCTTTTGTTTCGGGTGTAACTGGAAATTTTCCTTTTAATACCATTTCAACCTCTCCAGGCAAACTGGGATGCATCAAAAATAATCTAATAGGTCCAACAGACTTGCTATTAACTGCTTTCTTGGCACGTTCCAAAACTGATGCAACAGACGGTAAAACATCTGGTTCATTAACATAAACGCACAACCCTGCCGATGCACCACTCAAAATGGCCTTATCAACTAGCTGAACTGATCTAGCTAACATTTTTAATTGCCCACCCTCTATAGTTGCATCAACTGTCAAAACAACATTATCGCCAGGTTCTAAATCGTTTCTTGAAGCTTCCAACACATCTGAAAACATTGTCACTTCATAGATACCGGTTGGATCGGACAATTGTACAAACGCATACCTATTCCCACGAGCAGATTTACGTTCTTGCCTCGAGGTAACAGATCCAGCAATCTTAATAATGGAAGCGCCATTTTTTACTCTATTTTCCACTTCTGCAAAATTTAATATGTTGTTCCTCTTAAGTGAACTTGCGTAATCATCTAATGGATGCCCACTCAAATAGAAGCCAACAGCCACATGCTCTTGACTTAACTTTTCCATTGGAAGCCAATCATCCATCTTACCAAGCCTAGGTTCAGGCAAATCATCTCCACTATCCCCAAATAATGAGACTTGTGTCGAATTTTTGTCATCATTAACAGCTGAAGAGTAATTTATTAGCGCATCAATTGCTTTAAATATTTTTTGGCGGTTAGTATCTAAAATATCAAACGCTCCAGCACGAGCAAGCATTTCTAGTGGACGTCTTCCTACGCGTTTTAAATTAATTCGTCTCGCAAAATCATAGATATTTGCAAACGGTTCTTCTCCACGAGATTTAGCTATCATTGTCATTGCATCTACGCCAATATTTTTCAATCCACCAAGGGCATAGTAAATACTTTGATTCACTACAGTAAATGTAGAGCCAGATTTATTTATACATGGTGGAAAAATCTGAATTCCAAGGCGTTCAATTTCCTGTTTATAAACGTTTAACTTTTCAGTTAAATGAAGATCACAATTCATTACAGCTGCCATAAATTCAACTGGGTAATTAGCTTTCAACCAGGCGGTCTGATAGCTCACTACAGCATAAGCCGCTGCATGAGATTTATTAAATCCATAATTAGCAAATTTTTCTAATAAATCAAAAACTTCTTTTGCTTTTTGTTTATCAACACCTTTTTTTGCTGCACCACTTTCAAACTTTGGTCGTTCTGCATCCATGGCCTCTTTTATTTTTTTTCCCATTGCACGTCTGAGAAGATCTGCACCCCCTAGCGAATACCCACCCATCAGCTGTGCAATCTGCATAACCTGCTCTTGATAAACAATAATGCCTTGAGTTTCTTCCAAAATATGGTCAATCAATGGATGGATGGATTGCAAACTCCTTTGCCCATTCTTAACTTCACAATAAGCTGGAATATTTTCCATTGGACCTGGCCTGTACAAGGCTACCAAAGCAACAATATCTTCAATACATGTTGGCTTCATTCGCCTCAAAGCATCCATCATACCGGCACTTTCTACCTGAAATACCGCAACTGTTTTAGCGCTAGAATAGAGATCATAAGTCGCCTTATCATCTAAAGGAATACTCCCTATCTCAATATTCAATTCACGAAGTTTGAGAAGATCAATTGCATTCTTTATCACAGTTAAAGTTTTCAAACCTAAAAAATCAAACTTTACCAGGCCAGCTTGCTCCACCCATTTCATATTGAACTGCGTTGCCGGCATTTCAGAACGAGGGTCTTGGTACAAAGGAACTAACTCATCTAATGGTCTATCTCCAATTACGATTCCAGCCGCGTGGGTGGCAGCGTTTCGAAGCAACCCCTCCACTTGCTGAGCATAAGTCAACATTCTACCCACGACTTCTTCTGATTTGGCTTCTTCCCGTAGTTTTGGCTCATCAGTTAATGCTTTTTCTATCGAAACTGGCCTAACACCTTCTAGTGGTATTAATTTAGCCAACCTATCCACCTGTCCATAAGGCATTTGCAAAACACGTCCAATATCACGTATTGCCATTTTAGAAAGTAATGCGCCAAATGTAATAATTTGACCTACCTTGTCATTACCATATTTTTTCTGAACATACTGAATAACCTCTTCACGTCGATCCATACAAAAATCAATATCAAAATCTGGTATGGATACTCGCTCTGGATTTAAAAACCTCTCAAATAACAATGAATAACGCAATGGATCCAAATCAGTAATAGTTAACGAGTAAGCTACTAATGAACCTGCACCTGACCCTCGCCCTGGACCCACTGGTATACCGCGTGATTTAGCCCATTTTATGAAATCGGCTACAATCAAAAAATAACCAGGAAACCCCATTTCTTCAATTATATTTAATTCAAAATTAAGTCTTTTTTCATACACTTCAATTGAGGCAACCATAGGAATTTCTGATAACCTTGCCTTCAGACCTTCAGCAGCCTGCATACGAAGCAACTCCACCTCATCATCGGCAAACTTAGGCAAAATTGGCTCACGAACATTTGCTTTAAATGCGCATCTTTTAGTAATTTCAACAGTGTTTTTTATTGCTTCTGGTAAATCAGCAAATAATGCAATCATTTCTTCCTGAGATTTGAAATAATGCTCAGTTGTGAAACGCCGTCTCTCTTCCTTTTGATCAACATACGTCCCATCCCCAATACAAATCAAAGCATCATGTGCCTCAAACATTGCTCTCGCAGGAAAATGCACATCATTTGTTGCCACTAAGGGCAGATTTAATTCATAAGCCAATTCTATCAAGGTTTTTTCTGTAAAAATCTCTTTATCAAGATACCTACCTTCAGAAATAGGATGTCTTTGAATTTCAACATATAGGCGCTGTGAAAAGTTGTTTTCTAATTGTTGCAACAATATTTTAGCTTGATCTTTATGACCATCAGAAATTAATTGACCTACCGGCCCATCAGCTCCACCAGTAAGGCAAATCAATCCACCGTTGTGGGAGCAGATTTCATCAATGCTCAAACCCAAAGGAGTGTCAGTATTACTTAAATAAAACAATGAGTTCAATTTAAGCAGATTATTATATCCAACTTCGTTTTGAACCAAAAGGACAATATAATTTTTTTCAAAACTTTGACTTGCTTCAGCTTGATCAGGTTTTAACTTAACTTCTATTTGGCATCCTATAATAGGTTGCACTCCTGCTTCGGAAACTATGGTGGAAAATTCGAGGGCAGCAAACATGTTATTAGTATCTGTCACAGCAACTGCTGGCATTTTTGTATTTTTACAAAATTCACTTATTTTTTTTAGTGGTATTGCCCCTTCTAACAGCGAATATTCTGAATGAAGACGTAAATGAATGAATCGGGGTTCTTTTTTCATGGATCATATTAAACACAAAGAGATACCATCTGAAAGAGAAACTGTTTATATTAAATATTTATAAGATACATGCTCAATAAATTGATAATCACTCTTGCTAAAAACCTGTAAGATGAGACAATACGTTGAAACCTTGGAGGCAAAATGGGCAAATTAACTACTCATGTTTTAAATACAAGTACAGGTATGCCAGCCTCAGATATGAAGATAGAGCTTTATGTTATAAAAAATAGCAAAAAAATATTTATCAATTCATTTTTTACAAATAAGGACGGAAGACTTGAAAGCCCTTTATTAATTGGATCTGATTTTAAATTAGGCAACTATGAAATAGTATTTCATGTTGGAGATTATCAAAACAAAACTGACGGTGTTGCAATAGAGAACAGGTTTTTAGGTACTATTCCAATACAGTTTTCTATGACAGATGATAGTCATTACCATATACCTTTATTGTATTCACAATTTGGTTATTCAACCTATAGGGGTAGCTAATGAATGAAATAACTTTCATTTTAAATGGGGAAAAAATATCATTACAAAATCCACCGCCTACTAAAACACTGCTTGATTGGCTACGTGAGGAACAGAAACTCACCGGTACTAAAGAGGGTTGCAATGAAGGCGATTGTGGTGCTTGTACCGTATTGGTCACAAACCTGAGGGATGATAAACCTGAATACAAAGCACTCAATGCATGCATTTTGTTTCTACCACAGTTAAATGATAAGGTTTTAAGAACTATCGAAGGCGTGGCCGATAAAAACAAAAAAGTGAAAATACAACGTGAAATGATAACTCAACATGGAAGTCAATGTGGTTTCTGCACCCCTGGCTTTATAGTTTCATTAGTAGCTGGACAGTTAAATAAAGACAGAAACCATGATGATGTAATAGCTGGAAATCTCTGTAGATGCACTGGGTACGCACCAATAATTGCGGCTGCAGAAGCTGCACATGACGATGTAAAACCAAGCTGGGTAAACACAGATAATAAAATCTTAAAACAACTCGGCTCATCAGATAAGAAAAAAAATCAAAATGCCTATCTACCTAAAACAATTAAAGAGTTGGAAAAATGGTATACTAAAAATCCAAAGGGAACGTTAGTTGGTGGAGCAACTGATGTAGGCTTGTGGGTAACAAAAAACTTACGTGACTTAAAAGAGATATGTTTTATTGGACAAATTGAAGAGATGTCAAAAATTAATATATCTAGAAAAGTCTTAAATGTTGGGGCTAGCACTACCATAGAAGTACTCAGACAGGAATTACAAAAAAAATATCCCGATTTCTCTGAATTGCTTAGAAGGTACGGTTCAATGCAAGTTAGAAATGCTGCTACTTTAGGTGGAAATATTGCAAACGGCTCACCAATAGGTGATAGCCCACCAGCATTAATAGCAATAGGAGCCTCAATTCTATTAAATCGAAACGGCAAACACAGGAAAATTCCAATTGAAGATTTTTTTATAAGGTATGGTCAACAAGATCTACACGCTGGAGAATTTATAGAATCAATAGAAATTCCGCTATCCGAGAAAAATCTTAAATGTTACAAAATCTCGAAACGATTTGATCAAGACATCTCTGCAATTTGCGGATGCTTTAATATAACTTTAGAAAAGAATAAAGTAAAAACGGCCAGAATTGCGTTTGGTGGAATGGCGGAAATACCCAAAAGAGCAACTTCAGTTGAGAATTTTTTATTAGGAAGCACATGGTCAGAAGAAACTATCTCCAGCGCGATGGCTCTGTTCGATAAAGATTTTAACCCCATTAGTGATCTTAGAGCTACATCTGAATATAGAAAAATAACTGCTAAAAACTTGTTAAAAAAATATTATATTGAAACCAATGCAGTTGAAAAAAATACTAATGTTCTAAAGATAATGTCATGAGTGTAAACACAGCAAGCCCTCACGATGCTGCCATATTACATGTAACTGGGTCAGCGCAGTATACAGACGATATTCCAACGCCTGAAAACACTCTACATCTAGCATTTGGTTTATCTGAGGTAGCAAATGGCAAAATTACCTCAATGGATTTTAAAAACGTACTATCTGCTGAGGGGGTACAAGATATAATAACTGCGGCTGGTATTTCTGGTAAAAATGATATCTCTCCTGCTCCTTACCCAGAGCCACTTTTGAGTGAAGGTAAAGTTAATTATATTGGTCAGCCTATTTTTATTTGCGCTGCCACAAGTCATCTGTTGGCACGAAAAGCAATCAAGTTATCAAATATAAATATCAGAGAAAAAAAAGCTGTCCTCAGTATAGAAGATGCATTGCAGGCAAAAACGTTTCTTGAGCAACCGATAACTTTTAAAAAAGGAAACGCCAGAACCGCAATAGCTAACGCTAAAAACACTTTGGAAGGATCAATTAACATTGGAGGGCAAGAACACTTTTATCTAGAAGGGCAAGCTGCTTTGGCCATTCCTCACGATGATGGAGATATAACAATACATTCCTCAACACAGCATCCTAGCGAGATCCAACATAAAGTGGCAGACGCTCTTAAAAAACCAATGAATGCTGTAAGAGTACAAGTTAGGCGAATGGGAGGTGGCTTTGGTGGGAAAGAAAGTCAGGCAAATGCATTGGCGGTAGCATGCGCACTAATGGCCGAAAAAACTGGGAAACCATGCAAAATGAGATATGATCGTGATGACGATATGATCATAACTGGAAAGCGACATGATTTTCGTATAGATTACAAGGTGGGCTTTAATCAACTTGGGAAAATAACTGGAATAGAATTCGAACACTTCGTCCGCTGTGGATGGAGCGCAGATTTAAGTATACCAGTAGCAGACAGAGCTATGCTTCATAGTGACAATGCTTATTTTCTCTCTGATGTACAAATAACGTCTCACAGATTGCTTACAAACACTCAATCAGCAACTGCCTTTAGAGGATTTGGGGGTCCGCAAGGAATGGTTGGAATTGAGCAAGTAGTAAGCCATATCGCACAATACTTGAAAAAAGATGCATTAAAGGTGAGTGAGTTAAATTTTTATAAAAACCCCTCAAAAGATCAAAACAATTATCAAACTACACCTTACCATATGCCCATCTCTGATAGTATTATAAGACCTTTGGTAAAGAAATTAAAATTGTCTGCTGATTATGATAAACGAAGACAAGAAGTGAAAAACTGGAATACAAAAAACAAAATACTAAAAAAGGGATTAGCCCTAACCCCAGTAAAGTTTGGAATTTCCTTCACTTTAACACATCTTAATCAGGCTGGGGCACTTGTGCATATCTACCAAGACGGATCTATTAGGATTAATCATGGTGGTACAGAAATGGGCCAAGGTTTATTTCAAAAAATTGCGCAGGTGGCTGCTGAAGAGTTTTCTCAGCCAGTAGAAAATGTAAAAATAACTGCAACAGACACGGGGAAAGTACCTAACACATCCGCTACCGCTGCAAGTTCAGGAACAGATTTAAACGGAATGGCGGTCCAAGCAGCGTGTAACAAAATTAAAGAACGGCTAAAATCATATTTGAGTAAAACTCATAAGGTACATATTTCTAAAATTAGTTTTACCAGAGGTCAAATTCTTATTGGAAAAAAGAGGGAAACTTTTAAAAATGTCATTAAAGCTGCTTATGAAAATAGGATCAGTCTAAGTGCAACTGGATTCTACGCCACTCCAGGCATAAAATGGGACAGGATTGAAGGCAAAGGAAACCCTTTTTATTATTTTTCTTACGGCGCTGCTTTAACTGAGGTTATAATAGATACCTTGACAGGAGAAAACCGTATTTTAAGGGTTGATATCTTACACGATGTCGGAAATTCTATTAACCCAGCTATAGACATTGGACAAATACAAGGTGGCTATGTGCAAGGTGCTGGCTGGTTAACAACTGAAGAGCTCGTTTGGGATAATAAAGGCAATTTAAAAACCCACGCACCATCAACTTATAAAATACCTGCTAGCTCAGACAGGCCCAGAATTTTTAATACAAATTTGTATAAATATAAAGGTAATAAAAAACCAACTATCTATAGATCTAAAGCAGTAGGTGAGCCACCATTCATGTTAGGAATTTCGGTACTAATGGCTTTAAATGATGCAATAGCCTCTATAGGCACAGGAAATGTCCCAGCCCTATTGGACACACCAGCCACACCAGAAAGAATTCTATTTGCAGTCCAAAAGCAGTTGGGTGTATCGATAAAATGAGTTTTGATTTCCAAAAAACGAATGAATGTATTAAGAGCCACGGTAAAATTGCCCGAGTCTTAATTTTGAAAACTTTTGGTTCTGCCCCACGTGATGAAGGAACCACAATGCTTATCTGGGACTCAGGACAATTTGGAACTATTGGTGGTGGAGAGCTAGAATATCAGGTAACACGATTAGCCAAAAAAATAATTATTGATAATAAAGGTTCAAGAATTAAAAAGTACAGTTTAGGTCCAGATATGGGTCAATGCTGTGGGGGTGCTGTTGAATTATTAATAGAAATTTTAGATGAAACTAAAGTGAAATTTATTTCAGTAGATGATGGTTTTTTTGCTCGTCCAGTTTTTAAGGACGAAAAATCACTTAATGTTCAGGCTTTAATTAAGAGCTATCGAAACAAATCAGTTCCAATAAAAACTTCATTTAAAGATGGCTGGTTATTTGAGCCTGTAACAAAGGAAAAAAAACTTGTTTGGATATATGGTGCTGGGCATGTCGGCACAGCTATTGCAAATATACTAAGCAAACTAAGTCAATTTTCAGTTACCTGCATCGATACTTCTCAAGATCGTTACCCAGATAACTTTCCAAAAACTGTCAAGAAATTGATTACAAAGAATCCAGCGCATATAGTCCAATACGCTCCATCAGAAACACACCACCTAATTTTGACTTACTCCCACGCCTTGGACTTGGAGATTTGCCATCAATTATTACAACACAATTTCGCAACAGCCGGACTAATTGGTTCAAAAACAAAATGGGCAAGATTTAAGAAAAGATTAAATGAATTAAACTATACATTCGAACAAATAAATAGAATTATATGCCCAATTGGAGAGCCTTCTTTTGGAAAATCTCCTTATGAAATAGCCATTGGGGTCGCTAGTATGCTTCTTGAAAAAGAGAAAAATATTAAACTGGTAAAAGAAGCTAAATGTTGAAAAAACTACTTGAAATTAATAATATAAGTAAAAGCTATCCCGGTGTGGTGGCCAACGAATTGATTAATATGAATATAAAAGAGGGTGAAATACATGCTGTCCTAGGTGAAAATGGAGCAGGAAAATCCACATTAGTAAAGATTATTTATGGGCTAGTCCAACCAGATGATGGTTCAATGATGTTTAATGGCAAAGCATATGCTCCAGAGGAACCTCGTTTTGCTCGGAATAGTGGAGTGGCGATGGTTTTTCAGCATTTTTCTTTGTTTGAAGCATTAACTGTCGCTGAAAACGTTTCTTTAGGAATGGAAAAACCCCCTTCAGCCAAAGAGTTATCAAAAAGTATACTAAAGATCTCTGAAGAATACGGATTGCCATTAGATCCAAACAGATTGGTGGGTACACTGTCAGCTGGTGAGCGACAAAGAGTGGAGATAGTTCGATGTTTATTGCAAAACCCTAGACTACTTATAATGGACGAACCCACCTCTGTATTAACGCCTCAAGAAGTTGAAATACTATTTGAAACACTGCGCAAGCTTGCATCAGAGGGCACTTCTATTTTGTACATCTCACATAAACTCGAAGAAATTAGAACATTATGCCACGAAGCAACTATTTTAAGACAAGGGCAAGTTGTTGCTACATGTGATCCTACCAAAAAATCAGCTCGTGAATTAGCCGAAATGATGGTTGGTTCGTCACTTACAGCGCCCGCACGCGGCAAAGTTAGTTTGGGCAAGCCACTGTTAGAAATAATTAATTTAGATTTAAGATCTACTGACCAATTTGGCACATCTCTAAACAAAATTTCTTTAACATTACACAAAAATGAAATTTTGGGTATTGGTGGTGTGGCTGGAAATGGACAAGACGAACTATTAGCTGCGCTATCAGGGGAATATATATGTGCCTCAAATTCAATAAAGTTAAATAATATTGCTATTGGCAATCTTTCACCAAATAAACGGCGCAGTATGGGAATATTGGCTGCGCCTGAAGAAAGGTTGGGGCACGCTGCAGCACCTGATATGAGTTTAGTTGAAAATACTTTACTCACAGCCAGAGTAAGACAAGGTCTTTCCAAAAATGGATTTATAAATTGGAATAAAACAAACGAGTTTGCAAAGAAAATAATCAAACAATTTGATGTTAGAACTCCAGGACCTAATAGTATCGCACGTTCTTTATCTGGAGGAAATCTACAAAAATTTGTAATTGGACGAGAAATCTTGCAAGCGCCAGAAGTTCTAATTGTTAATCAGCCTACATGGGGGGTAGACGCTGCTGCGGCAGCAGATATCAGACAAGCAATAATGGATTTAGCGACGAATGGTGCTGGAATAATAGTAATTAGCCAAGATCTAGATGAATTATTAGAAATTTCAGATAATTTTGCAGCCTTGAACTCTGGAAACCTTTCAAAACCAAAATCTACTAAAGACCTTTCAATGGATGAGATAGGATTGATGATGGCAGGAAACGCAATCAAAAACGATACACCTTTAGAGGGAACAAGACATTGAATGGGAGAACAATACCTCGTATCATGTGGCTAATCATTAATCTTTTTTCAATATCCCTAGTTAAACGATCTGAACCTTCTAAAACTTGGACAGCCTTAACCCCATTATTAGCAGTTATATTTACAATGATTGCTGGTGGATTGCTATTTATGATCTTAGGAAAGGATCCTTTTTTAGCATTAAGAGTTATGTTTTGGGATCCAATATTTGGCGAAATGTCATTTTACTTTCGCCCTCAATTACTTATAAAAGCGGCACCATTAATCTTAATTGCGCTTGGTTTATCAATATGTTTTAGAGCTGGAATATGGAATATTGGAGCAGAGGGTCAATACATAATAGGTGCAATTTGTGGTGCATCAGTGGCGTTAGCATTCTATCCTTATGAAAGCGTTTTTATCTTCCCACTAATGATTTTAGTGGGAGGTATAGGGGGATGGGTTTGGGCTATGATTCCAGCCTTACTTCGCACGAAATTTAATACAAATGAAATACTTGTATCATTAATGTTAGTTTATGTGGCTGAACAAATTCTCAATTCATTAGCAATCGGACTATTAAGGAACCCTGAAGGCAATGGCTTCCCTGGTTCTCGTAACTTGCAAGATTACGCCTCTGCATCAAATCATGAAATCTGGGTTGGGACAGGAGCACATTGGGGGGTTGTTTTAGCCCTAGGTTTTGCTGTTGGTTTTTACATTTTGCTAAACCAGCATTTGCTTGGTTTTCAGACAAAATTAACAGGACAATCACCTCGTGCTGCCAAATTTTCTGGAATAAGTCCTAATTTCTTAATAGTAATATGTTTAGGTTTATCTGGTATGTTAGCTGGTCTAGCTGGATTATTTGAGGTGTCTGGACCCTCAGGTCAGATAACGATTGGGTTTAATGTAGGCTACGGCTTTACAGCAATAATTGTTGCATTTTTGGGACGACTTAATCCACTTGGGATAGTACTAGCGGGATTATTGATGGCTTTGACTTATATCGGTGGGGAATTGGCACAAATGCAACTGGGATTGCCAGCAGCAGCTATCCAAGCTTTCCAAGGAATGTTATTATTTTTCTTATTGGCTTTGGATGTGTTATCAAATTATCGGTTTAACTTTAGATTTAGGAAGGCGAGTTAGATGGATGTTTCCTCCATAAGTCCAACTCTTTTAATCGCAAGCCTTATAGTTGCATCAACGCCAATCATGCTAGCTGCAATTGGAGAACTCGTAGTGGAACGAGCTGGTGTTTTAAATCTAGGTGTTGAAGGAATGATGATAACTGGCGCCATATGCGGGTTCATCGTAGCTTATGAAACTGGAAGTCCAATCTACGGGGTTATAGCATCAATTTTAGGTGGTGCAGCATTATCTTTAATCTTCGCTATTTTAACACAATTCTTTTTAGCAAATCAGGTCGCATCAGGTCTGGCATTAACCCTATTTGGATTGGGGTTTTCAGCACTTATTGGAAAAGGATACACAGGTATCACACCTCCTGATATGAGCAGTCCTAACCTTGGATTTTTGACAGAGATTCCCTTTCTTGGTAAAATGTTATTTGAGCATGACTATCTAGTTTATTTAGCGTTTTCCATTATAGTACTGGTTAGTATTTTCTTACGATACACACGCCAAGGATTAATTTTAAGAGCTGTGGGTGAAGATCATTCAAGTGCGCATGCATTAGGTTATAAGGTAATCCGAGTAAGGGTTTTAGCTATATTATTTGGTGGTGGGTGTGCTGGTTTAGGCGGGGCATACATATCTTTAATTCGAGTACCGCAATGGGCAGAAGGTATGACCCATGGCGCTGGATGGATTGCACTTGCAATTGTTGTATTTGCTTCTTGGAAACCATTGAGAATTTTATTTGGTGCTTGGCTATTTGGAGGTCTGACAGTTCTACAGTTAAATTTGCAAGCTGCAGGCGTTTCAGAAATTAATTTAATATTGTTTAAAATCCCACTTCAAGTTCAGTATTTGACTATGGCACCATATCTGATAACGATATTAGTATTAGTTTTAATGTCAGCTCGTGCATTATCTAATGCACCAGGATCATTGGGCAAATCATTCCATGTATCCGGCTAAGAATTATTAATTGGATCGTCAATGATCCTTCAAAAAGGGGAGAACTATGAACATATTAAAAAAAATTTCACTAGGAATGGCTTTAATAACAGGTATAGCTATTGCAATTTCTGGAACTGCAATAACTGCTGAACCTGTTAAAGTTGGCTTCATTTATATTGGACCACCTGGAGATCATGGGTGGACTTATCGTCATGATATTGGAAGAAAAGCCGTAGAAGCACATTTTGGTGATGCTGTAGAAACTACTTTTCAAGAAAATGTACCAGAAGGTCCAGATGCTGTTCGCGCCATTACACAAATGGCCCTAAGTGGACACGATCTTATATTTACAACCTCTTATGGTTACATGGATCAAACATTAGCTGTTGCAAAAAAGTTTCCAAACGTAAAGTTTGAGCACGCAACAGGCTGGAAAACAGCAGATAACGTAAGCAATTATGGACTAAAGCTTTACCAATCAAGACATGTTCAAGGTGTTATCGCAGGCTTAATGACTAAAACAAACAAAATTTGTTATGTTGCAAGCTTTCCAATTCCAGAAGTTATTCGTGAAATAAACACTTTCTATCTTGGTGCAAAAACGCAGAACCCAAATGTGGCACTGCAAATTGTTTGGGTTTATACTTGGTATGATCCAGGAAAAGAAGCAGATGCAGCACAGGCGATGATTGACAATGGCTGTGATGTAATCACTCAGCATACAGATTCTCCTGCACCTCTTGTTACAGCTGAAAAAGCTGGACTCGTCGGTTTTGGTCAGGCAAGTGATCAAACACCATTTGCTCCAAACGCACAATTAACTGGAACTATTGATAATTGGGACCCTTATTATATTGATAGAGTACAAGCGGTGATTGACGGGACTTGGGAGGGTCACGGTACTTACTTTGGTGATATAAGTGAAGGAGCGGTAGGTATGGCGCCATTCGCGAATATGCCTCAAGATGTAATGGATATAGCAATGAATGTGCGTGCAAAAATTACAAATGGTACATATTTTGCATTTACCGGACCATTAAAAGATCAGAGTGGTGAGCTTCGTTTAAAAGATGGCGAAGTAGCTTCACGCATGATGCTTGATACTATGGATTGGTACGTAGAAGGAATAACTGCCAAATATCCAGATTAATAATAATCTTAAGCAAGGGGGAAGATGTTACTTTCCCCCTTGTTACTTCGTTTTGAATACAAAACAATACAAAGAATTATCAGAACAAAACTAATTATAAATGGGGATCCTGGAAAGTATAAATAATTTCCAACCTCAGTAAAAAATCCAAATATAAACATCATCAATAAGGGGAATATTATTATGCCAATTGCTGTGATGCTCGCCAGCAAACCTTGTAACTCTCCCTATTGATTATCAGGAACCGCTTGGTTCACTAGTAGGTAAGAATCAATTGCCTCCTGAATACCCACAATTAGTTTTGAACCTTCGTCTAACACATTGCTATTCATTTTTAGATCTATAATATTATAATATATCGCTTCAACAAGAGGTCAAAAAATGGCACTTATCGATGAATTATTATGGAACGATTGGCATGTTGTCGCAAGCCTAGAAGTTCTTTCGCAGGAAGTGCCGTATAAAACGATACTACTTGAACACTCAATTTTAGTCAGTTTGAGTGCCGACGGCCAGCCAATCGTTAACAGCACCTTGGATGGTACCGAGATGCCCAGCAAAATTCAGTATGGATTTGTTTGGACGTGCTGTGGGACTCCAAACCGAGATATTGTACACATTCCTGAAACGCTAGAAGAAGACCGTATCATTACAACCGGTGGGTCATTTGGTGTTCATGTGTCAGGTTTACGTGTTGTCGAAAATTTTCTCGATATGGGCCATTTTCCTTTTATCCATAATGGATGGTTAGGCGAAGAACCTCATACCGAGGTACAACCATACAAGGTTCACATCACTAAAGACGACGAAGTTTATGCAACTGAATGTGTGTTTTATCAGCCAGTTGCGTCACCTACGGCTAATGAGGGTATGATAGCAGAATACGAATACAAGGTTTTGCGCCCCTATATCGTTTGTCTCTACAAATCGAACCCAAATCAGATAGGACGGATGGACTATATTGCGCTTTTCATTCAGCCAGTCAGCCCAGAGAGATGCATTGCGCACACCTATCTTTGCTACATCAAAGACGGCATTACGACCGAAACCTTGCGTTGGTTCATGCAATTAATTTTTTCACAAGATAAACCAATTCTTGAAAACCAGAACCCAAAGAGACTGCCGTTGGACCCACGTATAGAAACACCAATCGCAGCGGACAAAGTTTCAATTGCTTACCGGCGCTGGCTCCAAGGGCACAATGTTACATATGGCGCGATTCCTGCAACCTAAAGACGATTTAAAGAGAAACAAGTTGTCAGAATTTTCATATAAATAACTGGTAGCACATGACTTGTGACGCGTTATTATTGCTGTTGAAGATATCGGTATGGATCAAACTATGGCGTGATCCCAGCTGCAACACAAACAACCTAAAAGGCTTTGATATGACAACAAACATTCACTTTTTCTCTCTGCTGAATGCGCCATGTTTAGCAACATAGATGTTTAAATGTGCAATGATTAATCATTTATTGATGGCGCCACGAAGCGCATTTTGGCTAAATGCCTGATACGATGGATTGCTGCGCAAAAGGTCTAAATACAAAATATACAATTTAATAAAACTTATAAACAAGGAAAACTTATTAGCTTTCTTTATTATCTCGTTTTGAAAATAGAAAAATACAAATAGTTATTAAGATAAAACTAATGAAAAATGGTGAACCAGGAAAATATAAATAACTTCCAACCCGAGTAAAGAATCCAAATGTGAAAGTCATTAATAAAGGAGATATAATCATCCCTATTGCTGTGATGCTCGTCAATAAACCTTGTAACTCTCCCTGCTGATTATCAGGAACCGCTTGACTCATAAGTCCTTGTAAAGCTGGGCCAGAAATAACCCCCAAACTTATAACTGGGATTAACACCCAAACCATCCAAGAATCTGTGATGAACGCTATAAAAAAGAAAGAGATAATATTTACATATAGTGTAATTGTTACTGTTTTATTTTCACCAATATATCTTATAATTTTCCTCATCAAATAACCTTGGGTAAACGCCATACATAATCCAAATGCAGCAAACGAATACCCTATCTGAATTGGTCCCCAACCAAATTTTTCTTCTGACCAATAAGACCAAATCGCAGGATAAACATAAAAAGCCACATCATAGACAAATAGTATTAATAATAGCCGCCCCACTCCATTTATCCTTCTAAGCTGTTTTAATGCCGCCAATGGATTAGCCCTAGAAAGGTTAAATGGTCTTTTATTTTTATCAGTTACAGTTTCAGGCAATACAAAATAGCCCAAACATAAGTTTAAAAAAGCTAAACCAGCAGCAGCAAAAAATGGCGCCCTAGAAGAAAACTCTCCCAAGACTCCACCCATCAATGGACCAAGCACAAACCCAATACCAAACGCTGCACCAATCAAACCAAAGTTTTGTGCTTTTTCATTATTTTTAGAAATATCTGCCATATAGG
>Ga0209383_1000040_pt1 | contig 80025 bp, 80 predicted proteins | sample CoawatmetaG02DNA_FD_187510 | JGI IMG/M metagenome (GOLD analysis project Ga0209383, IMG submission 187510) | Marine microbial communities from the West Antarctic Peninsula - Coastal water metaG029-DNA (SPAdes) (version 2) | ecosystem: Environmental > Aquatic > Marine > Coastal ...
GACTAATTAAGACCAAGAAAACATAAATCCATTATTATGGATTTCAGCGTATACCGCTGACTTATAGGGGAACTCTTTTGGAGTTTACCGAAAGGGTGACCCCCTCAAATATTAGATCGTATAGTTTGAAAGAAAAGATTATGACCTAGACCTTGGTGGATACATAAAAGGTTCTTATGATTGTGATGCCAGTTCTTTGTAAATATTATTAACTCTATAAATTTCATCTGCAGTATTAAAATAACATTCATATTCAATTTCATCAGGTGTTACATCACAATGGTAATGGCCTGCTTCTTGTTTGTTCTTGTAAGAATGAAAATGTGTATGTTCGGAAGATTCTCTTAAATTCATATTTCCTCCAGTCGGATCACCAGTCCATAAAACAGAGTAACATTGGAGCTCAGAGCCAACAGGTTGGTAAAATTGGAGGAAATCTTTTACACATTTCATTAATTTTGAATCGTAATATTCATGTTTTATATCTGCGTAATCTGGCTGAACATGAGATTTGATTTTTCCTTTCAATACTCTAAATACACCAGCTAAGCCTAAATGATCATTACCTTTTAAATCTAAATTTTCTAATAAAGCAGCTCTTATTGCTTGGGTTAAAGAACCCTGTTCTCCAGACCTACCTTTAATTAAAATTTTAATTACTCTGCCTTGCTTACCATCTGTATAAAAAATGTTACCTAGCCCACCGTGCTTTCTATCGGTATAATCTTTGGCTACACATTCTTTATTTTTTCCTACCATAGCAATAACTGACTTAGATTCTTCTGTTATAAAGTTGTCGTTAATAACTAGCTCACCGCAGTGTCCATCTAAACAAGACATAGCACCAGATCCAGCCCCAAAAGCATACGATTTTTCTGAACCAATTAACTTAGCAACTTCTTTAAAATCAAATTCCGCTCCAATATATTTTTGGTCATGCATATATGGTTCACCACCAACATCAGTAATTTTTTGATTTCCAGACATACCTTCAGCAGGACAATCCCAATCCCTCAAGTTAGGGCAGTCTACTACAGAAACCGTTACTTCTTTAAAATTGTTAGAAAGACCTTTTTGCAAAGCTTTACATATCTCGTCTAAGGATATTTTTTTAAAACTTGCTTTTTCAATTACTAATTTCATTCGTTTATTATTTATTTTTTAATATTAGTATTGTCCAGTTAAATTTTTATTTTTTTACCAGATTTTGAACTTCTTAAAATTGCATCTAATATTTTAAGAGAGATTAACCCATCGTTTCCATTAATTTTGGGTTTAGTTTTTTTTCGAACAATATCACATAAGTGATCTATTTGATTAACCAATGTATATTTACTTGATTTTGTACCCTCATCTTTATGGAATATTTTTTTCCACCAACTTCTTTCTTTTTTATTGTACCAATGTTTTAAATTAGGAAATTGGACAGAACCTTTTGTGCCACCTATATAATAAGATGATTGATTAGTAGCTGGATAAGCAGGATTTTCACCTGAAGTTAATTCGTAACTCCAAGGTGCAACAATTGTATCCGAAACATTTAAAGTACATAAAGCTCCAGACTTAAAAACTAGATTTACAATTGCTGTATCTTCGACTTTATATTTTCTAATTGAGTTAGATGTCAGTGCTTGAACAGAATTTACAGTTCCTAGAAGATAACATATTAAATCTATATCATGGACCAAGTTTATGCCTAAAGGACCACCACCTTTTTTTATTCTCCATTTTTCTTTGAAATAATTCTTGTGTTTGTAGATCCAGCACAAGACATTTGCTGAGACAATTTTACCTAATTGTCCCGATTCTATTTTTTTTTTTAACGATGTAACTATTGAATTATGTCTTCTGTGGTAACCAATTAAAAGATGAGTTTTGTTTTTTTTTGAATTATTAATTATTTTTTTTGCAGATAAAATGTTGTCAGAAATAGGTTTTTCTAAAAGCACTGGAATTTTTGCTTTTAAAAAACTGGAAGTATGTTTTTCATGAAACTGGTTTGGTGTAGCAATAATAACAGCATCTGGTTTATTATTTTTTAATAGCTCTCCAGAAGTTTTATAAAAGGGGACTTTATATTTTTTGGCATGCGAACGAGAATCTTTATTAATATCTACTATTGAATGTAGAATTGCTTTATGAGAACGTTCAATGGCATTAAGATGTTGATTTCCCATTAAACCAATGCCAACAACTGAAATTTTAACTTTATTCATAACTTAATTAAAATTACAACTTTTGAATGTATTTTCAAATAATATTTTCATTATTCATAGTAAATAATTAAATTTTAATATTATAAATTAATAGATTATATATAAAAAATATATATAATAACTATACTTAAAATGATTAAAAAAGATTTAAAAGTAGCTGTTCTTGGGGCTGGCGCAATGGGATGCTTGTTTGGAGGTTTATTAGCCGAGAAGGGTCTTGATGTGGCTTTAATCGATGTTTGGAAAGAACATGTTGAAGCGATTAATAAAAATGGTTTAAAAATGGATGGGCATGGTGGTGATAGATTTATTAAAATTAAAGCAACTGTAGATCCTAAAACATTAGATAAAGTTGATGCAATTATTATAATGTGTAAAGCGACTGCTTTAGAGCAAGCTTTAATAAACTCAAAAAATATTATTGGAGACAATACAGTTCTAATGTCTTTTCAAAACGGTATTGGCCACGAAGCTATTATGCAAAAAATTGCAGGTAAAGAAAAAGTATTAGGCGGAACGACAACACAAGCTGCAAACATTACAGGACCAGGAAATATTAAAAACCATGCATCTTTACCATCTTGGATTGGTGAATACGAAGGTGGAATGAGTGAAAGAGTTAACGATGTAGCAGAAACTTTTACTGCTTATGGATTAGAAACTATTGCATCCGACAATGTTAAAAAAAGAAAGTGGATGAAGTTATTTGCATTAACAGCAATCGGTCCTTTGTCTGCTATGTTTGATATGAACCATACTGAACTTTATATAACAAATAAAAATCAAAGTTTTGCAAGAGATCTAGGGAAAAAAATAATTTTAGAAACTCGAAGTGTTGCTTTAGCAGACGGAGTTGATGTATCTGAAGATGAATGTCTTGAGATGTTTAATAAGATAGTTGATTCAAATCAAACAAATAAATCATCTATGGCATTTGATATTTTATACAAAAGAAAAAGTGAAATAGATTTTATAAACGGAGCCGTATCTTTGATTGGGAAAAATCATGGCGTGCCAACACCCTTAAACGACATGTTATATAAAATGATACAAGTGAAACAAGGTGTTTACACTTAATTTTTAAGATGATTAATATTGGAAGATTAAAACCACTAAAAAGCAATTTTCCAATAATGATAGCCGAAAAAGCTATTTCTAAAAATAAGATGCTTTCATCTTTTCATGACTCAAATTATTTAATTAAAAATGTTAGCTAATTTATATTGAATAATAATTCAAAGAATCATAGAATTCACAAATGACTTCAAAACTTAAAGATAAGTTTGATAGACAAGGTTTCTTAGTTGTTAGAAATGTTTTAAATTTTAATTTTGATTTAAAACCTATCTTGAATGACATTGAATTTATAATGAATAGATTGGTTTATAAGTTTGTTCCAAAAAAAAAATGTGACACCGTATTTAAATATGATTTCTGGAAAAAATATACCTTCCTATCAAAATTGAATATTAAAGATTTTGATCAGTATTTTAACATTAGACCGCCTAAAGAAAATTTGAAAAAAGACAGTGATTTTTTTGCTTCTCAATCAGTCTGGAACTTAATTAAGAATAGACATATCTTAGATATAATCGAAAAATTAATTGGATCAGAAATAAATTCAAACCCTGTACAAAATTCCAGAATTAAACAACCTGAAAAATTTTTAAAAAAAAAAATTTTATATGATGGTTTAAGTGGAAGAACACCTTGGCATCAAGATGCTGGTGTTCTAAGTCAAAGAGGACAAAAATACACGGATTTAATAACATGTTGGATTCCTTTTACTAAAACTACTAAAAACAATGGTTGCATGATTACAGTTCCAGGCTTGCAGAAAAAAGGTTTATTTAATCATGACGCTGATTCTAAAGGACAGGCACATATTAGAAATAGTGAGCTGTTAAATAAATTAAAAACTGTAGCTTTAGAGGCAAATCCTGGTGATATTGTTTTACTTAGTAAACATACAGTGCATTGCTCATTACCAAATACTTCAAACAACTTTAGAATTAGTATGGACTTAAGATACCATAAATCTGGACAACCATCTGGCCGTAATCTGCTTCCTAATTATTGTGTGAGAAGTAAAAATAAAAAAAATATTAAAATTTATAACTTTAAACAATGGCTATCTATTTGGGAAAAAGCAAAACAAAGATGTTTACCTAAAAAGTATACTTTTAAATATCAGACACCGACATTTAGAGGAAAGAAAAGAGATTTAGTAAATCTTATATAATGAAATCAGTCACAAAGAGAATCTATTTAATAGATTTCTCACTAGCTGTATTAGGTTACATACTTTTTGTTTTATTTGATACGTTAAATAAGAAGTTAACTGGTTCTTACCATGTATCTCAAATTATATTTGTTAATTCAATTTCAGCGTTATTACCAATAATTCTTTTTATTCAATCGAGAAATGGTTGGGTCAAATTAAAAAAAGTTAATTTAAAAATACACTTTTTTAGATCTGCATTGATGTTTTTAGCAATGCTTGCTTTTATAACTAGCTTACGACACTTATCACTTGTTGTAATGTACAGTGTCGCTTTTACAGCTCCTTTAATGCTCACAATTGGAGCAAATTTATTTTTAGGTGAAAAAGTAGGTTGGAGAAGATACACAGCGATCATCGTTGGTTTTTTAGGTGTCGTAATTTCCTTAGACCCATTTAACGAACCTTTAAATAAATATATTTATTTAACTTTTTTAGCACCACTATTAGTGTCTATTAGCTGGTTAATTGTTAGAAAATATGGGCAAACTGAAAATGTTTATTCATTTTTAATTTATGGAAAAATTTTTTTATTAATTTTTTCAGTAATATTTTTATTTACAAAATTTACACCAATGAATTTAAATGATTTTATATTAAACTTTACTAGTGGAATAATCAGAGGTATAGCTTTAATATTCATTATTAATTCCGCAAGACATCTTCCGTCATCATTATTTGCACCAACTCAGTATATTCAGATCTTTGCAGGCGCTATACTCGGTTTTTTGATATTCGGTGAAATTCCTTCTTTAAATAATTACATGGGTAATATGTTAATTATAGGAGCGGGCTTATATATAATCATTCGAGAAATAACTCTTTCAAAAAAAATAGTAACTATAGCAGCAAGGCCTGCATCTGTGCCAACTGGAGCCAAGGAGTGAAAATTTAAACTTTTTCAATATTAATTGAATATTAGTAATATATATGAGGCCTAGAATTATAATTTGCCTTATTGTATAGGTAAACATCATTTATAATTAAACCAAATAAAATTGTGAGCACTAAAATAAAAAATATTAGAATGCCATCATTAACGGTATTAAAAAAAGTTAGTTCACACATTAGCAGAGAAAGAAAAAAAGAAATTAAATTTTTATTTTTTTTATCTATCTTAAGTGCTTTAGCAGAATTAATTTCTATCGCCTTACTCATTCCATTTGTGGGTTTTTTTGTTAATCCTGATAATTATTTATTCAATAATTTATTTAATACCTTATTTAATTTCCTAAACATAACTAGTGAAAAAGATATTTTAAGAACAGTAACATTAAGCTTTGCTTTAATTGTTTTAATAAGCGGTTTTATAAAATTGAAATACATCAGGTTAACAAATTTATTAACGGATAATATAACAAGTGATTTTCGAATTAAAATATTTAAATTTTTAATAAACCAAGATTTAGTATATTTTCTTAAGCATGGTTCAAACGAAATTCTGAGTAATATTGTATTAAAAACTTCTTCATTCAATACTGTTATTTTTGGTTTTATAAACATTTTTACCTCAATTTTAATTTCTATAGCCGTCCTATCAGTTATAGTTATTAACGAACCATTTTATACTCCAATCATTATAGGTTCTATAGTTATATTTTTTTTAATTATTTATAAAATAAAATCAGTAACCACTTTTAAAAAAGGACAGCTTATGCATGAAAGTCAAAATTATATGATTCATGTTTTTCAAAATACTGTTGGCTATCTTCCTGAAATAATTACCTACAACATAAGAAATTTTTTTTTAAACAACATGAATAAATTATCTAGGATAATAGCTGAATCTACGGCAGATATTAGAACTATAGCTATGAGTCCTAAAGTATATCTTGAAACATTTATTATTTTTTCTTTTATTTTTTTTATTTATTTTTTAGATTTAAGCAACCGAACTATTGAGTCAAATATTGCTTATCTTGCTATTTTAATATTTGGTACACACAAGTCGTTGCCTCTAATCAATCAAGTGTACACTCTTTCAATTAATTTAAAAGGTGCGATACCCATTATTGAAAGATATTTGGAAATATTAGATGATAATAACGTCGACGAAATTATCGATAAAAATTTTGGTGTTATAAAATTTAATAAAGCAATCAAGTTAGAAAATATTTCATTTCAATATAGTAAAAATCTACCTTCTATATTAAACAACTTTAGTTTTACTATTAAAAAAGGAGAGAAAATTGCAATAAAAGGTAAATCTGGAACTGGTAAAAGTACATTAATTAATATTATCACAGGTTTACTCAGCCCAACCAGTGGAAATTTTTTCTCTGACGAAACTCAAATTAATTCTGAAAATTTGAAGTCTTGGAGGAAAAATGTATCGATCGTTCCACAGACAGTTTTTATAAACGATGCAACTGTTCAGGAAAATATTGCCATTGCACTAGACATAAATTCTATAGACTTTGAGAAGGTTAAAAAATGTGCTCAACTAGCTCAAATTGACACATTTATCGAAAGTTTACCAAATAAATATAATCAAACAGTAGGTGAACGAGGTGTTAGACTTTCAGGCGGTCAGAAACAAAGAATGGGAATTGCAAGAGCTTTATACAGAAACGCACAGATAATAGTATTAGACGAACCAACTAATGCACTAGACAATGAAACTGAAAATCTTGTAATGAACTCGATTACCATGTTGAGTAAAGACACCACACTTATAATGATATCTCATAGCGATACTTCTCTAAAATATTTTGATAAAATTATTGATTTAGATAAACTTAACTAAGTTACAATTTTTTTAAATGGAAATAGCAATTTTAATTGGTGGAAAAGGATCTAGAGTTAAAAAAATTTCAAAAAAAATTCCTAAAGCTTTTTTAAAAATAGGAAAGTATTCAATAATTGACCACCAATTAAAAGTCTTAAGTAAATTAAAAAAAAAAATATTTTTAATATCAAATAAAAAAATTTCTAAGTTTCATAATGAACTAAAAAATAAACATAGAAAAATTAATTTTCAAATTTTTGAAGAAACAATCCCACTAGGTACCGGCGGATGTTTAAAATCTTTACAAAATTTAAAAAATAAAGATTATTTAGTAATAATGGGAGACTTAATTTTTAATATTAATTTTAAGAAGTTCTTCTCTTTTCACAAAAAAAATAAAAGTGATATCACGCTTTTAGTTCATCCTAATGACCACCCCTTTGATAGTGATTTGCTGGAGGTAAATGATAAAAATAAATTGATAAAGTTGCACAACAAACCACATAAAAAAAAAAATATAGGTAACCTATGTTCATCTGGAATTTTCATTATTAGTAAAAAAATTTTAAAGTTTATCAAACCTAATGAATTCCAAGACTTGACAATAGATATTTTGCCTAGACTTTTAAGAGAAAAAAAAACTAACATTTACGCCTATAACACACGAGAATATGTCAAAGATGTTGGAACACCTGAACGTATCTATTTAGCAAAGAAACAAATGAAAACAAAAAAATTTATAAATGGTAATATTAGCAAAAAACTCCCCGCAATATTTTTAGACAGAGATGGGGTTATTAATAGGGAAGATCCAAAGAAGCACTACCAAAATCCAATGGAAATTTACAAAGGAGCAGTTTCTGCAGTTAAAAAAATTAATGATAATAATTTTTTATCTGTATTGGTTACAAACCAACCTGCTGTTGCAAAAGGTGTGATTTCTTTAGACAAACTTAAAGAAGATCATAAAAAATTAGAATACCATTTTGGTTTAAAAGGCGCTTATTTTGATCGCATATATTTTTGTCCATATCATCCTGAAAGAGGATTTAGAGGTGAGATTAAAAAATTTAAAAAAGAATCTTCTTGGAGAAAACCTAATAATGGTATGTTTTTACAAGCTATTAAAGATCTTAATATTGATATAAAAAAATCTTATATGATTGGTAATAGTTCCGCAGATTATCTTGCAGCAAGAAAAACTGGTATTAAATTTTTGTTAGTAGGAAAAAAATTTAAAATAAAAAATTATAAAAGTTATAAAAATCTTTTTGATGCTATTAAGTCAATTATATAAAACTATTAGTCCAGACAATCTAAAGTAATTTAATATTTATAATGCCTGCATGATTAAATTAAAAAAAAGAATAATCATATCAATAATGGGGGTTGATGGATCAGGTAAAACTACTCTGACAAAAAAACTTGTAAAAACTTTTAAAAATTCTAAATATTTACATTTAAAACCATATATTTTATTTCAGGACAAGCGAACTACAGTTAAAAACCCTCATAATCAGAAACAAAGTTCACCTTTTATAAGTCTGTTAAGACTCATCTCATGGCTTATTTCGTACAAAATTTTTCTTTATTCTAAAAAAAAGATCTTTTTTTTTGACAGATATGCCCACGATGTTATTATTGATCCACTTAGATATAAGCATAACCTTTCATTAAATTTAACAAAATTTATTTTAAATTTTTTTCCAAAACCTGATTTATGGATTTTTCTGAATTCATCATTGAAAACTATTAAATTAAGAAAACAAGAGCTGTCTCACAATGAATTACAGCAACAAATTAAATATTATATGAAGTTTTTTAGAAATCAAAAAAACGTGATAAAGTTAAATTCAAATATTCAAAAAAATAAACTGGTTACACAAGCAACAAAAAAAATTAATACATTGATTAAATGAAAAATATTTTAATAACTGGTGGAGCTGGGTACATTGGTTCTCACATAGCTGAAGTCTTAAATAAAAGTAAAAAAAAAATATTTATTGTAGACAATCTGTCAACTGGGTTTAAAAAATTAATTAATAAAAAAAATGTATTTTATAAAGTTAATATTTCAAACACAAAAGAAATAAGAAATATAATTATTAAAAATAAAATTGATTCTGTTATACATTTAGCTGGTAGCCTTATTATTAGTGTTGGTGAGAAACATCCTAAGCTCTATTATAAAAATAACGTGCTTGGCACTAAAAGTGTTTTATCGGCTTGTAAAAATACTTTTGTAAAAAATTTCATTTTTTCTTCAACGGCCGCTGTTTATAAGGATACACAAAAAGTTGTACATGAGGAATCTAAAGTCCAACCAAAAAGTGTATACGGACAAACTAAAATGAAGGCAGAAAAATTAATTATTTTAAATTGTAAAAAATTAAAAATTAATTATGCAATACTTAGATATTTTAATGTGTGTGGCGCAAGTCCTACCGGTAAGATAGGTCTAATTGCGAAAACTGATTCTTTGTTCAAAAATATCGCAGTTTCACTTATGAAAAAAAAACCAATTATTAAAATTTATGGAAAAGACTATAATACACCTGATGGAACAACTATTAGAGATTATATTCATGTTTCTGATCTTGCAGATATTCATTACAAAATACTAAAAAAAATTTCTCAAAGTGGTAAATCAACTATTGTGAACTGCGGATATTTTCGAGGAATTTCAGTTAAAAAAGCTATAAATGAATTTCAAAAACACTCAAAAAAAAAAATAAATATACTTTACCATAAAAGAAGAGCTGGTGATCTTTCGATGATTATTGCAAACAATCAAAAACTAAAAAAAATTATTCGCTGGAAACCTAAATATTATAAATTAAGCACAATTGTAAAATCTTGTATTCAGTGGGAAAAAAAACAATTAACAAGTAAATTTTGATATCACTTGCAACAGAATATTTAACAACTATTATTTAGGAATGCATGACATAGATAATATAAATAGTATTCTTAATGCCGTTAACGAGATTAACCTAAAATCAAAAAAAAAAAATTTAAATCCTTTACATGAAAAAAATTTTATTCCTAAATTAAATCAGGATTTAAAAATTTCTTCGGATATAAACATGCTTATCCTTGAAGCTGAGGAGTATAAAAAAAAATCAGCATCTAAGTTTCCTCAAGTTAGTTTCTATCAAAATAAAAATGAATCAAAAGAATCTAAAATTCCCAGCAAAACTCTTGAAGATGTAAAGGCTCAAATTATAGACGATCTTTACTCCAAATTATCCAAAAAATTTAAAAAAAAAACTCTAAAAATTATTTTTGACCTTCATCTAAAAATAAAGAATTTAGAAAGTAAAAAAAAAAATATCATTAGCTCACCAATTGTTGATTTAGATAATACAGATGATCTCAGAAAACAAGATGCCTCTACTTTATCATTACAAACCGCCACAATAGAAACATTAAAAAAAAAATTGATAAGTTTTAAAAAAATAGAAGAATCGTTACGTTTTGAAATAATAGATCTTACTCATGATAAAAAATTATTACTCGATAGGGTTAAAAAATTTAATGAAACAAAAGATTATAAAAACAATACCAGTGTCGTTATAAAAAATTTAAAATTGATTTATAAACAAGTTGAAAAACAAAAAAAAATTTTTATTGAGCTTAAAAATTACTCTATTAAAGCTAAATTAAACTCTGCTTTTTTTAAAGAAAATTACGAAAAGCTAATTGTTGAAAATAATAAAATTAAAAAAATATTAATAGATAAAGAATAGATATTTTAGCTTGAGACTAATAAATTCGATTTGTATTTTCTTTAAAATATTTATTTTTACAATTCCTTTTTTTACAAATTTTTTTACCTCTCTTTTAATATGCAATAAATAGGTGCGACAATTATGATATTGATTATCATTATCATTGCGAATAGTTATCATTTTCATTATAAATAAACACTTAAAAAAGGAAAAAATGAAAAAAATAATATTTCTATGCTTATTTCTTACCGTCTGCTTTAACAATGTATTTGCAGAAGAAGTAAACATTTTTAGCGCAAGACACTACGATTCAGATGTCCAACTTTATGAAAAATTTACTTCTAAAACTGGAATCAAGGTTAATGTTCTTTCTGGAAAAGATAAGGCTCTACAAAAAAGAATAATTGAAGAGGGTGCTGATTCAAAAGCAGATTTATATATTACTGCTGACGCAGGTAGATTAGGTGCATTTGATGCGGCTGGAATGCTTCAAAACTCAATGTCTTCATATATAAAATCGGCTGTTCCTTCTAATTTTAGATCTAATAATTGGACAGGCATAGCTAAGAGAGCAAGAATTATTTATTATTCACCTGAAAGAGTTAATGCAAATGATCTTAATGGAATGAGATATGAAGATCTTGCAGACCCTAGATGGAATGGTAAAGTTGTTATAAGACAATCAAACAATGTCTACAATCAATCTCTTGTTGCTTCATTAATACAAAACAATGGAAAAAAATCTACTGCAAAATGGGCCAAAGGTGTTGTGGCTAACATGGCTCGAGACTCAAAAGGGAATGACAGAGCTCAAATTTTAGCAGTTGCAGCAGGTGAGGCAGATTTAGCGGTAGCTAATACTTACTACTATGCATTGATGTTATCAGGTAGCAAAGGTGAGGAGCAAAAAGCAGCAGCAAAAAAAGTGCGTCCTTACTTTCCAAATCAAGATGATAGAGGAACTCACATGAACATTAGTGGCGCTGGTATTATAAAAACTGCTCCTAACAAAGCTAATGCCATAAAATTACTTGAGTTTTTATTAACTAAAGAAGCGCAAGAGCACATAGTAAATAATACTTATGAGTACCCAATAATTGAAGGTGTAGAACCACACGAATTGGTTCAAGCGATGGGTATTAATTTTAAGCAAGATCTTAAAACAAAAGTAGTCTCTTACGGAAAAAAACAAGCCGATGCATTAGAACTAATGCTAGCTGCTGAATGGAAATAAAAAGACACACTTCTATTCATCTATTAGTAAGAGAGATGAAAAAAGATTTATTTGGTATCGATACAAATAACCCTACTGAGGAAGTAAGTTTGTCGCCACAGCAATTGACAGATTTTGATTTTTCTTCAGTGTGTAAAAAAATCAATATCGATAAATGGAAAAAATTTAATTGATTTTTTCTAAGTGCCCATAATTACTTTTAATGAATTACCCCGTTAAATGTGTTATGGGCACTATATAAATGTTTTTAAAAAAAATTAATATTTGGTACTTAAGTTCCTTTGTAATATCTTTAATAGTAGCAATACCTATACTAACAGTCTTTAGTAGTTTCTTTGATACCACAGGAAATTATTCATCAATTTTAAAAAACTCTTTCCTTTACGATTATATTTTTAACTCGTTAATTCTTTTAACAGGCGTTTTAATGCTAACATTTTTAATCGGAGTTACTTGCGCCTATCTGGTATCTTTTTATAATTTTCCAGGGGTTAGCTTTTTTAAATGGGCTTTAATCTTATCATTTGCAGTGCCTGCTTATATTTACGCCTATTCACTAACAGCTTTTTTTGAAAATTATGGTACAGCTTTTTCAATTTTAAAAAATATATTTGGAGAAGCTAATTATAATTCATTTATACCTAAATTTGATGGTATGGCGGGAGCCATTCTGTCTATTTCATTTTCATTGTTTGGATATGTCTTTGTTTTAACAAGAGCATCCTTTCACTATCAATCACAAAACTTAATAGAACTTGGTAAAAATTTAGGATTTTCTAAAAAAGAATCTTTTTTTAATATAATTCTACCCTCTGCAAGACCCGCTATTGTTGCAGGACTTTCTCTTGTGGCAATGGAGACTTTGTCTGACTTTGGTTCGGTTTCTTTTTTTGGCATTTCAACATTAACAACTGCAATTTACAACGCGTGGATTTCATTTGACGATCTTACACTCGCAAACAGACTGTCTTTCTATCTATTAATATTTATTCTTGGCCTATTTGTATTAGAAAATTTTTCTAGAAAAAAAGCCCAGTACCACACACCTACTAAAAGTGGATTTAGAAAAAAAAAACCTATTAACCTTACAGGTCGAAAATCTTTTTTTGCTTTTTTCTTTTGTGCTGTAGTTTTTTTCATCAGTTTTTTATTTCCTGTTTTACAAATGCTTTATTGGACTATTAGCTTTCCAAAACACCTAGCAGATTTGAATTTAATAAAATTATTTTTAAACACAATGTTATTAGTTTTTTTATCATGTGCTTTGCTAATTTCTTTAAGTTTTATTTCCAATTATGGAAATAGAGTTGTTCAAAGTAAACTATTAAATACATTAACTACTTTTTCTATTTCTGGTTATGCCATACCTGGAATAATTTTAGCTGTTGCTTTTATTACTTTTATTTCCTGGTTTGATAATAATGTTATTAGTTTTTTTGGTCTTGAAACTATAAAATCTATTTTTATTGGTTCAGTGTTAGGTTTAATTTTAGTTTATTTTATTAGGTTTTATTCCTTAGCAAGCAATGGAATTAAGTCCGGCTATTTAAAAATTAACTACTCAATTGATGAAAGCGCATATCTATTAGGCTACTCAAAACTTAAAACTTTTACCAATATTCATATTCCTTACTTAAAAAATTCAATTTTATTAATAGGAATTTTGATAGCTATAGAAATTATAAAAGAACTACCAATAACATTAATAATGAGGCCTTTTAACTTTGAAACATTTGCAACTACTGCTTATATTTTTGCATCTCAGGACTTACTTGAAGCAGCAGCTGCACCGTCTTTATTTCTTATTGTTATTGCAAGTTTCTTTATTTTGATTACATCTAGATTTATTCTTAAAGACTAAAATTATGACTAAAAACTTTTTAGAGATAGATAATGTTACATTCGCAGCAAGTGCTAAAAATAAAGTAAACAATGTCTCTCTGCATATTGAAAATAAGGGAGATATTATTTGTTTACTAGGTCCTTCTGGGATTGGCAAAACCACAATATTGAGAACTATTGCAGGCTTAGAAAGAATTGACTCTGGAAAAATTATTTTGAACAATAAAATTATATCTTCTGAAAAAACGCATGTTGAACCAGAAAATAGAAATATTTCTTTAGCGTTTCAAGACAATTCTTTGTTCCCGCACTACAATGTTAATAAAAACATTATGTTTGGAGCAGATAGAAATAAGAGTAAAAAAAATAAACTATCTATTAAAGAAGTTATCAATTTTTTGCATTTAGAAAATGTTTTGCATAAATTTCCACATCAAATAAGTTCTGGCGAAGCCCAAAGAACATCACTAGCTAGATCTCTGTTGTCCAGTCCAGATCTATTATTGTTGGACGAACCATTATCTAATGTTGATCAAAATTTTAAAGAAGAAATACAAGTAAAGCTAAAAAAAATTTTAACTGAACATAAAATTACAACTATAATTGTGACACATGACTCTTATGAGGCTTTTTATTTAGGGACAAAATGCGGAATTATCTTAGATGGTCAACTTAAGCAGTATGATGATCCGTATAATGTTTATCACTTTCCAAATTCGATAGAGGTTGTGAACTTTTTAAATAGAGGAACTTTAATACCAGCAAGAGTTACAGGAGAAAACAGCTTAGAGAGCGATGATCTTGGTACAATCAAGGGCAATTTTATCAAACACTATCCCAAAGGATCAGATGTTAGGCTTTTAATACAACCTGAAGATTTAGAGCATGATGATGGAAGCAATTTAAAATTAGAGGTAGTGGATAGACAATTTAGAGGTACTAATTTTATATACACACTTAAAACTTCAAGTAATTTAATGATACCAGTATTTGTTCACTCACATCACATTCATCAGCATGAAGTTGACGAAAAATTTGGAATCAAGAGACCTATTAATATTGATCATATAGTTTGTTTCTAATAGAAACTAATCTTCTAATTAATTTTAACTTTTCTATCCATAAGATTATATTAGATTATTTCGAAAAAAAGCGCCCCTAGCTCAGTTGGATAGAGCATCGGTTTTCTAAACCGAGGGTCGGAGGTTCGAATCCTCCGGGGCGCACCAATACAATTTGTGATAACATTTTTAAATTATATTTTTAACAAAACTATAAAAACCTAAAATTGTAATTTTTAATATTTCAATTATTTCGTAGAAATAATTTATATAAAGTTCTGTCATTGGATATTTTAAAATAATTAAATCTTTAAAACTGTTTAATGCTCCATAAAACACAAGAAATATAACAATAGTTAAAACTAAATAGCTATAAAAGCCAAATTGGTTTTTTTTTATATTTTTATCACTTTCTTCAAAAGCATGCAGCTCTTCTATTGGTAGAAGATTTTTATCAATTTCATGTTCTTTAGTATCACCACTAGTTTCCTTTTTTAAATTATCATATAAAAAATTTGACTCATTTAAATTAGTGATATTTTTTTCAAGAACTTCAATTCTTTCTATTAAATTATTATTTTTAAATAAATTATTTTCTTGTTTCGTTAACTCATTTTTTGCTAAATTAATTTTTGATATTGCAGATTTGATTTCAGGTAAAACTTCATGTCCCTCTACTTCACTTTCTTCTTCATCTGATTTTTGTTCTAAACTGATCAGGATTTGATTAATTTCTTCTAACGTTCCATCAAATATTGACGTATCCACTGCATCAGACTCTTCTGTATCTTCTTTTAATAATTCATCAATTTTTTTTGGCATCTATTCGTGTTTATTTGTGTTTGTAGATTTATTCTTCATAGCGATATTCAATAAACTATCCTATTTTTTTAAATTAATATATGGTTAGTTAATTACATAATAAATCATTAAAAAAATTATTAAATTAATTGAAAAAAGAATTTTTAGAGCACTGTTCTAGCAACAAATTCCAACAGAATAAAGAACAGATTAAAGCATTAGATCTGATCATTAGTTTCTACAAACAAACTAATATATCAAAAAATAAATTTTTTAAGTTCTTCTTCAAGAAGAATAAAAAATTTTGCTTTTATTTGCATGGAGATGTTGGTGTAGGAAAAACTATGTTACTTAATTTTTTTTTTAACCATTTAAAAATTTCTAAGCAACGCTTGCACTTCAATGAGTTTATGATCAACTTTCATGATTTTAGACAAGACTACAAGCTTCAAGGAAAAGATAACTCAATTGAAGTTTTTGTTCAGAAACTAAAAAAAATAACTGACTTAATTTATTTAGATGAGTTTCAGATAACTAACATAGTTGATGCAATGATTTTAGGAAAATTATTTGAAAAAATATTTAAAGAAAATATAAGAATATTAATTACATCTAATATAAAAATTGAAGATTTATACAAAGATGGCTTGCAAAGAGAACAGTTTATACCTTTTATAGCTACATTAAAAAATTCTTCTATTGAACATGAATTAATTATCGATCAGGACTATAGAAAATCTGGTACCTCTAAACTTAAACGTTTTTTTTACCCTATAAATGAAAAAACAACTTTTCAAATAAACCAAATATTTCGACAACTATCTAAAGGAAAAATTAATAATCCTATTAAAATTAAGGTAAAAGGCAGAACATTTATGGTCAATTCTTACTACGAAGGTTTTGCTAGATTTAATTTTAACGACTTGTGTTCTGACAATCTTGGCGCAGAAGACTACATAATGATTGCAGAAAAGTGTAAATTTGTAACTATAGACAATGTTCCAAATTTTAACGATGGTAATGCTAATCAACAGCAAAGATTTATTACTTTAATTGATATCTTCTATGAAAAAAAAATTTCAATTATGGTAAGTGCTCATTTTAATAAAGAAAACTTTACATCATCGAGGGGGCTTCTTGACCCGTACAGAAGAACTATAAGTAGATTATATGAACTTACTTCCCCGGATTTTAATACAAAGTGAGTTTAGGTTTTAAAAAGATAAAACCTACATCTAGTTAAAATTTTCCTATTATATCTATATATTGTTATAAGTTTATATCTAATCACTTGAACCACAATTTTAATTTATCTATGCTCAGTTATATTTTGATCGATCAAAATAATTAACAATAAAAAAAAGGATATCTAAAATGTTAAAAACTTTTAAAAATTTGGTTTTAATTTTTTCTGCATCACTAATTCTTATTGCTTGTCAGCAACAAGGCGGTGGAGCAGGATCAAAAAAATCTAAAACATTAGCTAATACTCAAAAAGCTGGATTTGTAAAATGTGGAGTTTCGCAAGGTCTTCCAGGATTTTCAAATGCAGATACTGCCGGAAATTGGTCTGGTATAGATGTTGATGTATGTAGAGCAGTTGCTGCCGCTGTATTAGGTGATGCTGACAAGGTTAAATACACTCCATTAAGCGCGAAAGAAAGATTCACTGCTTTAATAGCAGGTGAAATCGACATTCTTTCAAGAAATACTACTTGGACGTTATCAAGAGATGCTGACATTGGCTTAACTTTTGTTGGTGTAAATTTCTACGATGGTCAAGGTTTCATGGTAAGAAAAAACTCTGGAATTAATTCAGTTAATGATTTTCAAAGCGGTATTTCTGCTTGTACAAACACAGGAACTACTACTGAATTAAATATGAGAGATTTCTTTAATTCTAAAAATATAAGCTACGAACCAATCGCTTTTGAAAAAGCTGATGAAGTTGTTGCTGCTTATGATGCTGGAAGATGTGACACTTATACTACTGATAAATCAGGCTTAGCTGCTCAAAGAACAAAAATGAGCGCGCCCGATGATCACAAAGTATTACCTGAAACAATTTCTAAAGAGCCACTAGGACCAGTTGTGCGTCAAGGTGATGCTGTTTGGGAAGACATTGTTAGATGGTCTTTAAACGTTATGATCGAAGCTGAAGAATATGGTGTTAATTCATCAAACGCTTCTAGCCTAAAAGATTCAGAGAACCCGCAAATTAAGAGATTAGTTGGTTCTGAAGGTGAATTAGGTTCTGCTTTCGGACTAGACAATGAATGGAGCTTGAGAATTATTGAGCAAGTTGGTAATTATGGTGAAATCTATGAGAAACACATAGCTAGCACTGGAATTATGCCTGACAGAGGCCCAAATGAACTTTGGACTAAAGGTGGTATACTTTACGTAGCACCAGCAAGATAATTAATAACGTTAATTCAAAATTAAAAGGGCTAGATTTATCTAGCCCTTTTTTTTATGATCATTCTAAATGAATAAAATTAAAATCAAATTAACTACTGTTTAAAAAATAGTGAACTTTAAAAATTTTTCAATAGATCTAAAAAATAAGAAGAGATTAATACCTCAAGCTCTAACTCTTTTATTTATTGTATTAGCAATAAGTTATTTTACTTTTAATGCGCAGGTCAATATGGGTAACAGAGGTATTGCTTTTGGATTTGGGTTTCTTACTCAAGAAGCTTCATTTGATATAGGTTTTTCATTAATTGACTACGATGGCTCTCATTCATATGCTAGAGCATTTTTAGTTGGTTTGTTAAATACTCTTTTAGTTTCAGCTATAGGTATTATTATAGCAACGTTAATTGGTGTAACTGTTGGAATAGGAAGACTATCCTCAAATTATTTAGTGGCAAAATTTTCAGAAGTTTATGTTGAAATTTTTAGAAACATACCTTTATTATTACAATTATTTTTTTGGTATTTTGCTGCTTTAAGAGCTCTACCGCTTCCTGAACAAGCTATGAATTTTAACGATATTTCGTACTTAACAGTTAAAGGCTGGTATGTGCCTAAATTTATATGGACTAATTTTTCCATATTTATTTATTTTGTTATAGCTGCGATTATTGCTATTATTTTTGTTTCAAAACACGCAAAAAAACAAAGAGAAGAATTTGGAAAACATATTCCATCATTTTATATCAGCACGGCATTATTATTTTTAATTCCTGCTTTAAGTTTTTTAATTGCTGGTGTCGAGCTTGAATTTGAAATTCCTGTTTTAAAACAAATGTCAGCTACAATTTTTAATTTTCGAGGAGGAGTTAGTATAATTCCAGAATTGATGGCACTGGCTATGGCACTGTCTATGTATACCGCAACATTTATAGCAGAAAATGTTAGAGCTGGTATTTTAGGAGTAGGGAAAGGCCAAAAAGAAGCTGCAGCTTCAATTGGCTTAACTAAAACACAAATTCTAAAACTAGTTGTTTTACCTCAAGCCTTGAGAATAATTATTCCACCTACAACTAATCAATACTTAAACTTAACAAAAAATTCTTCTTTAGCTGCTGCCATTGCGTATCCAGATATCGTTCTTGTATTTGCGGGAACTGCATTAATGCAGACGGGTAGGGCCATTGAGATTGTAAGTATTACAATGGGTACCTATTTGTTATTAAGTCTATCGATTTCTTCGTTCATGAATTGGTACAACCAAAGTTTAGCTATTAAAGAAAAATAAAAATGAATTTAATTATATTAAAACCAAATAAAGAAAATCTTCAGACTTATTTAGCTCTAGGCGTTATACTTCTAGGCATTGGTTTTTTTGATATTACTAGTAATACTTTTCTAAATTTTAATATGACTGGATTTTTACCCAGCATAATTAGTTATCTTAGCCCCTTGTTATTAGGAACTCTTGGTCTTTACTTTATAAGAATTGAATATAGTGGCAATATAACATTAGATCAAATTAACAAAAATTTAAACTCAAGTAATATCAATGCAATTTTATCTCTAATTGTAATTTTTATTTTAATTAAATATGTCCCACCTCTATTAAATTGGGCTTTCATCGATGCTAATTTTTTAGGCAATGCAAAAGAAGATTGTACAGGAGATGGGGCGTGCTGGGTATTTGTCAAAGTTTGGTTCAATAGATTTATGTATGGAATGTATCCAGATGCTGAACAATGGCGAATAAATACTTCTTTTCTAGTTTTATTTGGATCGATTGTTTCTATTTTTATTCTTCCCAACAAATTTAAGAAATATATAATTTTATTTTTACTTTTTGTCTTTCCTGTAATAGCTCTAAACCTTATTTCAGGGGGAATTTTTGGACTGAAATGGATTGAAACAGGGGCGTGGGGAGGTCTATCACTAACTTTTATAGTTTCTGCATTTGCACTTATTTTTTGCTTCCCTATTGGTGTCTTCTTAGCGCTTGGCAGAAGGTCTGATTTACCTGCAATAAAATATTCTTCTATCGGGTTTATAGAGCTGTGGAGAGGCGTACCCTTAATAACGGTTTTATTTATGTCTGCTGTGATGTTTCCTATGTTTTTACCAGACGGAACTTATATGGACAAATTAATGAGAGTTATTATTGCTATAACATTATTTGAAGCAGCGTATATGGCGGAGGTGGTAAGAGGCGGTCTACAGGCTCTTCCTAGAGGTCAGTATGATGCTGCTAAATCTCTGGGCATGGGCTACTGGAGAATGCATTTTTTAATTATTATGCCTCAGGCGTTAAAATTAGTGATACCAGGCATAGCAAATACCTTTTTAGCATTAGTAAAAGACACACCATTAATTTTTGTTGTAGGGTTGCTTGAATTAGCTGGTATGATAGGTTTAGCAAAAACAAATCCAGAATGGTTAGGCATGGCAACCGAAGGCTATGTTTTCGCCGCTTTTGTTTTCTGGATCATTTGTTTTGCAATGAGCAGGTATAGTCAAAACTTAGAAAAAAAATTAAGCACAGAAAGATAAATGTCAAATATTATAGAATTAAAAAAAGTAAACAAATGGTTTGATAAGTTTCAAGTATTAAAAGAAATTGATCTTGAAGTTAAAACTCAAGAAAAAATTGTAATATGTGGACCATCTGGATCAGGTAAATCAACTTTAATAAGATGTATCAACCGACTTGAAAACCACCAGGAAGGTTCAATTGTAGTTGATGGAACAGAAATTTCAGAAAATACAAAAAATATTGAACTTATTAGAGCAGAAGTTGGAATGGTTTTTCAACAATTTAATTTATTTCCCCATTTATCTATATTAGACAACTGCACACTTGCTCCAATCTGGGTTAAAAAAATACCAAAAAAAGAAGCAGAAGTCCTTGCAATGAATAATTTAAAAACAGTTCAAATTGAGGATCAAGCTTTAAAATTTCCTGGGCAATTATCTGGGGGACAACAGCAAAGAGCAGCAATTGCCAGAGCTTTATGCATGGAGCCAAAAATTATGTTATTCGACGAGCCAACATCTGCTCTTGACCCTGAAATGATCAAAGAAGTTTTAGACGTTATGGTTGATCTTGCCAAAGGTGGAATGACAATGATCGTAGTAACACATGAGATGGGGTTTGCTAAAGAAGTAGCTGATAACATGATATTTATGGATGAAGGTCGTATTGTTGAAAAAGCAAAAACTAAAGATTTTTTTGACAATCCAAAATCAGATAGAACAAAACTTTTTTTAAGTCAAATATTATAACCAGCTAGGTATAGGTAAATTTTTACTTTCCAAAAATTTCTTATTATAAATCTTACTAGCGTAGCGTTTTCCAGGATCGCAAAGTATTGTTACAATATTATGCCCAGGACCTAATTGCTTAGCCAGTCTAATAGCGCCTCCTATATTAACACCCGAAGATCCACCTAAACTGATATTTTGATCTTCTTTTAATTTAAATATTATATTTAAAGCTTCTTCGTCTGTAATTTGAAACGCATCATCTACCAAAGCCTTTTCAAAATTTTTAGTAACTCTTGCTGTACCAATTCCTTCGGTAATCGAATTTCCAGAATTTTCTAATTTATCGAATTTGACATAAGAATATAAAGATGACCCCATTGGATCAGCTAAAGCTATCTTAATGTCTTTATTTTTTTCTTTTAGTCCAATTGAAACTCCAGCTAAGGTTCCACCGGTTCCTACTGAACACACAAATCCATGTACCTGACCTGCAGTTTGTGTCCATATTTCCTTAGCTGTTGTTTGTATGTGTGATTCTGAATTAATAGTATTATCAAATTGATTAGCCCAAAAAACTCCATTTTTATTTGAACCAGAAAGCTCATCTGCTATTTTTTTGGATTGTTTGATATAATTATTAGGATTAGAGTACGGAACTGCATCAACCTCAATAAGCTCAGCTCCTAAATCTTTAAGTATTTTCTTTTTTTCGATTGATTGAGTTTTTGGTATTACAATCTTTAAACTAAGCCCATAAGCTTTGGTAACAATAGCCAAGCCTATTCCCGTGTTTCCTGCTGTGCCTTCCACAACAACTCCACCCTTTTGGATCTTTTTATTTTTGATTGCATTTTCAACCATAAAAAGAGCAGCACGATCTTTTACAGACTCTCCAGGATTGAAATATTCTCCTTTACCATAAATATTACAACCGGTGAATTCGGAAGCTTGTTTTAATCTAATTAATGGTGTATTTCCAATTTGTTTTAAAATAGTGAGATTATCCATGTTTCTAGATATATGAAATTAAAATTTTTTTCAATTGTATTGTTTTTAATTTTTTTAACTAAAGCAATAGCCCATACAGATCATTATAAAGACATTAATGCTTTAGAATATGAATTATTTAGAAACAATAAATTAATAGGCTATCATAACTATAAATTTGAAAATAAAGGCAACAACTTAATAGTTAATAGTATTATCAAGTTTAAAATTACAAAGTTAGGAGTCGATCTATATAAATACGAAGCTATTAGTAAAGAAGAGTATAAAGAAAATCAATTAATTAAGTTTTCATCAAAAACTAATCAAAATAAAAAAATTAAAAATACTGAAATAACTTTCAATGAAATAAATAAAGAACTAGAAATATCAGGTTCTGAAAATATTCTCATCTCACCAAAAGAGTACCCTGTTGGGACCTGGTGGAACCATGAGATTGTTCAGGCGAAAGCACAAATTAGTGCTATTTCAGGTAGAATTATAGAGCAAAAAGTTACTTTTATAGGAAAAGAAAAAATTAATTTATATGGAAAAACTTTTAATTCCTTAAGATTTAACTTTTCTTCTAGCGACGAAAGCCTGCCTGATAAAAAAAAATTGAATACAGATGTCTGGTACGATGAAAAAACCAAACTTTGGCTGCAAGCTGCTTTTGATAAGACTGGTTACTGGGAATACAGATTAAAAAATAATAATTAAGGAACTTGTAGATCTTTAATTCTTTTTACTTGTCAATCATTTATTAATTAAATTAAGGGTTTTTTGACCTATTTTTTTTATCTTTTATTTATTTAATCTATTGCAATGAATTAAATTTTACTATTAATTAATTAAATAAAATAACTACTTTAAAGATAATAAGGAGAGTTAATGGAAGATAATTTTAATATACACCTAGGAAAAAAACTTAGAATGAGAAGGCTGTCTTTAGGACTAACCCAAACTAAAGTTGCAGAGGCTATCAACGTAACGTTTCAACAAATTCAAAAATACGAAAAGGGTACTAACGGCGTAAGTTCAGCTCGTTTAATACAAATTTCTCAGTTTTTAAAAGTTCCTATTACTTATTTCTATGAAGAATATAAAGATTACAAAGCCTTTACGCCTGAAGATAATATGAATGCAGATTTGAACTATTCTTTTTTGATAAAGGCATTTAATTCTCTGACGCAAACTGAAAAAGATAAAATTTTACGAGATTTGAACGTTCTTAAAGATTTAGAAAAAACTGGTTAGTTGGCTCCTCGGGCAGGACTCGAACCTGCGACCAATTGATTAACAGTCAACTGCTCTACCAACTGAGCTACCGAGGAATAAAAAGGAACATACTTTTTTTAAAAAAATAAAACAACTGATTTCTTGGAGGCCACGCCCAGAATCGAACTGGGATACAAGGATTTGCAATCCTCTGCGTAACCATTCCGCCACGTGGCCAATTAGGTCTATAAAGCTTAAGACTTAGGTAACTGGTGAACTTTATACCATCAGAGATTATTTTATCAATGACGGTGGGATTAAATAATTTTTTTAATTAAGCTTATTTTCTTCAGTATTAGATAAATCCACGCCAGTTTCTGGATCTAGCTCAATACCTAAAGGGGTAATGGTTGTTGGCAAAGGCGTAAAAGTCGACTCTGAGTTACTTTCAATTTCTCTCTGACTTAATCTATAAAAACCAAATGTAATTATTGTAAATAGAAAAATTAGAAGGTGCACAAAGAAACCATTAGGGCCTAAAAAATACATTAATGTAGAGCATATTACAGGGCCGGCCATTGCACCAAGCCCGAATATAATATTTAACCCGCCACCTGCCGCTACAAACTTTTCTTTTGGAATATAATCATTTACAAGAGCAAGATTAAGCGAAAACAAAGGAAGAGTTACGCCTGCAAGTAAAATTACAAATATAAAAAGTTTGGTTTTATCCATAACAGTTGAAAAATAATTAAAACTTACTGCCGACTCTATAAATAAATTGGGCAAAGAATTACCCATTCCTGAAACAAAAATTGCTGAGAGTGAAAAAATAAAAGCAGCTATAGAAGATCCTATTATAATCTTTCTTCTGTCATATTTGTCTGAAAGAGAGCCTATTGGCCATTGAAAAAGAGCTCCGGCAAGCATAACCCCTACTAGCAACAAAGAAGTTTCAAAAATAGTTAATTTCATCGTGACCGCATAAACAGACAAAAGGCTAAATATAGGCGCAAAGATAAAACCAGTACAAAACATAGAAATACTTCCAAATGGTGAAATTTTAAAAAGCTCTTTAATATTAATTGAACTAGTTTTTTTAAACTTGGGTGGTTTTCGTTTTGTAAGAAGTATGGGTATTAATGCTATTGAAAACAATAAAGAAATCAAAATAAAAGGTTCGTAATGTTTAGGATTACTTACGTTCAATAAAAAATTTCCTAAAGCCATCCCTATGTAAGTAATCAACATATAGAGCGACAAAACTTTTCCACGAGTTTTATTGTTAGCTCTATCATTTAACCAGCTTTCAACAATTATAAATATGCCAATCATACTAAACCCTGTCAAGAATCTTGCTAAGGTCCAGACATATGGATCAACAAAAACAACATGTATTAAAGAGCTAAGTGAAGCCATTGAGGCAAAAGCTGCGAAGACTCTAATGTGACCAACTTTAGCAACAAGTTTAGGAACCATAGTTGCACCAATAAAAAATCCAACAAAATAACTCGACATCATTACACCTGTTGCAATAAAGTTAAAATCTTCAATTACAGATCTAATACCTAAAAGATTGCCTTGAAAGCCATGAGAAATAACAATAACTCCAAATCCTGTAAAAAGTGCCCATGAATTTATTATAATTTTAACCACTACTTAGCCATTATGCTTTCTACATAGAAACGCAACCAAAATTTACATGAATATCTATCTTGAATTAGATTATTATTGCTTTTGATTAAAGAGAAATCTATGATTTTAAGAAGTCCATTCGTTTGATATAAAATCTTTAACAAAATTGTCTAAATATATTTTATGGAATTTACAAAATACAACCACTTAATCCAAGAAAAAAAAATATACGATTTTTGGGAAAAAAATAATTTATTTAAACCAAAATCAAAAAAATCAAAAAAAACGTTTTCAATGGTTATTCCACCTCCAAACATTACTGGCAGACTCCATATGGGTCACGCTCTTAATAACAGTTTGCAAGATGTCTTAATAAGATACCATCGAATGAATGGGTTTGAAACTTTGTGGCAGCCAGGAACTGATCATGCTGGAATAGCAACTCAAGCAATTGTTGAAAAAAATTTAGCTAAAGAGAACATAAATAAAAATGACATCGGAAGAGAAAATTTTATTAAAAAAGTATGGGAATGGAAAACGGAGTCAGGAGGCTTAATTCTTGAACAGCTAAAAAAACTTGGTTGCTCTTGTGATTGGTCAAGATCTAGATTTACAATGGATGACGACATGTCAAAAGCGGTTACAAAAGTTTTTGTAGATCTTTTTAACAAAAAATTAATATACAAAGATAAAAAATTAGTTAATTGGGACACTAAATTACAGACAGCAATATCTGATTTAGAAGTTGTACAAAATGAAGTTCAGTCACAGCTTTATTATATTAATTATTCTATAGAGAACTCGAAAGAACATATTATCATCGCAACAACTAGACCAGAAACTATGATGGGTGATACAGCTATTGCTGTTAACCCAAAAGACAGTAGATATGAAAACTTAGTTGGGAAACTTGCAATCATACCTATTGTTAATAGAAAAATTAAAATTATTGAAGACTACTACGCTGATCCGGAACAAGGGACAGGTGCTGTTAAAATTACTCCCGCGCACGATTTTAATGATTACGATGTTGGAAAAAGAAACAAACTAGAAATTATTAATATTTTAGAAAAGGATGGAAAAATTAATCAGAATGGAATTAAATCATACGTAGGACTTGATAGATTTGAAGCCAGAAAAAAAATTGTTAATGAACTTAAAAATTTAAACGTATTAGAAAAAGTAGAAAGTATTAAAAATAAAGTACCTTACGGAGATAGATCTAATACTATTATTGAACCTTTACTTACAGAACAATGGTTTGTAGACGCAAAAAAGTTATCAAAAAAACCAATTGAAATAGTTAAAAGAAAAAAAACAAATTTCTTTCCAATAAATTGGACCAAAACTTTTGATCAATGGATGGTTAATATCGAACCCTGGTGTATTTCAAGGCAAATTTGGTGGGGGCATAGAATTCCAGTTTGGTACGGGCATGATGGAAAAATATTTGCAGCAGAAAATGAAAAGGAAGTAAAAAAACTAGCTAAAAAATATTATAAAAATAAACCTTATAAATTAAAACAAGAAACCGATGTTCTAGATACTTGGTTTTCTTCAGCGCTCTGGCCTTTTGCTACTCTTGGGTGGCCAAAAAAAACAAATGAATTAAAAAAATTTTATCCTACATCAGTTTTAGTTACAGGTTTTGATATAATATTCTTTTGGGTCGCAAGAATGTTAATGTTTGGAAACCATTTCTTAAAAGACACTCCGTTTAAAAAAATTTACGTACATGCCCTTGTGCGGGATGAAAAAGGACAGAAAATGTCAAAATCAAAAGGCAATGTTATAGATCCTTTAGAATTAATAAATGAATATGGAGCGGATCCTCTAAGATTTACTTTGATCTCTATGGCATCGCCAGGCCGCGATGTAAAGTTGTCTAAAGACAGAGTTATAGGATATAGAAATTTTATTACAAAAATATGGAGTGCAAATAATTTTTTAAAACTTAATAATTGTAAATATAATAAAAAAACTAACGTACAAAAAATAAAACTTTCTATAAATCAATGGATTTATTCTGAATTCTGTAGAACAAACGATTTAATTAAAAAACATATTAAAGATTTTAGATTTGATGAAGCGTGTAGAGTTCTTTATAATTTTGTATGGCATTCATATTGTGACTGGTACCTCGAATTCCTAAAAGCTATATTTAGCTCTAGAAATAAAACCTCTATTATCGAAGCAAAGCACTTCTCCTCTTATATGCTATTAAATATACTTAAACTTTTGCATCCATTTATTCCTTTTTTTACAGAGCATGTTTGGCAAATAAATAAGTACAATAAGGAAGAAAAATCTAATCTTATTAATTCAGACTGGCCAGTATCTAAAAAGATAAAATTATATAAAAAAAATTCTGAAGAAATTGACTGTATTATAGCTATTATAAGCGCAATAAGATCAACAAAAGTTCAACTTAACGTTCCTCCTAAAGAATATTGTGACATTGTTTATTTTAAGGAAAGTAAAAAAATTAAAAAATTTATTAACAACAATTTAGAAATTATAAAACAAGTAGGTAGAGTTAATAACATTACTAGTAAAGCAGAAAAAAATGATTCAATTATTGAAATTATTATACTAAAAGAAAAAATAGGTCTTAAATTTCAAATAAATATAGATATAAGCGCTCAAAAAGACAAATTATCAAATAAACTTAACGATCTAGAAAAAAAGATTATTTCCTTAAATCAGAAACTTAATAATAAAAACTATATAGAAAAAGCTCCAAAAGATATTGTCGCTAATGATAAAATTTTATTCAAAGATTTAAAGATTGAACAAACTAAATTAAAAAGTATTGTATCAAGTATTAATTAAATGACTAAATTTGATAAAAAAAAATTACCTAGTAGGCATACGACTTTAGGTCCTAATAGAGCACCACATAGATCTTTCTATTATGCAATGAAGTTGACGCAAAAAGACGTCGCAAAACCATTTGTAGGCGTTGTATCAACATGGAATGAAGCAGCACCTTGTAATACAGCATTAATGAGACAAGCTCAGTCAGTTAAAAAGGGAGTTATTGAAGCTCACGGAACCCCAAGGGAATTTTGTACTATTACTGTCACTGACGGTATTGCTATGGGTCACGAAGGAATGAAGTCATCTTTAATTTCAAGAGAAGTTATTGCAGATTCTACAGAATTAACTGTTAGAGGACATTCATACGATGCTTTAGTAGGTGTAGCAGGGTGTGATAAATCTTTACCTGGCTTAATGATGGCTATGTGCAGACTGAACGTTCCAAGTGTTTTCATTTATGGTGGTTCAATACTTCCTGGTAGATATAAAGGTAAAGATGTTACTGTAGTCGATGTGTTTGAAGCCGTTGGGCAACATTCAGCTGGAAAAATTTCTGAGAAAGAACTTACAGAATTAGAATTAGTAGCGTGTCCTAGTGCTGGAGCCTGTGGAGGTCAATTCACAGCAAATACAATGGCATGTGTTTCTGAGGCTATTGGTCTTGCACTACCTTATTCTTCCGGTACACCGGCACCATATTTAGAGAGAGATAAATATTCTTATTTAAGTGGTAAAGCAGTAATGAATTTATTACAAAAAAGAATTAGACCTAGGGATATTGTTACGCTTAAATCTTTAGAAAATGCTGCAGTAATTGTTGCAGCTACCGGCGGCTCTACTAATGCTGCGTTGCACCTTCCAGCAATTGCTAGTGAATGTGGTATTAAATTTGACCTTATGGATGTTGCTAAAATTTTTAAAAAAACACCATACCTGGCAGATCTAAAACCTGGTGGAAAATATGTTGCAAAAGATATGTTTGAAGCAGGTGGTGTGCCAATTATTTTAAAAACTTTATATGAAGGAGGTTTTATTCACGGTAACTGTATGACTGTTACTGGAAAAACCATGAAAGAAAATCTCAAGTTAGTTAAGTTTAATGATAACCAAAAAGTTATTAGGAGGTACAACAATCCTCTATCGCCTGATGGTGGTGTAGTCGGGTTAAAAGGAAACTTAGCGCCTGAAGGAGCTATAGTCAAAGTTGCAGGTTTAAAAAATTTAAAATTTACTGGTAAAGCAAGATGTTTCGATACAGAAGAGCAGGCTTTCGATGCTGTTCAGAAAAAAAAATATAAAGATGGTGATGTAATAGTAATACGTTATGAAGGCCCAAAAGGCGGCCCTGGCATGAGAGAGATGCTTTCAACAACTGCTGCTATATATGGTCAGGGAAAAGGAGAAACCGTTGCCCTAATTACAGATGGAAGATTTTCGGGAGCAACAAGAGGTTTTTGTATTGGACATGTGGGACCAGAAGCATTTGTGGGTGGACCAATAGCCTTAATTAGAAATGGCGATATAATTGATATTGATGCCAACAAAGGGTCTATCAACGTCAAACTTACTTTAAAAGAATTAAAAATAAGAAAGAAAAAATGGAAACCAAAAAAAATTAATTTTGGAAGTGGCACACTTTGGAAATATGCTCAAACTGTTGGACCAACCTACAAAGGTGCAACTACGCATCCTGGTGGAAAAAAAGAAATCAAGTGTTACGCAGATATATAGATGAAGGTTAAGCCGGTTATATTGTGTGGTGGAGCAGGGACTAGACTCTTTCCAGGTTTCAAGAAAAGTCCCCCAAAACAATTTATAGATTTTGGAGGCTGGACACTTTTTGGAAAAACTTTAGACCGAATAAAAAATCCAATTTTTGATAGTCCAATTATAAGTACTAATACAATATATGAAAAGTTAGTTCGTATTTTTTTAAAGAAAAAAAAAATAAAAAAATTTAAAATAATATTAGAGCCACTTAAAAAAAATACGGCAGCAGCAATAATTAGTTCAACACTTGTCAGTGATATCAAAAACAATCAACCAGTTTTGTTTTTACCTTCAGATCATTATCTTCCGAAAAAAGATAAATTTAATGCGATTTTAAAATCCAATTTGTTAAGCCTAAATGACAGCAATATATTTATATTTAGTGTTAAACCTAAAAATCCAAGTACAGATTATGGGTATCTGTTGAGTAAAAAAATCACCCAAAGAATACAAAAAGTAATAAAATTTATTGAAAAACCGAAGGAAAACAAAGCTAAAAAAATTATTGATCAAAAAGGTTGTTGGAATTCAGGAATTGTTCTAGCCAGGAAAAATTCTATTATTAACAACGCCAAGAAAAGTCAAAAGGTTTTATTTAAGCATTGTCTTGATGCGATGCTTAATAGTAAATTAAAAAATAATACAATCAGCTTAGATAAAAATTATTACAGTAAAATAAAAAAAATATCTTTTGATTATGCAATCCTAGAAAAAGTCAAAGAGATTAATTCTATAAAATTAAATTTAACCTGGTCTGACCTCGGTAGCTGGAAGGAAATATTTAAAATTATTAAAAGTAAAACTACTCAAGCTCATGTCAAAAAAAATACTTTTTATCGCCCATGGGGCAGTTATATAAATTTTTTTAAAGGAGAAAATTTTTTATTAAAAGAATTAACTATTAATAAGAAGTCTTCTATAAGTCTTCAAAAACACCAGCATAGATCTGAACATTGGACCGTTACGAGCGGAAAGCCAAAGATAACAATTGGTAAAAAAACTTTTTTTAAAAAAATAAATGAGAGTGTTTTTGTCCCAAAAGGTTCAGTACACAGGATAGAAAATATTTACAACTCTCCTGTTAAAATAGTTGAAGCTCAATTAGGACATTTATTAAAAGAAACTGATATTGTTAGATACAAAGATGCGTATGGTCGAGTTAATTAATCTCTAACTCTATGGGAGTATGATCTGAAGGTTTTGTTTTGCCTCTAGGTTTTGAATTTATACTTATAGTTTTTATGCTTTCCAATAAGTTGTCTGAAACTAAAAAGTGATCAATTCTCATCCCATAATTTTTTGGCCAAGACCCAGCCATATAATCCCAGAAAGTATATTCCTGCTTATTTTTTTTTAATTGTCTATAAATATCTTTAAATCCATAATTTATTAGCTCTCGAAAATATTTTCTAATTTCTATTTTATATAAAGCATCTTCTAAAAATTTACTATGATCGTAAACATCAATTTCTTCTGGTATAATATTAAAATCACCAGAAATTATTATATTTTTTTCTTTTGAAATAATTTTTTTAACCGATCTTAAAAATTGGCTAAGCCATTTTTTTTTATACTCATATTTTTCAGTATTTATTGGATTACCATTTGGAACATAAATATTGATAAGTTTTATTTTTTTTTTATTTATTTCTATATCTCCACAAATTATTCGGGACTGCTTGAGATCGTCCTTAATAAAATCTAGATTAATGTTGTCTATCTTTATTTTAGATATAAACGCAACACCATTATAGCTTTTTTGCCCGAACACATAGCATTCATAGCCTAATTTTTTAAATTCATCTGATGGAAAGTTTATATTTTCTGTTTTTATTTCTTGAAGAAAAAGAATTTCAGGTTTTGTCAAACGAATATATTCTAAAATATTGATTATTCGCGCACGTACTGAATTAACATTCCATGAAACAATCTTCATTTATACAGAAAATGACAACCCACATCCGCATGACGACGTTGCTTTTGGATTTTCAATTGTAAATGAACTACCTATCATTTCCTTCTTGTAATTAACAACAGACCCATTAATAATTTCTAAAGAATTTTTATCTATGACTGTTTTGTTAAAAACAATATCGTCGTTTTCGATTTTTCCATCAAAAGAAAAATTATATTTAAATCCAGAACATCCACCACCTTGAACAGAAATCCTAAAATAAAAATTTTTACCCTGCTCAGTTATTATTTTTGTTATCTGTTTATTAGCTTCTTCTGTAAACTCAATTTTATTAGTCATATATAGTAAATAATGTATTATACAATTTTACTAATTCTTATGCAAAAAAAATTAACACAATTTTACTCAAATTTAGCTGTTCCTATTAAATCTAGAGGAAGGATTTACCAGGAACCCTTGAGTTCATTACGCTCACCATATCAAAGAGATAGAGACAGAGTGATCCACTCAACGGCTTTTAGGAGACTTAAACATAAAACACAGGTATTCGTAAACACAACAGGAGATCACTTCAGAACAAGAATAACACATTCGTTGGAAGTAGCGCAAATTGCAAGAACACTTGCTAAACACTTTAGATTAAATGAAGATTTATGTGAAACACTTAGTCTATCTCACGATCTAGGACATACACCTTTTGGTCATGCTGGAGAAATTATACTAAATGAATGCATGGATCTATATGGTGGTTTTGACCACAACATTCAGACTCTTAGAATAGTCACCACTCTTGAAAATAAATATTATAATTTTCGAGGGCTAAACTTATCACTAGAGACCCTAGACGGTTTAATAAAACATAATGGACCTATCAAAAATTCCACAAAACTTAATAACATTTTAGGGAAAAATTTTTTTAAAAATAAAATTAAATATTCATTGAACACATCTTTAGAAGCCCAATTAGCATCAATTTCAGACGATATCGCCTACAATAGTCATGATCTCGAAGATGGATTAAGAGCAAATTTATACACCTTAGAAGACCTGAAAAATATTCCAATTTTATCTAAAATCATTAATAAACATAATAAATTTATTAAAAAAAAAGGAATAGATTTAGTGAACAGACAAATTATTAGAGGTATTGTTAATGAAATGGTTAATGATATTATTACGAATACCAAGAAAAAAATTAAAGCAAATAAAATTAAGACTATAAAAGATATTTATAATCATCACAATTTAATAGTCTCTTTTTCTGAAGAAATGAATCTATTTGATCTTTCAATAAAATCCTTTTTAAAAGAAAAAATGTATTTTAGTAAAAATGTACTAAAAAAGACAAATATGGGAAAAAAAATTATTAAATTTTTATTTTTCAAAATAAAAAAAAAACCCTTAAGATTTATAAAGAAATCAACTTTAAAAAAAAATAATTTTGAAAGAAGTATCTGTGATTTTATTGCAGGAATGACAGATAGATATGCAATTAATCTATACAATTCTTTAAAATGAATATTTTCGAAATATATCAAAAAAAAATTCAAAATTTAATTACTGAGAATAGTCAGCTTTTAAATATTGAATCAGATATTAATATCAAGGAGTTTACTATTGAAATACCACCTTTAGATTTTAATTTTGATCTTTCAACTAATATAGCTTTAGTTTTAGCTAAACGTACTAAACAACCTCCAGTAAAATTAGCAGATTCTTTAAAAAAAATAATGCAAGAAAATTTGAAAGATTTTTCTACTATTGAAGTTGCAGGACCTGGATTTATTAATTTTAGATTTTCTTCCAAGGCATATCAAAAATTAATATTAGATATTTTAAAATCTAATAGTAAATATGGCTCAAATAACAAAAATGATAAATATAATATTGAATTTGTTTCTGCTAACCCAACAGGACCAATGCATGTAGGTCATTCGCGTGGTGCAATATTTGGAGATGTACTTGCCAATCTATTAATTTTCAATGGAAATTCAGTTGTTAAAGAATACTATATTAACGATTATGGCAATCAAATTACAAATTTTACTGAATCAGTTTTTTATAGATTGAGAGAAATAAAATACCAGGAAGAGTTTATTAAAAAAAAAAATTTGTACCCAGGAGACTATGTAATTGATATAGCTACGAAAATATTAGAAGAATTTCCTGAAATTGATTTGAATGATTTTAAAAAAAACTTTGCTTTTCTTAGCAATGAATCTCTTAAGCATTCAATGGATCTGATAAGAAATGATCTTAAATCATTAGGTATTTTACATGATAATTTTGTTTCAGAGAAATCACTAGTTCAAAAAAATTTAGTTGAAAAATCTATTCAATATTTAAAAGACAAAAAATTTGTTGAAGAAGGTTATTTGAAACCACCTAAAGGTGAAGATGGTAAAGATTGGAAAAAAATTAAAAGATTAATCTTTAAATCTACACTATTTGGGGATGACGCTGACAGAGCACTACAAAAAAATGATGGATCATGGACTTATTTTGCTAACGATATTGCTTATCATTCTGATAAGACCTCTAGAAATTACAATTATTTAATTAACGTTCTCGGCGCAGACCACACAGGATACATTAAACGAATTACAGCTGCCACTAAAGCACTTTCAGAGAATAAAACAATTTTGATTTGTAAAGTGTGTCAACTTGTAAAACTTTTTAAAAATGGCTATCCATATAAGATGTCTAAGAGAGCTGGGGATTTTATATCTGTTGGAGAGCTATTAACACAAGTTGATAAAGATTCTGTTAGATTTATGATGCTCAACAGAAGTAATGATGTTGAATTAGATTTTGATTTCGACAAAGTATTAGAAAAAACAAGAGAAAATCCTGTTTTCTATGTACAATATTGTTATGCAAGAATTTCCTCATTGTTCAGAACTCTAAAAATAAGCAATGATAATAAATTTGAATTTGACGAAAAAAATTTTGAATTAAACGGACCTGAATTAAACCTCTTTAGAAAAATTTTAGATTGGCCAAAAATTGTAGAAACAGCCTCTAACAGATTTGAACCACATCGTATCCCATTTTATCTGTATGAACTTGCGACTTTATTTCATTCATATTGGAGTAAAGGCAACGAAGATCCAAAATATAAATTTATCATTAATGAAAAAATAAAGAACAAAAATACTCTTTTAATTATTAAATTAGTCTCACTAACAATTGAAAATGGAATGAAAATATTAGGGGTAACTTTGCCTACAAAAATGTAATGATTAAAAATTTTCTTTCTGTATTAATTTTTTTATTGATCTTTATTTTTATATTTTTTATCATTTCCACTTATATTTCAGATACAAATAAAAAAAAAATTTATTTTAACAGAAAAAATATTAATTCTAAAATCGAAGAAAGTTTATCTAACTTGCCTTTGTTAAGAAACGATACACAAAATGCAATTATATTTAATTCAGGATACAATGACGATAATAAAAAGATAAAAAGAAACTTTTGGAACCTGTTTATCAAAAATGATTAGAAAAGCAGCAATTGTTAGTATTTCAGGACCAACTTTAACTAAAAGTGAAGAAATTATTATCAAGAAAGAAAAACCATGGGGTATTATTCTTTTTAAGAGAAATATTTCATCTGAGAGTCAATTAATAGATTTAATCAAAATTATTAGAAAAATAATGATGGATAAAAAATATCCAATTTTAATTGATGAGGAGGGTGGTAAAGTTTCAAGGCTTTCTAATTTCTTAGATAACTCACAGTTTAATCAAAAATACTTTGGCAGTATTTACATGCAAAACAAAACTATAGGAACTAAACTCTATAAGTTATATTTAAATTCTATATCGAAAACCTTAACAAAAGTTGGCATTAATATAAATACTTCCCCAGTTTTAGATTTAATAAAAAAGAACACCCATATAGTAATTGGTAATAGAAGCTACTCAACAAATCCTTCTATAGTTAATGAATTAGGAAGATTATGTATTAAATTTTATAAAAAAAATAAAATAGCAACAGTTATCAAGCATATTCCAGGCCATGGTAGTGCTACTTCAGACAGCCACCTCACATTACCTAAAGTTAAAGATACTATTCAACAATTAAAAAAAAATGATTTTAAATGTTTTAGAAATACATCTAGTTTTTTTGCTATGACAGCACATATTTTGTATAGTAAAATAGATAAAAAAAATAATGTCACTCATTCAAAAGACATTATTAAAAAAATAATCAGAAAAGAAATTGGGTTTAAGGGAATTTTAATTTCTGATGATATTTCTATGAAAGCTCTTAAGTTCGATATATTAAAAAACGCTCACTTAGCCCTAAAAGCAGGGTGTAATTTAGTCTTGTACTGTTCTGGAAAAACACATGAATTAAAAAAATTATTACATAAAACACCCTATATTGACAAATTTACAATCAAAAAAACATCAGAATTTTATAAATTTTTAAGTTAAAATTGATACATGGAATCAAATTTAAATAATTCTATATCAGTTGAAATACCTAATTACTCTGGTCCTCTTGATGTGTTATTAGATTTAGCTAAAGCTCAAAAAGTTGATTTAACTAAAATATCTATTACTAAACTTGCTGATCAATTTTTAGAATATGTAAAAGAGACTGTAGATTTAAACTTAGAACTTGCGGCAGAATATCTGCTTATGGCTACGTGGCTTGCCTATTTAAAATCAAAATTATTATTGCCAGAAGACGATGAAGATGACTTTAAAGCTCTTGAAGTTGCTGAAAAACTCAAACTTCAATTAAAAAAACTAGAATTAATTAGATTATTATCTGATCAATTAATTAAAAAAGATCGAATTGGATTAAACGTATTTTACAGAGGAATGAAAGGTGGAATTAAATCAATTAATACTCCAATATATAAAGTTAGCTTGTATGAACTTTTGAAAGTATATGCGACTATAAAAATGCAAAAAGCTTTTCAGACCGTTACCATTCCGAAATTACCTGTTTTCACAACAGAAGATGGAATTAAGCAAATAAGAAATAATTTAAAAAGTATTGCTGACTGGAAAGATATTGAAGATTTAATACCCGAAGACTTTACGTTTAGTAAAAAATTAAAAAAAACAGGTTTAGCAGGTATTTTTTCCGCAAGTTTAGAACTAACAAAGCAAGGTGTTACAAATATAATGCAAAAAAAACTTTTTGGAAAAGTTCTTATTAAGAAAATTATTTAAATAAAATGAAAAAAAAAGTAACTAATAATATTGTAAAATTTCCAAAGAGTTTGAATAAATTAGAAAAGCAAGTTGAGGCCATTCTTTTTGCTGCAGACGAACCCTTGGACATTGAAACTATTGAAAAAAGAGTACAAAGTACAAATAATATTAATAAAATTTTATTAAATTTGCAAACTGATTATTCTTTAAGAGGATTTAATTTAGTTTGTATAAAAGATAAGTGGTCATTTAGAACTTCTAAAGATTTAGTTAATTTAATGTCTCTCCAGAAATCTACCGAAAAAAAACTATCTAGAGCTACTCTCGAAACTTTAGCGATCATTGTTTACCACCAACCTGTTACGAGGTCAGAGATTGAAGAAATTCGTGGTGTTGCATTTGGAACTAACACTATTGAGACATTATTAGAACTTGATTGGGTACGACCAGCCGGTAGGAAAGATGTTATTGGCAAACCCATTCAATACGCAACTACAGACAGTTTTTTGCATCATTTCAATATACAACGACTTACTGATCTACCTAATGTAGAGGAGCTTAGTTCTGCGGGTCTTATCGATACAGCTACAATAGATGCATCAATATTCGGTACTGGTAAATTTTACAAAGAACAATCTCAAAATAAAAAAGAAGATATCTACTCAAATATAGAGAAAGCAATAGATGAAGCACCCAATAAGGACTAATTTAATATATTTATTTACACTCAATTTAAGTGTACAATAACTTTATGTTTCCTGGATTTTGGCAAATAGCAATTGTAGTCGTCTTAGTAGTTCTTTTATTTGGGCGAGGAAAGATTTCATCCTTAATGGGCGATGTTGCAAAAGGAATAAAAAGTTTTAAAAAAGGACTGTCCGATGAAACTCCTACTGATAGCACGGACAAAACTGACGACCACGAAAATTCAAACAAAAATTAATCTTAATGCCACAAATTGGATGGTTAGAACTACTAATTATAGTGGTTATTGCTATTTTAGTAATTGGACCTAAAGATTTTCCAGTAGTGTTACGAAAACTAGGTGTGTGGACGAGTACAATTAAAAAATATTTTTCTGATGTTCAGTCAAATATTAATGAAATAACTAATTTTGATGAAACTATAAAAAAAAATTCTACCTCAAAAAATAAAAAAACTAAAAATGACGAAAAGCAATAACAAGGCAAGTTTTGTAGGACATCTATCAGAACTTAGATCCAGGTTAGTAAAATCTTTCTTTTTTTTGATTATTCTTTTCATTATAAGTTATTTTTTTTCAACTGAAATTTACCGTTTTCTTGTACAACCTTATGCGGATGCAGTATTAGCTAAAAATTTAGAGAGAAGATTAATTTTTACAGCTTTACATGAGGCATTCTTAACATATTTGAAAGTAGCTTTTTTTTCAGCTTTTTTTATATCTAGTCCTTTTTTTCTTATTCAATTATGGAAATTTATAGCACCCGGCTTATATAAAAATGAAAAAAAAGCATTATTACCATATCTTATTGCTACACCTGTTCTTTTTATTTCGGGAGGATTTATAGTTTATTATTTAATAATGCCCCTTGCTATAAAGTTTTTCTTAGGTTTTGAGACTATTGCTGAACCCGGAATTATAGCTATTCAGCTTGAAGCTAAAGTGAATGAATATCTATCTCTTATAATGAGATTAATTTTTGCTTTTGGCATTAGTTTTCAGTTGCCAGTTATTTTAAGTCTTTTAGCGCGTATAGGGGTTATCGACGCAGAATATCTAAGTAAAAGAAGGAAGTATTTTGTAGTAATAATTTTTACAATGGCCGCGATACTGACTCCTCCTGACCCTATTACTCAAATTGGCTTGGCACTTCCTTTGTTATTATTATATGAATTATCTATATTTACTGTCAAATTTATAGAAAAGAAGAAAGATGCATAACATTAAAGAAATTAGAACTAATTTAAATTTTTTTAAAAAAAAAATTTTTGAAAGAAATAGTTCAATAAATCTTGATAGTCTAATTATACTTGATAAAGAAAATAGAGAATTAATTCAACAAAAAGAAAAAAAAGAACAAGAAAAAAAATTACTATCAAAGTCAAAAGATTCATCAAATTTTCAAAAATCAAAAGAATTATCTAAAGAGATAGTTGAAATTGCAAATAAACAAATTATATTACAAAGTAAGATTTCTACAATTCTTTCCAACATACCAAATATTGCAAGAGATGATGTGCCCGTAGGTGTTGATGAGAAAAAAAACAAAATTATTAAGAAAATTGGAAATATAAAGAAATTTGAATTTCCTATAAAGTCACATGTAGAAATTGGAGAAAAAAACAATCAAATAGACTTTAAAACTTCATCTAGACTTTCTGGTTCTCGTTTTGTAATTTTAAATTCATATTTTGCATTACTAGAAAGAGCTTTGATTAATTTTATGCTTGATGTTCACACAAATAAGTTTTCCTATAAAGAAATTTCACCTCCATTACTTGTAAATGAAAATGTAATGTTTGGAACGGGTCAACTACCTAAATTTGAAGAAGATCAATTTGAAATTAAACTTACTAAAGATGAAGAAAGAAAATTTCTTATTCCAACAGCGGAAGTAGTTTTAACTAATTTGGTCCGAGAATCTGTTATTGACTCAAAAAGTTTACCCCTAAGATATGTTGCTGCAACTCCATGTTTTAGAAAAGAAGCAGGAAGTTATGGAAAAGACACAAAAGGTATGATGAGACAGCATCAATTTTATAAAGTGGAATTAGTTAGTGTGGTTAAACCTGAAGATTCTTTATCTGAACTAGATAGAATGCTTAATTGTGCGGAAGAAATTTTAAAACTTTTAGAGATCCCATATCAAGTTATACTTTTAAGCTCAGGTGACATGGGTTTTAGTGCAGAAAAAACATTTGATATAGAAGCCTGGATTCCTTCTGAAAATAAATACAGAGAGATATCTAGCTGCTCATCTTGTGGAACTTTTCAAGCAAAACGGATGAACTCAAAATATAAATCTTCAGGTAAAACAGATTTTGTATCCACCTTAAATGGTTCCGCATTAGCTGTTGGTAGATTAATGATCTCTTTGATTGAAAACTATCAGAATGAAGATGGTACTATCGAGATACCGCTTGCATTAAGAAAATATATGAACAATATCGAAAAAATATAAGATTATATGATTATGTGCTTGTTAAAATAATCTATTTATTATATTTAAAACTCTATTATGAATGGACAAGGAATAGCACAGTTTATACCTCTAATATTAATCTTTGTAATTTTTTACTTTTTTTTAATACGACCACAGCAAAAAAGAGCTAAAGATCACTTAGCTATGGTGGCAAATCTCAAACGTGGAGATGAAGTGATAACTTCAGGTGGAGTAATTGGGACTGTTGATAGAGTTATGGAAGATGACAGAATTGAAGTTCTCTTAGGTGAGAATATCAAAGTTCAAATTATAAAATCAACAATAACTAGTTTACTAAAAAAAACAGAAGCTAAATAATAGTTTTTTTTGTGCTTAGCTTTACAAAGATTAAAGTTTTATCTATTTATCTTATCTTAATATTAACTATTTTTTTTGCATCTTTAAATCTCAAAAACAACAATCTAATCGATAAAAAAGTTAATTTAGGTTTAGACCTTCAGGGTGGCTCATATATTCTGCTAGAAATTGACACAAAACCCCTGGTTAATCAAAAATTACAATCTAAAATAATTCCAATAAAAAAGTTATTAAGTAAAAATGAAATCAACTTTAAAGATTTTACTATATCGTTAGATAAAATTGCTTTTGCAATCAATAAAAATGATCAAAAAAAATTTAAAAATCTTTTTTTTAAAAAACAAGAAAACACAATTAATAATTTTATTTCTGAATATAATAAATTTGAATTAGATCTAGAATTTATTGAAAATAAAGCTTTTATACAATTTTCAAGTTTTGGTCTTGTAAGTTTAAACAATACTGCTTTAAAGCAGTCAATTGAAATTATTAGAAGACGAATTGATGATGTCGGTACAAAAGAACCAACCATCTTACAAAGAGGGGATAGAAGAATTGTAGTTGAATTACCAGGCATAGACAACCCAGAAAGAATTAAAGAACTACTTGGAAAAACAGCTCAATTAACTTTTAGACTTGTCACAAAAGAAGACGGTTTTGGTTCTGAAAAACTGATTTTAAGTGAAAATGACGAAGAACTTATGGTGAGTAAGAGAGTTGTTATAAGCGGAGACAATTTAGCAGATGCACAACCACAATACGACAGTCAATCTAACCAACCTCTAGTTCGTTTTAATCTAGATAGAATCGGTGCTCAAAAATTTGGAAGAGTTACTACAGACAACGTGGGTCGTAGACTAGCTATTGTACTTGATAACTCCGTAATTAGCGCACCTAATATACGTGAAGCTATTACAGCCGGTACAGGAACTATTTCAGGTGGATTTTCATTTCAAGAAGCTACAGATCTAGCGTTACTACTTAGGTCAGGCGCTTTGCCCGCGCCAATAAATATTGTCGAAGAAAGAACTGTTGGTCCAGATCTAGGGAAGGACTCAATAGATGCAGGTATTTTTTCTCTTATGGTTGGATTTATACTAATTATTATTTTCATGTTTGTTAAATATAGGATCTTTGGCTTAGTTTCTAACATTTCACTTATTGCAAATCTGTTTATGTTGATTGGAATTTTAACTATTCTTGAAGCAACATTAACTTTGCCTGGTATCGCAGGAATTATTTTAACAGTTGGTATGGCTGTTGATTCAAACGTTTTAATTTATGAAAGAATTAGAGAAGAGTTAAAAACAGAAAAATCAATCATACATGCATTTGATATAGGTTACAATAAAGCTAAGATTACTGTTATAGATGCAAATGTTACGACTTTAATTGCTGCAGCTATTTTATTTATTTTTGGTTCAGGACCTGTAAAAGGTTTTGCGGTAACTCTTGGGATCGGCATAATAACAACACTCTTTTCCGCATACTTTATAGCTAGGCACTTAACATCAGTTATTGTTTTGAACGACAAGAAAGGAAAATATTTTAAATTATAATGAACAATAAGATAAATTTTTCTAGATTCTTTACAATCGCTAATATCTTTTCATTACTAGCTGTAATTATCAGTATCCTTTTTTTATTTTTTAAAGGGCTTAATTATGGTGTAGATTTTAAAGGTGGTACTTTATTAGAAATTAGAGTTGAAAATAAGAATATTAAGATCCAGGATTTAAGAACTTCTTTAAATATTTTAGAATTAGGAGATGTTAACGTTAAGCAGTTTGGTGAAGAAGGAGATTTTTTAATTAAATTTGAAAAAAATGCAAATAAAAACAAAAAATTTATAACAGACTTAAAAAATAACATTTCAAAAAAAATCAACTCAGCAGTAAATTTTAGAAGAGTAGAAACTGTCGGTCCAAAAGTAAGTAGCGAGCTTCTTAAACAAGGTGTTACAGCTATAATTTTAGCACTAAGCGCCATGTTATTCTACATCTGGATTAGATTCGAATGGCAATTTAGTCTGGGCGCTATTGTTGCTCTCTTGCACGATGTTATTATTACACTTGGAATTTTTTCTATTTTATCTTTTGAAGTAAACCTCTCTATAGTTGCAGCGGTTCTAACAATAGTTGGTTACTCTATGAATGATACTGTCGTAATATTTGATCGTATTAGAGAAAATTTATTAAAATACTCAAAACTTAAAACCAATGAGATTACAGATGTATCTGTAAACGAAACATTGTCTAGAACAGTAATCACTTCTTTAACAACACTGCTTGCGTTATTTTCAATATTTATTTTAGGTGGTGAAATCCTTAAAGGTTTTTCTTTTGCAATGATATTAGGCGTTATAATAGGAACGTATTCATCTATTTACGTAGCAAGTCCTGTCCTTAATTTTTTTAAGGTAACACAAAAAACATTGTTAAAAGACGAAAATATATAATTTTTAGTAAAGATTTTGAGCTGCTACCATTGAAAGCAACATCGGTAAAGAAAGTAATGTATTAGTTCTTGAAAACAACATTGCAGTTCTTGCGGATTTTGCTTTTTCTTCAGGTGTACACTCTATCATACCAAGAGCTTTTTTCTGATTAGGCCAAATAACAAACCAAACATTGTAGGCCATTATTATTCCAAGCCACATTCCAATCCCAATCGCAGCATTTTTTCCAAAACCACTTCCTATTCCAAGTGTCATTGCTTGATGAACGTAGCCGTTTAATGTAGCTACAACTAATCCCGTTATGATAGTTGCTAAAGCAGCCCATCTAAACCAAAACAAAACTGCGGGTGCTATTACTTTTGATATAGCAGGCTTCTGTTCATCTGGAATTTTTGGCATAGAAGGAATTTGTACAAAGTTTAAATACCAAAGTAACCCAACCCACATAATACCTGCGATAACATGAAGGTATCTGAACAACCAGCTGTAGAATATTCTATCAAATTCGAAACCATCACCAAAAAAATGTAAGCTAAAGAAAAGAAGTATAGTGAGGATTATTGAGGCGTGAATAGTTTTAGATAAAGATTGAAGAAAATTTCCCATGATTCTATTATAACATAAAATCAATTAATTATGCAGTTTTTTTCATCGTATCTTTGAACAAAATATCCTTTAAAAATTGACCCGTATAGCTTCCTTTTGTTTCTGAAACTTTTTCTGGAGTTCCTTCAGCTATTATTTCGCCTCCCTCTACACCACCTTCAGGCCCCATATCAACTACCCAGTCAGCTGTTTTAATTACATCTAAATTGTGCTCAATTACCACAACTGTATTACCTGTGTTTACAAATGCCTGTAATATTTCTAAAAGCTTTTTAATGTCATGAGCATGAAGTCCAGTGGTAGGCTCGTCCAATATATAGAGTGTCCTTCCTGTAGATCTTTTTGATAATTCTTTAGCTAATTTTATTCTTTGTGCCTCACCACCAGAAAGTGTTGTAGCTTGTTGCCCAATTTTTATATAACCTAAGCCTACGTGTTTTAATGTTATTAGTTTTGATCTAATTGTTTGAATATTTTCAAAAAAATCACAACCCTCTTCAACTGTCATGTCCAGAACATCAGCAATGTTTTTATCTTTGAATCTAACTTCTAATGTTTCTCTGTTATATCTTGTACCTTTACAAGTGTCACAAGGAATAAACACATCAGGTAAAAAGTGCATTTCATAAGTAATAACACCGTCACCTTCGCATGTTTCACATCTGCCACCTTTAACGTTGAAAGAAAATCTTCCTATTTTATAGCCTCTTGCTTTTGCCTCTGGGAGAGAAGCAAACCAATCTCGTATAGGACCAAAAGCTCCAGTATATGTTGCGGGGTTTGATCTTGGCGTTCTTCCTATCGCAGATTGATCAATATCAATAATTTTATCTATCAATTCTGTGCCTTTGTAATTTCTAAAAGCCTTAGGTGTTTTTTTTGCTTTCGTTGTATTTAAAATCAAATTTAAGGCATTAAAAAGTGTATGAAGAACCAAAGTTGATTTCCCACTTCCCGATACTCCTGTAACGCATGTAAAAGCACCTATTGGTATTTTTAGATCTACTTTTTTTAAATTATTTCCTGTGGCACCAATAATTTCAAGAAACCTACCATTTTTTGCTGTTCTTCTTTTTCTTGGTAGAGCTATATATTTTTTCCCAGATAAATAATCTCCAGTTATACTTTTTGTATTCTTAACAATGTCATTATAACTTCCTTCGGCAACTATCTCGCCACCGTGTACCCCTGCTTCTGGCCCTATGTCTATAATATGATCTGCATTTTCCATGGTTTCGGTATCATGCTCCACAACAATAACTGTATTTCCAAGATCTCTAAGTTTTTTTAATGCAGTTATCAATTTTTTATTGTCTCTTTGATGTAAGCCAATAGACGGTTCATCAAGAACGTATAAAACACCAGTTAGACCAGAGCCTATTTGTGAAGCTAAACGAATTCTTTGTGCTTCACCTCCAGATAAAGTTCCCGACTCTCTTGATAGAGTTAAGTAGTTAAGCCCAACATTTAAAAGAAAATTCAGTCTTTCATTTATTTCCTTTAATATATGTGTGGCTATTTTTTTATCTCTTTCATTTAAAACAGAATTTAAACTATCAAACCATTGTTTGGCATCATCAATAGATTTTTTTGTTACATCACTGATATTAAGTTCATTAATTTTAACGCATAAAGACTCTTCTTTTAACCTTTGTCCTTTACATTTTTCACAATTAGATTCACTTTGATATTGAGCAATCTCTTCTCTTTTCCACTCACTATCAGTTTCCAAGTATCTTCTTTCAAGATTGTTTACGACTCCCTCAAAAGTCTTCTTAGTTGTGTAAGATTGATAGTTATCATCGTAAGAGAATTTAATTTCTTCTTCATCTGATCCATACAGTATTACATCTTGAATTTTTTTTGATAATTTTTTCCAAGAGTCAGACAAAGAAAATTTATAGTGCTTTGCAATAGATGCTAAAGTTTGTGCGTAATACAACGAAGTAGATTTAGCCCATGGTTCCACAGCACCATCTTGTAGACTTTTTTTGACATCTGGCACAACCAAACTTGGATCAACATTTAAATTATGTCCAATACCTTCGCATTCTTCACAGGCACCGTAGGGACTGTTAAATGAAAATAATCTTGGCTCTATTTCCTCTAATGTGAAGCCACTTTCAGGACATGAAAATTTTGATGAAAAAGTAATTGTTTCAACTTTTCTAAATTTCTTGGGTAATGTTTCGTCTTCATATTCAACAATTAAAAGACCATTAGAAATACTTAGTGCAGTTTCCACGCTATCTGCCAAACGGTTTCCAATGCTAGAATTTATTACTATTCTGTCTATGACGATTGAAATATCGTGTTTAACTTTTTTGTTTAATTCTGGAAAATCACTTATTTCATAATACTTTCCATCAACTTTTATTTTTTGGAAGCCTCGTTTTTTATAATTTAAAATTTCTTTTTTATATTCACCCTTTCTTCCTCTGACTATTGGTGCAAGCAGATAAATTGTATTACTTTTTGGCAACGCTTTAACCCTGTCAACCATTTCACTAACGGATTGAGACACAATAGGTTTGCCAGTGAACGGAGAATAAGGAACACCAACCCTGGCATACAAGACTCTCATATAGTCATAAATTTCAGTAACAGTTGCTACGGTAGATCGTGGGTTCTTAGATGTATTTTTTTGTTCAATTGATATAGCGGGACTCAATCCCTCAATAAGATCAACTTTTGGTTTTTTCATCTTATCTAAGAATTGACGCGCGTATGCAGATAAACTTTCTACATATCTTCTCTGTCCTTCTGCGTAGATAGTGTCAAAAGCCAGAGATGATTTCCCTGAACCAGAAAGTCCTGTAATTACAACAAGCTTATCTTTAGGAACATCTACAGATACGTTTTTTAAATTATGTTCTTTTGCACCCTTTATAATGATTTTTTTCAACATTTTTTAAACCTTACTAATAATCATCTTATAATTAAGTTGTTTATATGATATAAATTTAATTGTTATTAAATAGCAAATCACATAATAACAACTAAAATTATGGCTGGAAGTTTAAATAAAGTACTATTAATCGGAAGACTAGGTGCAGACCCTGAAATCAAACAAATGGTTAATGGTAAAAGTGTCGCAAGGCTAAGCGTTGCCACAGGTCAATCATGGAAAGATAAAGCTACTGGTGAAAGAAAAGAAAAAACTGAGTGGCATAGAGTTGTAATTTTTAACGAAGGTCTTGTTAGTGTAGTTCAACAATATTTAAAAAAAGGAGCTAATGTTTATATCGAGGGAGCCTTAACTACAAGAAAATGGAAAGATGAATCTTCAGGTCAAGATAAATATTCTACAGAAGTAGTTCTTCAAGGTTATAACTCAAGTCTTACTATGTTGGATGGAAAAAGTAAGGGTGATAATTCAAATTTAGTTTCTGAAAACAAAAGTTCTTTACCAAATGATGACACCCAAGTAGCAAATAATGACTTGGATGATGAAATTCCTTTTTAGATTTAATGGAAAACACAACCACCCAAAACAATAATTCATTTAAACCTATTTTAGTTTCTGATGAGATGAGCTCATCTTATCTTTCTTACGCAATGAGCGTAATTGTAAGCAGAGCTTTACCAGATGTGCGTGATGGTCTTAAGCCAGTACATAGAAGAATAATTTTTGCAATGTACAAAGGAGGTTATGATTGGTCGAAACCTTTCAGAAAATCTGCGAGAATAGTTGGGGATGTAATAGGTAAATACCACCCTCATGGAGACCAGTCTGTTTACGATGCTCTTGTGAGATTAGTTCAGGATTTTTCTATGAGCCTTCCTTTAATTGAAGGACAAGGAAATTTTGGTTCAATAGATGGAGATCCTCCTGCAGCGATGCGTTATACAGAGACAAAATTAGGAAAAATTGCACAATTTCTAACTGAGGATCTAGAAAAAAATACTGTGGCATATAGAAATAATTACGACGAAACAGAAAGAGAACCTGTTGTTTTGCCATCTCAATATCCAAATCTTTTAGTGAACGGAGCAGGCGGTATTGCAGTTGGTATGGCAACCAGTATTCCTCCACACAATTTAGGTGAAGTCATAGATGCAACTAATGCTTACATAGGCAACAAAGATATTACAATAACTCAATTAATGAAACACATCCCTGGCCCAGACTTCCCGACAGGTGGAGTAATTATTGGTACAGATATTATTAAACAAGGTTACAACAAAGGAAGAGGATCTTTTAAAATTAGAGGTGAGATTGAAGAAGAAGTTCTTAAAAATGATAAGTCAATGCTTGTAATTAAGTCAATTCCTTACCAAGTAAATAAATCTGTTTTGGTTGAGAGAATAGCACAGCTAGCCAGAGAAAAAAAAATTGAAGGTATTACTGATATAAGAGATGAGTCTAACAGAGAAGGTATTAGAGTAGTTGTTGAATTAAAAAGGGGGGTTGAGGGAGAAACTATAAGAAGACAACTATATAAACTAACGAACATAGAAAGTTCTTTTGGATTTAATACACTCGCAATTGTAAATAACAAACCAAAGATCTTTAACTTAAAAGAATTTATTTCTGAGTTTGTTAAGTTTAGAGAGGAAACCTTAACTAAAAGAATAAAGTTCGACTTAAAAAAAGCAGAAGAAAGAGCACATATTTTAATTGGAATAGCTACTGCAGTAGAAAACATTGACGAAGTTATAAAAATTATTAGAAATTCTAAAGACACAGAAATAGCTAAAAAAAATCTTTTATCTAAAAAATGGAAAATAAAAAAAAGTGTCAAATTAATTGTTTTAATAGAAAAGAAAAAGAGTCCTTCTAGCTATGAACTTTCAATAGAACAAGTAAACTCAATTTTAGAACTAAGGCTTCAAAAATTAACTGCTTACGGTATTGGAGAAATTGAATCTGAAATAAACAAACTCTCTGATTTAATTGTTGGCTATAATAAAATCTTAAATTCTAAAAAGGAACTTTATAAAGTAATAAGCTCAGAACTAGCAGAAGTTAAAACAAGATTTGCTGTTCCGAGAAGAACTAAAATTACTGATGCTATATTAAATTATAGTATTGAAGAAACTATCCAAAAAGAATCTGTGGTTATTAACATTACTAGACAAGGCTACATAAAGAGAAGTCCCTTAGAAAGTTTAAAAAAACAAAAAAGGGGTGGGGTAGGAAAAAGTAGCATTGTGACACGAGATGAAGATTTTGTAGTTCAAATTTTTACTGCCAACACACACACGCCAGTAATATTTTTTTCCTCTGAAGGTCTCGCTTTTAAAATTAAAGCTTGGAAAATTCCAGAAGGCAGTACTAGTTCAAAAGGGAAATCGCTATTTAATATTTTACCTCTAAAAAACCACCAATCAATTAGCTCAATTATGCCTTTGCCTGAGAATGAAAGTCTTTGGAAAAATTTGCTAGTCGTTTTTGTTACAGCCAATGGAAATGTGAGAAAAAATAGTTTGGATGATTTTGAAAATATTAACGCTAACGGTAAAATTGCAATGAAGCTTGAATCTAACGATAAAATTGTTGGCGTAAAAATTTGCAGAGATGATCAGGATATAATGCTAGGCACAAAAAATGGCAAATGTATTCGGTTTATGGCAAAAAAACTTAGACTTTTTAAAGGAAGATCATCAAAAGGAATTAGAGGAATACAATTAACAGATAATGATAAAGTTATTTCATTATCCATATTAGACTCTCCGCAGATAAATAGTAAAACTATCAAGGCAGATGAAAAGATTAAAAATGGTTTAAACAAATTTGTTCTATCTATAACTGAAAATGGTTATGGCAAACGTACTTCTTTTTTAGAGTATCGCGTTACTAATAGGGGAGGAAAAGGTATAATAGGTATTGTTAATTCTGCTAGGAACGGTAATGTTGCAGCGACATTAGTTGTTGAGCAAGGAGATGAAATTATCTTATCTACTGACAAAGGAAGCGTGATGAGATGCGCAGTTAAAGAAATAAGAGTTGCTGGTAGAAACACTCAAGGCGTAACTATAAAAAAACTTGCAGGTTCTGAAAAAGTCGTCTCTGCAATTAAAATTGAAGATAATATTAATTAAAAATGAGAACTGCAATTTATCCTGGAACATTTGATCCTATTACACTGGGCCATGCCGATGTTATACAAAAATCTTTGAAAATTTGTGATAGATTAATTGTAGCTACTACCAATACTAAAAATAAGAACTATTTTTTTCCAGTTGATAAAAGAATTGAAATAATAAAAAAATCACTTTTTACAGATCTAAAATTAAATAAAAAAAAAATAGTTATCATACCGTTCAATACTTTAACGATAAATTTATGCAAACTCTACAATGCTTCTATCATCGTACGTGGATTAAGAGCGGTGTCCGACTTTGAATATGAATTTCAGCTTGCCGGAATGAATAAAAAATTAAATAAAAATATCGAAACAATCTTTTTAATGTCTGATATAGAAAATCAAATTATTTCTTCAAAATTCGTAAAAGAAATATCAAAATTGAAGGGAAATATAAGTCAATTTGTAACAAAATCTGTTATTAAATCAATTAAAGAAAAAAAATGATGAAAAAAATATTACTTTTTTTAATACTTTTATTATTAAACCCAAACAACACATATGCAGAGGAGAAAAAAATGATACTAAAACTAAAAGATGGAGATGTTGAGATTGAACTTTACCCAAAAATTGCACCCAACCATGTTAAGAGATTTGAAACACTGGCAAACGAAGGAAAATACGACGGTGTTGTTTTTCACAGGGTAATAGATGGATTTATGGCACAAACAGGCGATGTAAAATTTGGAAATTCTAATTCACCAGATTATAATTTAGATCTTGCTGGTACTGGTGGATCTGATCTACCAAATTTAAAAGCTGAGTTTAGTGATACTGCTCACAATAAAGGTGTATTATCTATGGCTAGATCAGCGGATCCAAATAGTGCAAATACTCAATTTTTTATTGTCTTTGAATCTGCACCTCATTTAGACCGAAGCTACAGTGCATTTGGAAAGGTTATAAAAGGAATGGAATTTGTTGATAAAATAAAAAAAGGTGAAGGATCTAATGGTTCCGTCGAAAATCCTGATAAAATTATTTCCTTAAGATCAAAAAAATAAATTTAATGAAAGAACTCGAGTTTTCTTTTGAGTTACTTTCTCAAGATGAAAATGCGAGGTTAGGAAAAATTTTTACTCCAAGAGGAGTAGTTGATACACCTGCATTTATGCCAGTAGGTACACTTGGAACTGTTAAAGGTATTTATACCGAAGATCTTTTATCTACCGGCACACAAATTATTCTTGGTAACACTTATCATCTAATGATTAGACCTGGAACAGATATACTTGATCTGTTTAGTGGTTTGCATAATTTTATGAACTGGCAAAAGCCAATCTTAACGGACTCTGGTGGTTTTCAGATAATGTCATTAGCAAAATTAAACAAGATAGATATTAATGTTGGAGCAGTTTTTTCTTCTCATCTTGATGGTAAAAAGTTTGTATTAAGTCCTGAAAAAAGTATTCAAATTCAAAAGTCTATTAATTCAGATATTTTAATGGTCCTTGATGAATGTCCAAAATTAACAAATGAAAAAGATAAATTAATTAGTGCTATTGAAATCTCAACTAATTGGGCTAAACGCTGTAAAATAGAATTTGGTAAAGACAAAAAGAAAGCTTTATTTGGTATTGTGCAAGGAGGATTAGATAAAAATCTTAGATTAAATAGTTTAGAAAAACTTACTGCTATCGATTTTAACGGTTATGCGATGGGAGGCTTAGCAGTTGGTGAGACGCAAGATCAAATGTTTAATATTTTAAATGATACAGTGATATATATGCCTATAGATAAACCTAGATATTTAATGGGCGTTGGCACACCTTCAGATATTTTAGGCGCAGTCAAAAGTGGCATAGACATGTTTGATTGTGTCATGCCAACTAGATCTGGGAGAACAGGTCTTGCATTTACCTGGGAAGGTAAACTTAATTTAAGAAATGCAAAATATCAACATGATACAACTCCTTTAGATAAGAATACTTCGCTAAGAAATCTAAAAACATATTCCAAAAGCTACTTAAACCACCTAATCAAAACTAATGAAATTTTAGCCTCTATGTTAATTTCTCTTCATAATATTAATTTTTATCAACAATTTATGAGTGAAATTAGAAAAGAGATTAAAAAAGGTACCTTTAGTAAATTCTACAATAGGTACATAGATAAGTTTTAATTAATTAAGTTTTTGTTTGAATTCTTTGTATTTTAAATATAAAACAAATTTCTTTAGGGCCCTTAGCTCAGTTGGTAGAGCATCTCCCTTTTAAGGAGACTGTCCATGGTTCGAGTCCATGAGGGCTCACCACTTTAAGCTCTTTTTATTGGAGGATATTTAATTATTACCTCTGTTTCCCATTTATTTAAATTAATTATTCTATTTTTACTAGATGGGTGTGTGCTCATAAATTGAGGCGGTTCTTTCCCTTTATTGCTTTCAGACATTCTGGACCACAGTTTAGCAGCCTCTCTGATATCGTATCCTGATAATGAAGAAAAAATTAACCCTAAATAGTCAGCTTCTGTTTCTTGTTTTCTTCCGAAGGGATTAAAAATACCTAATTGAAAAATATCCATGCCACTTGATTTCCCAATAGTATTTCTTGTTTTATTGATGGCACCACCCAAAAAAATATCAGCTACTTGAGTTCCTATGTTTACTGTTAGTGCTTGACTTGCTCTCTCTACAGAGTGTTTAGCAACTGCATGAGCTATTTCATGTCCCATAACAGCGGCAAGAGCATTATTATTTTGAGTTATTTTTAGTATCCCAGTGTATATGGCAATTTTTCCTCCAGGCATGCACCACGCATTTTTCACCTTATCGTTGTCAACTAAAATGTATTCCCACTGAAAATTACTGGTTGGATCCTTACCATTTTCTTTTAAGAAAAAACTCGATACAGCAAATTCCATTCTTTTTCCAATCTCCTTAATTGAATCAAGTTGTTTGCCCGATGTAATTAATTTATTTTTTGATTTAAAATTTTCATAAGCTTTGGCAGCAGAGTTGTTTATCGATGCTTCAGGGTAAATAGAAAGTTGTCGTCTATTAGTAATTGGTACAGTAGAGCAGGATGGTAAAACTAAACCACAACATCCATAGCCAATTAGTTCGATAAATTTTCTTCTATTTATGTTATAATTCATATATTAGTTAATTTATGATTTTAAATAATAAAATATTAATTGCAATTTTTATATTATTAATAGTTTTCATAGTTTACTCCAGTTATCATTAATGCCAGATAAAGTTAAAAAATCCATTTTAGTAAGATTGAGAAATTACTTCATAACAGGGGCTATTGTTCTTATACCTATAGGAATTACCATATACCTAACTCTATTGATAATAAGAATTTCATCTAATTTTTTACCAAGAAAAATAAACCCTAACAGCTATCTTCCATTTGATGTTCCCGGAATAGAAATTTTGATTACTATTATTCTGATAACATTGATTGGAGGTCTATCTTTATCTTTTTTAGGAAAAAAATTTTTAGAAATTTTTAACAATATTTTAAAAAAAATACCAATATTAAGGACTATATACTCCGCTGTAGGTCAATTAACTGAGTCTTTTACTCAGTCTAGTGATTCTAAAAAAAGTGTTGTTATTCTCGAGTATCCAAGAAAAGGTATCTGGGTAGTTGGTTTTTCTACAAAAGATAATAAAGGTGAAATTGCAGAAAAAACAAAAGAGGAATTGGTAAATGTTTTTGTTCCAACAACTCCTAATCCTACAAGCGGTTTCTTGCTCATGGTACCTAAAGAAGATTTAATTTATCTGGACATGTCTTTTGAAGAAGCTTCCAGATTTATTGTTTCCGCAGGAACGTCTCAATAGTTTATTTTTAGGAAGATGTGCCTTCTTGATTTGTGAGATCAACTTTATCGAACAATTTAAGTAAAAAATCGTATTTAGGATTATTAAGCTCTTCATCATTTAATTCTTTAATATTCATTTCCGCTAACTTAAACAAGTTTTCGTGATGAACTGGATCCGCTATCTTGAAGAGTTTTACCCCACTTTGTTTAAATCCAATAATGTCTCCATATCCTCTTAATCGCATGTCTTCTTCTGCTATATAAAAGCCATCATCTGAAGATTTTAAAATTTGTATTCTTTTTCTCGCATTTTGACTTAATTGATTTTTAAACATTAAAATACAAGTGCCAGGTTTTTCACCTCTGCCTATCCTTCCTCTTAGTTGATGCAATTGTGCTAACCCAAATTTATTAGCATTTTCTATAATTATTGCTGTTGCATTAGGAAAGTCTATACCAACTTCAATAACCGTAGTTGAAACTAGAATAGAGATCTTATTATTTAAAAAATCTTTTAAAACACTTTCTTTTTCATTTTGGTCAAGCGCTCCATGAATAATCCCAACTTTTTTATTAAATTTTTTACTTAACAATTTAAATATTTTTGCTGTAGACGAGAAGTCTAATTTATTAGAATCTTCAATTAATGGGCATACCCAAAAAATTTGTTCCTTATTTTCAATTTTTTTTTTTATAAACGGCCAGAGGTCGTCAATTTTATTTTCTGGCTTACTTAAAGTAACAATTTTTTTTCTTTGAATTGGTTTTTCTAGTAGTCTTGAAGTATCCATATCACCATAAATTGACATCATCATAGTTCTTGGGATAGGTGTTGCTGACATTAGTAAAACGTCACAATTTGATCCACCTTTTTTTGCAAAATTAATTCTCTGCTGAACTCCAAATTTGTGTTGTTCGTCGATTATAACTAGTCCCAATTTATTAAAATGGATAGTTTTTTGAAATAAAGCGTGTGTACCAACTATAAACTTAATTTTATCATTTTTTAAATCATCCAAAATTTTCTTTCTTTCTTTAGAATCTATTTTTCCAGTTAAAAGTGAAACACTTACGTTTATGTTTGTTTTTCCAATTAATTCTTTAATTAATAAAAAATGTTGTTCTGCTAAAATAGCTGTTGGAGCCATTAATCCACATTGATAACCTGCCTCAACAACATTCAAGGCAGCTATTATAGATATAATAGTTTTTCCAGAACCTACATCACCTTGAAGTATTCTAAACATTCTTTGTGAGGATTGTAAATCTATCTCAATTTCTTTTGCTATTTTTTTCTGCCCTTCAGTTAAGAGATAAGGTAATCCATTAATTAATTTATTTGAAAATTTCTTTTTAAAATTTTTTTTATTTTTTTTTACTTTTTTAATCTTATTTCTATTGTGTGAGTTGAATAAAAGGTTTGCAAATATTTCATCATAAGCAAGTCTTGTTAAATAATTAGAATTTAAATCTTTTTTTTCCTTAGAAATGTGTAATTTTTGAATTGAATCTTTCCAACTTAAAAAATTCATTTTTTTAATAAAACCTTTGTCATGCCATTCATCAATTTCTGGTATTTCTATAAATACTTTTTTGATTATTTTTGAATATATCTTTTCAGAAAGGCCTTCCGTCAATGAATATTTTGGAATTATTTTTTTAACAAGTTCTATTTGTTCAATTTTTTCAACATATGTAGGATTTGTAATTTGATATTTGTTTCTAAAAAAATTTACTTTACCGCTTACTGCAACCCACTCATTTAGGGGTAAAATTTTTCGTATATATCCTTCACGACTATTAAAAAAAATAAGGTCTATTTGTCCAAAATCATCTTTACAAAGAACGCGACTAGGTAAGTTTCTAATTCTTGGAAAATTATATTTAAGAATTTTAATTTTTATAGTAAAAATTTTTCCTACTTCTAATTTATTTAATGTAGCCATTTCTGACCTGTCTGTAAATGCATAAGGCAAGTTCCACAGTAAATCATTTACTTTCTCGATTTTCTTCTTTTTTAAATATAAAGAAAGTTTTTTGCCTACACCTGTTATTTTAGAAACATCTTCAAATAAAAAATTCTTTTTATTAATTATGTTCATTTCTTAATGTATAATAAATTCTTTTATGAATGAATTGGAATCGTTAAAAAATAAAATTAAATATCGTTCCTCTTACAGAGGAACCAAAGAGATGGATTTATTATTAAGCTCATTTACATCAAAACATATTGACACTTTGTCTCACGATGAGCTTAATAAACTTGACGATTTTATGAACTGTAGCGATGAGGATATAAGTAATTTTTATTTGAATAAAAGACCTATTCCATTTTTCGATGATAAAAAAATACTAGGTTTATTTAGAGTGCACAAAATTGAATAGTGGCGGAGAGGGTCGGATTCGAACCCACGAACGAGTTGCCCCGTTGCTGGTTTTCAAGACCAGTGCTTTCAACCGCTCAGCCACCTCTCCTTAAATGTAATTAGCATTTAATACTATCAAAAACGGTAAATAACAATATGGATTTTTATTCAATCTAGTCTTGTGTTTTTTTTTATGTTATTTAAAAAAATGCTTAAAAAACTAATAAGTATTTATATTTTACTAATAATATCTTTTTCACAAGTTGGCGCTTTTGCGAGTAATTCTGAATTTAACACGTGGATTAAAGATTTTAAAACCCAAGCTGTTAGATCTGGTGTTTCAGAAAAGGTAGTAGAAGAGGTAATGTCTAAAGCTATATTTTTACCTAAGGTTATTCAATACGACAGATTTCAGCCTGAATTTTATGAAGACACGTATACGTACATTAAAAAAAGAACAAACAAAAATAAAGTTAGAAAGGGATTAGCGTTATACAAAAAAGAAAAATTAACAATAGATAAAATTGAAAAAGAATTTTTAATCGAAAAAGAATTATTGTTAGCTCTTATGGGCATTGAAACTAATTTTGGCAAGTATTTAGGCAAAATGGATATCGTTTCTTCTTTGGCTACTTTAAGTTTTGATAAAAGGAGAAGTGAATTTTTTACAAAAGAATTAATAATTTTATTAAAACTTGTTGACCAAAAAATTATAGATAAAAAAATTTTATTTGGCTCTTGGGCCGGAGCTTTTGGAAATTTTCAGTTTATGCCAAGAACTATTCGAAACTATGCAATTGATTATAATGAAAATACTACAATAGAATTAAAAAAAACTGAAGACTCTTTTGCTTCAGCAGCAAACTATCTCAATAAAATAGGATGGAAAAAAAATACCCCATGTTTTGTAAAAATTAATCTAAATAAAAATATTCCAAATAAATATCTCAACTCTTCTGCAGGCAATATTAAAAATAAAAAAAAGGTTAAGTATTTTAAAAAATATATAAAAAATTATAATGATCTTAAAATTGATAAAAATTTAAACGCAGCAATTATAACTCCTGATATAGATATTATACCTGGTGCAAACACATATACACCAGCTTATTTAGTATTTTCTAATTATGAAAAAGTTTTAAACTGGAATCGATCTTTGAGATTTGCCCTTGCAGTTTGTACATTAAAAGATAATTTTAAAAATGAAATATAAAATAATTTTACTTTGCTTTCTGACATCGTGCGTTAACAATACGTACTTAAATAAAAATAGTTTTACCTACTCAGCAAAAGGTTTTGCTAAAATAGAAAGTAAATCTTCATCTAACTTAAACAATAATTCCTTTGTTTCTCACAATAAATTAAAATTAGGCACTAAGGTAAGACTGATAAATCCAGATAACGGAAAATCATTAGAAAAAATTGTCAAAAGAAGAGCTAAATATAACAATTTTTATAAAGTTTTAATTTCTAAAGAAACCGCACAAAATTTGAGTTTAGATTTAAAGTTTCCTTATGTTGAGATAAGTGAAATAAAAATTAATAAATCTTTTATTGCTAAAAAAGCAATTACCGAAAATGTCGAAAAAAATATAGCAAATAAAGCTCCTGTTACTAAAATAAACATAGACAATTTGAGTGATCTTAAATCAAAGAAAATAAAACTGAACAATTATTCAATTTTAGTTGCTGAATTTTATAGTTTAGAATCAGCAAGAATATTGAAAAAAAAATTAGAGACTGATCTTGTAAAATCAAATTACAAATTGATAAATATTAATAAAAAGAGTGATAAGTCGTATGAATTGTTAATGGGCCCATATAACACTATAAACAAACTTAAAAATGACTACATTGCTTTATATGACTCAAGTTTTGAAGATCTAGATATAATTATTAATGATTGATTATTTTAAAATTCTTACAATTTTTTTTTTACTATCCTTTCAGGTAGTACAAGCTAACCCCAATATTCAAGCTAGGACAGCTATTCTTGTTGATTATCAATCTGGAAAAGTTCTTTATGAAAATCAACCAGATCACAGCATTCATCCCGCTTCTATGACTAAAATTATGACTGCAATAGTCGTGTTTGATTTATTGGCTACGGAGAGAATCTCATTAGATGATAAAGTTACAATATCTGAAAAGGCATGGAGAATGTCGCAAGCAGGCTACTCATCTATGTTTATAATGGTTAACGATGAAATTTCTGTTGAAAACTTACTCAGAGGCATAATTGTAGCATCTGGCAATGACGCCTGTGTTGCATTGGCTGAAGGGGTTGCTGGAACTGAAGAAAATTTTGTTTCATTGATGAATGATAAAGCTAAAGAAATTGGAATGATCTCAACTAATTTTGCAAATACATCTGGCATTAATAATCCTGACAATTATTCCACAGTAAGAGACATTGCTTTGATGTCGAGATATTTAATAAAAAACTATCCCGAATATTATGAATACTTTAAAGAAACTGAATTTACATGGGAACGTACAGGAGGTAACCCTATCACTCAAGGCAACAGAAATACATTGCTTTATAAAAATATAGGTGTTGATGGAATTAAAACAGGACATTTGGCAGTTGAAGAATATTCACTTGCAAGTTCTATGAAAAAAAAAACGCGTAGGCTTATATCTGTTGGTAGTGGATTTAAAACAAATTCATTGAGAGCAAGTCAATCTAGAAAATTATTATCGTGGGGCTTTACTAATACAGAAACATTTGAAATATCAAAAAAAAATGAAACACATTTTGATATTAAAACTTGGCTTGGAAAGGACAATGTAGTTTCAGGTTACACGAAAGAAGACATCTACGTTACTATAAACAAAAAAGATCTCAGAAATTTTAATACATTCATTGAATATGTTGGACCTATCAAAGCACCTATAAAAAAAGATAATGAAATTGCAGTGATCAAGATCTACAATAAGGATAAATTAATGAAAAGTGTTCCAATTTATTCTGTAAAAAAAGTAAAAAAAATTAATTTTCTATTAAGTCTTCTTACCTCATTTAATTATATGATTTGGGGAGATGCTTAAAAAAAAATTCTTTTTTATCGTCTTTGAGGGTGTAGAAGGTACGGGAAAAAGCTTTCAGATTAATAAACTCTACAATAATTTAAAAAAAAAAAAATTAGATGTTATTAAGACTAGAGAACCAGGAGGATCACCAGCTGCTGAAAAAATAAGAAATTTAATTTTTTCAAAAAAATCAACAAAACTAGATAAGATTACCGATTTTTATTTAATGAATGCCGCAAGAAATGAACATGTCAAAACAACATTATATGACGCAAGAAAAAAAAAAAAGATAGTTATTTGTGACCGTTTTACAGATTCAACCTATGCATATCAAGTTATAGGAAATAAGATTAATAAAAAGATTAATTTTATAAATCAAAAATATATTTTAAAAAATTTTAAGCCAAACTTAACAATAGTTTTAAAATCTGATTTTAAAACTATATATTCAAGAATTAAAAAAAGAAAAAATAATAATAAATTTGATAAGTTAAAAACTAGTTTTTATCAAAAAGCACAAAATGCCTACCTATCTTTAGCAAAAAGAAAAAAAGACTACTTAGTTTTTGACTCCTCTAAAAATACAGCTGAATTAGAAAAAAAGATTTTTAGTACAGTTAAAAACAGAATTAAATAGTAAAATGTTACAATCTAGTAATTTAAATAGATTATATTCAACAAAATTAGTTGGTCTAGATGTTTATTTCAATGAAATGCTTAAACTCTATGAATCAAAAAAATTTCCTAAAGTTTTGTTGTTAAATGGCAGGAAGGGAATAGGAAAGTTTACTTTAGTATTTCATTTTATTAATTATATTTTCTCCAAAAAAGATACAAATTCATATAATACTGTAGATAAATCGATAAACGTTAATTCAATTTTTTATAATTTACTTTTAAACAATACAACACAAGATGTTATTTTTATTCGGGCGTCAGAAAACAAAAATATCAAAATTGAAGATATTAGACTTCTAAAATCTACACTCTCTAATTCCACTCTGTCAGATAAGTCTAGATTTATTATTATAGATGAAGTTGAATTCATGAATATCAATTCAGTTAATGCACTTTTAAAAACACTTGAAGAACCGACCAGCAATAATTTTTTTATTTTGATCAACAATCAACAAACAAATCTGATTGAAACGATCTCTTCGAGATGTTTAAAAACTAGCATTTTTTTAACCTCAGCACAAAAAAATGAAGTTATTAATTACCTTGTTGAAGATAGAGGAATTGAAAATTTAATTGATATTGACAAAGATTTAAGTCCTGGACTTTTTCTTAAGTTTAACGAAATATATTTAAAATATAAAATAAATAAAAGCGATAATATATTTTTTAAATTAAATATTTTAATTAATGCTTACAAAAAAGAAAAAGATAAATCCTTAATTAGCCTAACATATTTTTTGATAGATTATTTTTTTTTTAATAAAATACATATCAATATGAATAAGATAGAATTTTTATTGGATGCAAAATCGAGTATAAATAAAACTATTAAGGATTTTGTTCAATTTAACTTAAACACAAACACTGTGCTTAATTCAATTAAAATTAAACTAAATAATGTCTAAAAAAAACTTTTACATCACTACGCCAATTTATTATCCATCTGGAAACCCTCATATGGGACATGCATACTCAAGCATTGTAGCCGATGTCTTTGCTAGATTTAAAAGGCTTGAAGGTAAAAATGTTTTTTTTTTAACAGGCACGGATGAGCACGGTTTAAAAATTCAAAGAGAAGCAGAGAAAAGTAATAAAGACGTTAAAATTTTTTGTGAAGAAGTTTCAAATAAATTTAAAAATCTTGCTAAAACTTTGAATCTTTCAAATGACGATTTTATAAGAACTACAGAAAAAAGACATCATCGTTCTGTTCAAGCAATATGGAATAAACTTTTAGAGTCGGGTGATATTTATCTATCCAAATACGCTGGATGGTATTCAGTTTCTGATGAAGCGTATTACAATGAAGATGAAATAATATTAGAGAATGGAAAAAAAGTATCTAAAATTTCTGGATCTTCGGTTGATTGGTTTGAGGAAGAATCTTATTTTTTTAAGCTATCTGCATGGCAAAATAAGCTCTTAGAACATTACGAAAAGAACCCAAGCTTTATTTCACCAAAATCTAGAAACAATGAAATAGTACAATTTGTTAAAGGAGGTTTAAATGACCTTTCTGTAAGTAGAACTTCTTTTAAGTGGGGCATACCAGTGCCAAATAATACAAATCATATTATTTATGTTTGGCTTGATGCACTCACTAACTATATCAGCGCATTAAATTTTCCAGATATCAAAGACACTTTGTATAAAAATTTTTGGCCTGCTGATATTCACGTTATAGGGAAAGATATAATAAGATTTCACGCTGTTTATTGGCCTGCATTTTTAATGGCCGCCAATTTACCATTACCACTAAAAATTTTTGGACATGGGTGGATTCTTTCAGACGAAAAAAAAATGTCTAAATCTTTAGGAAATATTTTAGATCCACTTGAAATTATTAATAAATATGGTGTTGATCAACTTCGTTATTATTTAGTAAAAGAAGTTTCTTTAGGAAACGATGGAAATGTATCTATGGAAAATCTTAAAAGCTGTATTAATAACGACTTAGCAAATAATTTTGGTAATTTATGCCAAAGAGTTTTTAGCTTTATAGAAAAGAATTGTAGTGGAAAACTACCCAAACCTAAGAATTTTAAAAAAGAAGATAATGACTTTTTAAATAATTTAGTGAATAAAATTCCAGAGTTAGTTTCAGACATGAACAAACAAGATCTGAATAACTATATAAAAAAAATTATTGATTTTTCTTTTGAATCAAATAAATATTTTAATGATCTACAGCCATGGACCCTTAAAAAGACAAATATTGAACGTATGAACACAATTCTTTTTACTATTGTTACTCAAATAAAAAATATTAGTATTTTACTAAGTCCAATTATTCCCATAAGTAGTGATAAAATTTTAGACATTATGAATTTAAAAAAAAATGAAAGACTTTTATCTGCTATTAATGACAATGATATTTTTAACCATGATTTAGAATTTAAAAAAACATCAATACTTTTTAAAAAGATAGATGATGATAATTGATTCTCATTGCCATTTAGAATTTGAGCCTATGATTTCCAATCTAAAGGAAGTCATTGATCGAGCAATTAAAAATAATGTTAAGTATTTGCTTAGTATCTCAACAACAGATGAAAGCTTTGATAAAATTCTTAAAATTGTAAAAAAATACGATAATGTGTACGGCACATATGGAATTCATCCCCATGAAACCAAAAATTACAAATCATTATCCTCAGATCAAATTATTGAAAAAGTGAAGTTAAATAAAAAAATTATTGGTATTGGCGAATCTGGTCTTGATTTTTACTACGGACATTCTGATCCAATAATTCAAAGAAAGGTTTTTATAGAACATATTAAAGCGGCACAATTGCTAAACCTACCTTTAGTTGTACACACAAGAGCAGCCGAAGATGATACGTATGAAATATTGAAATCTGAGTTAAGAAATAATGATATTAAAATTTTAATTCATTGTTTTACTGGCTCTAAAGCTTTTGCTCATAAATTAATTGATATAGGTTGTTATATTTCCGCTAGTGGGGTGATAACTTTTAAAAAGTCAAAAGAGCTAGCAGATACATTCCTTTCTTTGCCAAATGACCGTATACTAGTTGAAACAGACTCGCCCTATTTAACTCCAGAGCCATTAAGAGGGAAACCAAATGAGCCATCCCATATTATTCATACAATTAAATTTTTAGCGAAATTAAAGAATATTGAAACTTCAATTTTAGCAAAAGAAACAACATCAAATTTTTTTAAGCTTTTTGGTAAATTGAATTGAAAAATAAATTTACTATTCTTGGTTGTGGCAGTTCTTTAGGATCACCTTGGATAACTAATTACTGGGGAAATTGTAATAAAAAAAACAAAAAAAATCTAAGAACAAGATGTTGTGCTCACTTTCAGTACAAAAATATATCTACACTGATAGACACATCTCCTGACTTAAAAATTCAATTCAAAAAAAATCATATAACCAATGTAGATGCTGTTATATACACTCACGAGCATGCAGATCAAACGTCTGGTATTTTCGAACTAAGGCCTTTTTTTTGGAAAAACAAAAAAAAAATTGATATTTTTGGAAGTCAAAAAACAATCAGAGAGTTAAAAGTCAAATATGATTTTTGTTTTAAAAAAAAACAAGGTTATGCACCTATAGCTAAAGACCATATTATAAAAAATAATTTTTTTATTAAAAAGAATAATAATAAAATTAAAATAAATTCTTTTGAAGTACAGCACGGTTTAATTAAAGCGACTGCGTTTATAATAAATAAAATTGCATACCTAAGTGACTGCAGTCACATACCAACTAAAGCAAAAAAACTTTTATTTAATTTAGATTATTTAATAATAGATTGTTTGCGGGTAAAATTTCATCCTGGTCATTTTAACCTAGAAACCGCAATATCTTTATCTAAGGAACTTAAGCCAAAAAAAACTATCCTTACCAATCTTCATGTAGAACTTGATTATTCAAAACTTAAAAAGAGATTACCTTTAAATGTAGTTCCTGCTTTTGACGGTATGAGCTTTAATTTCTAAGTTCTTCCTCTATTGCAGAAATAAATTTTTTAGATGATGGCTTAGTTATTGATGAAAATGTATTTGCTACTTTTCCATTTTTGCCAATAATTATTTTGTGAAAATTCCATTTTGGTATAGCACTTGACCCATAATTTTTCTTTGCCCATAAAAAAAAAGGGTGCGCACTCTCTCCGATTACACTTAACTTTTCTGTGATTGGAAAATCAATGCCGAATGTTGTCTCACAAAATTCTTTAATCTCGTTGTTGGTGCCTGGTTCTTGTCTGAAGCTATTAGATGGAACTCCCACAACAACTAAACCTTTGTCCTTGTAGTCATTCCACAATACTTGTAATCCCTCATACTGATTGGTGAATCCACATCTACTCGCAACATTTACTACCAATATAACCTTATCTTTGTAATCAGATAAATTAATTGATTTGTTTTCTGTTCCTTTAAATAAAAATTCTGTAGCTAGTTGATCATATTGAGCATTTCCTCTAGTAAAAAAACTAAACATTATTACAAACAAAGTTATTATTTTTTTCATATGGATTTATTAACAGCTTTTAGCAAAGCATTAAAGGGTAAAAGAATACAATTAAATCTTTCTGTATATTTTTGTAGAAATAGTTTTTTAAATAGTTTGTACTGTTTTTTAAGAACAATTTTTTTGTTTTTGTGTGAGGCATTAATATCATTTATATCATCTTGTAATTTTCTAATATTTGTTTTTTTTATTATTTTTGCAAGTAAACTTGCGGAAGCTTGGCAAAAAATACATGCCTCAGTTTCATAAAACATTCTTTTAACAATATTATTTTCTGTTTCAATTTCTACAGTAATTTTATCACCACACATTTTATTCTTTGATGTCACTATAAGATTTGATTTTTTTTTAATACCACAATTGCTTGTGTCAGATGCAATTTTAATTATGTCAGGACTGATCATTTTTTTTCGTTGAATATATTAGTAAAAAATATCCCACTAATGTTGATAAAAGTGAACCGCTTAAAACACCAATTTTTACACCGTCTAAATACATCGGTGAGTTTGCAAATGCTAAATTTCCAACAAATAGACTCATTGTAAAGCCTATTCCTGTTAGAACTGAAACCGCATATAAAGCCATCCAATTTGAGTTATTCGGTTTTTGAGCGTAGTTCAATTTTACAGATATGTACGCAAATAAAAATACTCCTATTTGTTTTCCTAAAAATAACCCACATAATATTCCAAGCGGGACTGGTTTAAGAAGTGAGTTCAAACTAATTCCTTCTAATGATACTCCTGCATTAGCAAATGCAAAGAGAGGCATTATTCCAAAAGCAACATAAGGAGCAATAGAGTGCTCCAATTTCAATAATAATGATTTATCTTTGTCTACTTTATTGTGAGGAATGAGAAGAGCTAATAGTACTCCTGATATAGTCGCATGAATACCTGACTGGTGTGTAAACTCCCATAATAAAATTCCAACAAATAAATAAGGTATGAAAGCACGCACGTTAAATTTATTTAATCCAACCAATACTAGAACCGCAGCTAACATAAGCAGTAAATAATAAACTTCAATATTTCCTGAATAAAAAAAAGCTATAATTACTATCGCTCCTAAATCATCAATAATTGCAAGGGCTGTTAAAAATATTTTTAAAGAAATAGGAACTCTTTTTCCTAATAGAGACAAAACACCTAACGAAAATGCAATATCTGTTGCAGACGGTATGGCCCACCCATTTAATGTTTCTGGTGAATTTATGTTAATTATTATGTAAATCGCTGCGGGAACTACCATCCCACCAACCGCACCAATTATGGGTAGTAAAGCCTGTTTTGGGTTTGACAACTCCCCTTGAACAATTTCTCTTTTAATTTCTAAGGACACTAAGAAAAAAAAAACTGTCATCAAGACATCATTTATCCAATGTATAACGCTTAGTTTTAAAGAAAAACTACCTATCCCTAAACTTACATATTTTTGCAATGTATTAAAATAAAAAGATTCAAAATTACTATTGCTTATTATTAAAGCAATTATCGCTGCAAATAATAATATTAAACCTGAAGCAGATTCTAATTTAAAAAATTCTTTAAATGGTTTAGTAAGGACGTTAATCATTTATTACCTAATATCACCTATATATATTCCTAACGAGAGTGCTGTTTCAACTAATGCATCACTTCTTTCTACATTTTTATAGGTAGAAATAGCATCTGCTATTGGTACGTCAATGACTTTTCTGTCCTTCCAAGCTACCATTCTGTCAAATTTCTTTTGCTGCAAAAGGTCCACAGCGTATACCCCAAAAGCACTAGCTAAAATTCTGTCGTTATGAGTAGGTGGTGCACCTCTTTGCACGTGCCCTAATGCCGTAACCCTGCACTCAATATCTGTTTTTGTCATAATTTCATTTGCAATATAGTCACCGATACCACCTAAGCGTTTTTGTCCATCTTTATATTCATGAGTCACTTTATGACCGTTTTCTTTTTTAACAGCTTCAGCAACTACTATTAAAGAATGTGTTAAGTTAATCTTTTTCATTTCATTTAATTTATTAATGATACCTTTGAACGAATACTTTATTTCTGGTAATAAAATAATATCTGCACCTCCTGCTATGCCTGAGCTTAAGGCAATATGGCCAGCATCTCGTCCCATTACTTCTAGTATCATTGAACGACTATGGCTAACCGCTGTTGAATGCAGATTGTCTAATGCTTGTGTTGCCACCTGTACAGCAGTATCAAATCCAATAGAACTATCTGTAGCACCAACATCATTATCAATAGTTTTAGGTATTGCTACAATATTTAAGTTTCCTCTTTTAGCTAGATTTTGTAAAATTTGCATACTTCCATCACCACCAATTATAATTAAACCATCCAATTTAAGTTGACGATATCCTTCAGCTATCATTTGAGCTTGATCTATAGATTTTCCATCTCTATCTATAGGATTGATCGTACTTGCCTTATTTGTTGTACCGAGAAAAGTTCCTCCTTGTTTCAGCAAATATCCAGAGAAGGTTTCTCTCGTCAGCTCAACGTAATCAAGAGGGCGTTGTAAAAAACCAGTAGTTCCATTTTTTATCCCAAATACTGACATATCGTACTTATTTTTTGCCCTAAAAAAAATCGATCTAATTGCAGCATTAAGACCACCACAATCACCACCACTTGTAAGAATTCCAATTTTTTTCATATAATTAATTTATTAGACATGTAATGTTTATATAACAAGAATGTTTCAATTGCCAAAAAGTCTTATTTAACTTATATAATCAATCAATCGGGGCGTAGCGCAGCCTGGTAGCGCATCTGGTTTGGGACCAGAGGGTCGCAGGTTCAAATCCTGCCGCCCCGACCAATTATGAAAAAAAAAGCTAAAATTTATATACCAGCTAAATCTTCAATGCAGGCGGGTAGAGGCAAACAAAAAACATGGATCTTAGAGTTTGAAACAAAAGATCCTCATACCAATACTTTAATGGGTTGGGAGTCTTCAAGTGATACTTTAAAAGAAGTCAAATTAAAATTTGCCTCAAAAGATAAAGCTGTAGATTATGCTGAAAGCAACAATATTGACTATTCTGTTATTCTGCCCAAAAAAAAAACTTTTGTCATTAAATCTTATGAAGAAAATTTTACTAAAAGTTAATTATGTGGCGTAGTTTTTTTACAGATAGAAAATGGTTACTTTGGTCTTGGGGCGGTTCTTTGTTTATTATTTTATCTTTATTTTCACAAACCTGGATCGATGTAATGATCAACCAATGGTATAAAGGTTTTTACGATCTTCTACAGGAGGCTCCTAAAAGAGAAATTTCTGAATTTTACGACGGAATAAAAGTTTTTTTTAAATTAGCTCTTCCTTATGTAATTATCTACACGATAACAAATTATTTTACCCGTTTATGGGCATTTAGATGGAGAGAAGCAATGACGTTTTCATACATGCCCTATTGGAAAGCAGCTGACGCCAAGGTAGAAGGTGCGTCTCAGCGTATTCAAGAAGATGCCATGAATTTTGCGAAAATTGTTGAGAGTTTAGGTCTTCAAATCGTTAGAGCCTTAATGTTACTAATAGCTTTCATTCCAATACTTTGGGGCCTGTCAGAAAATGTTATAATCCCCTTTTTTAAAGATATATCTGGCTCTTTAGTTGTTGTGTCACTAACAGCTAGTTTAGGTGGTCTTCTTATCAGCTGGATTGTTGGAATTAAACTTCCTGGTTTAGAGTATAAAAATCAAAAAGTTGAAGCCGCTTTTAGAAAAGAACTAGTTTATGCCGAAGATGACAGGGTTAACTATGCTGGTCCAGGTACGATTCTACAACTATTTACAGGAATTAAGTTTAACTACCACAAACTATTTCTACACTATGGTTATTTTGACCTTTGGATAATAATGTACAACCAATCTATGGTTATGGTTCCTTATTTGCTTATGGGACCTGGCTTGTTTACTGGAGCCATGACACTAGGGGTTTTAGTCCAAACATCTAGCGCTTTTAGAGAAGTACAATCTAGTTTCTCTTTATTCTTACAAAACTGGACAAGAATTACAGAATTAAGGTCTATTTATATGCGTTTATCAGAGTTCGAAGCCGCAATTGGTTTTAACCAGAAAACAAAATTGAGTACAAAAACTAAAAAAGCTTAGGTATGGATATATATCTTAAGTTAATAGATGTAATCGTACCCGTGTTTACTCTGATAGGAGTTGGTTACTATTTAGGCAAAAAAAACCCTACATACGATACAAAATTTATCACTAACTTTGCAGCAAAATTTGGTTCTCCAGCTTTAGCTTTTTACGCGATTACCTCTACTGGAATAAGTTTTAATTTATTTATTAACTATTTTTTTTATACTTTATTAGCAGTTATAGGATTTTCTATAATTGGTTTAATTATTCTTATATTGCAGAAGAGAGACTTTATCAGTGAGCTTCCACCATTAATTTTACCTAATTGTGGTAACATGGGTCTTCCTATTTGCCTGTTTGCGTACGGAAAACTTGGCTTAGGTGTTGCCTCAGCTATATCTGCAGTAATAATAATATCTCACTTCACGTTTGGAATTTTTTTAGCGAGTAAAAAAATTAGTTTTAAAGTTCTTTTAGACAGCACTCCTGTTTACGCGGTGTTAATTGCAGTAGGCTTTTTATATTACAACATTCAACCACCTAAATTTATCGAAAACACAACTTTTTTGTTAGCTTATTCAACAATAGCATTAATATTAATGTCTTTGGGTATTGCCCTTACAAAGCTTAAAGTTTTTTCCTTTAAAAATGCATTAATTTCTACGTTTGCGAGATTAATTTTAGGCCCATTAGTTGCTCTAGGATTAATTTATTTTTTTGATTTAAGAGGTGTTCCAGCAGGTGTTTTATTTATTCAATGCTCTATGCCAAGTGCAATACTAACATATTTAGTTGGTTCAATTTATTCCTCAAAAAAAGTTGTTAACAGCATTGCCAGTACAATAGTAATGTCAACCATCGTATCTTTTTTGACAATACCAATGATTGTATTTATAGCTCTAAGATATTTTTTTTAATTAATTTTTCAAAACAAAATGTACAAAATAATAAAATCTAAGATCAGTAATCAAGGTCTTGTGGCCACTAAAGACATCAAGAATGACACGAAAGTCATTGAATATAGAGGCAGACTGATTACAAAAAAAGAAACGGAATCTAATAAAAAATTTGATAACGATAAACACATCTATCTTTTTAATATAAATAAAAAATACGATATGGATGGAGATTACAAGTATAATACAGCAAGACTAATCAATCACTCTTGTAGTCCTAATTGCGAAGTAACAGGGAAGGGTACTAAACTTTGGATTAGTTCAATTAAGAATATTAAAAAAGGAGAAGAACTCTCCTACGATTACGGTTTTGGTTTCGATGAGTTTTACAAGGATTTCCCTTGTAAGTGTAGGGCCTCTAATTGCTGTGGCTACATTATTAGAGAAGGCTCAAGATGGAGAATTAATTCTAAACGTAAAAAAAGAAAATAAAATTTATAAGTAACTAATACTTACTCTTTACTTAAGAATTAAAATTAATAAATTTAGCTATATCATTGTTTTTATTGATTTTTTCTTAATAATAATTAGTCAAAATAATATGTGGTATTTCTTTAATAGATTTTAAAAAAAAACCTTTATATGAAATTCTTTAGCTAGATCGTTAAATTATCAAGAAAAATAGATAAAAATGTCTACATACATAGCTTTTAGAAGGTTCAACACTATACTATTAGCAACACATTTGGCGGTTCTAAAAACTGCAACTAGAGCCACTTCTAAAGCCTTGCATTAATGGAATATGGTGTTTAAACGGCCTTAGATAGCTTATTTTTTTAGATTAACTTCATTTGAGTACAACTGGGCCGAGAGCCAAGCTTTAACACAAGAAGAGTAGGGTCAATCGACTAAAACGCCCATTAAATAACAATACTAGAGGATTATGCCCTCTTTTTTTAGCAACATTTTCTTTGTCTTGATGCCACCTTTGCCTGAGTAACCACCGAGGGAGCCATCTGATCTTATTACTCTATGGCACGGTATCTTGGGCGGACAAGGGTTTTTACCTATAGCATTGGCCACTGCACGAACTGCAAGGGGCTTTCCTATGTCTTTAGCTATCTGGGAGTATGTTTTGACGTTACCTCGAGGTATTTTCTTAAGGTAGCTCCAAACTTTAAGCTGAAAACTAGTTCCTTTTAAATCTGTTTCTTTTTTTTTCATATCTCCAAAGTAAGTAAAAAATTATTATTAAGCTTGGTTGAATTATTACAAAGATCAAAATGTTTGCTGCTTCGTATCCTAAACCCGTAAGATCTCCTATAATTTCTAAAACTAAAACGCACCAATTAAAAAATTCATTTACCATAGACAGATTAATTATATCTATTGACATATAATTTTACATATTATATTACTTCCGATAATTAATGGTTATCGGAAAATTAGATGAATGAACTGGTAAATGATCTTAAAAAATTAGAATTAGAAACATTAAAAAATTTAAAGAATTCTAAATCAGCTAACACTTTGAGGGCATATGAATCTGATTATAAAGATTTTTCTACTTTTTGTGCAAAAAATAATTTTAGTTTTTTACCAGCAGATCCTAAAATTCTATCATTGTATTTAACGCACCTTTCAAAAACTTCTAAGTTTAGTACTTTAAAAAGAAGGATAGCCTCCATTAGTGTCATTCATAAACTGAAGGGTTACTACATAGACACTAAACATCCTATAATTAGAGAGAATTTACTAGGCATTAAAAGAACAAAAGGAAGCAATCAAAAAGCTAAAAAACCGATATTAATCAGTGATTTAAAATTAATAATTGATGTTATAAATACACTCAAGATTAGGGAGATAAGACAAGTAAGAGATAAAGCATTAATCCTAGTAGGTTTTGCGGGTGGTTTTAGAAGGTCGGAACTAGTCGCGCTAGAAAATGATGACGTAGAGTTTGTTAGGGAAGGAGTAAAAATCTTCGTAAAGAGATCTAAAACAGATCAATCAGGGGAAGGAATGACAAAAGCAATCCCCTCTTTCGATAAGACTTCATATTGTCCGGTTCTGCATTTACAAGATTGGATGGCTAAAGGTAAAAGTACAAACAATAAAATCTTTCCTATATCTGACAAGAGCGTAGCTTTAATAATTAAAAAGTATGCTAATTTGGCAGGATTAGATGGCGATCTATATTCTGGCCATAGCCTAAGGTCGGGTTTTGCTACATCTACCGCAGAATCTGGAGCTGAAGAAAGAAACATAATGGCCATGACTGGTCACAAAACAACTCAAATGGTAAGAAGATATATTCATGAAGCAAACCTATTTAAGAACAACGCTCTTAATAAGATAAAAATTTAAAATGCAAATAGATAAAGTAAAAAAAAATATTACCATTATAATAGTCTCTCATAAAGGACGTGAAAAAGTAATTAAATTTGTTAAAGTTCTATCAAAAAAACTAAATATCTTAATTATAGACAATTCAAATGACATAGTATTAAAAAAAAAATTAAAAAAATTTCAGAATATAAAAGTTTTATTCATGAAAAATAACGGTTATGGCGCAGCAATAAACTACGCAAGAAAATTTGTTACCACAGAATATATTTTTGCATTTAGTCCAGATGTAGAAGGAGTAAACAACAGGTTGATTTTTGAATTTTACAAAAAAACAATTTCAAAATTTAATTTTGGTGCTCTGGGACCCAGATTTTTAAATGTGACGCAAAAAAGTCATGTACAATCAGATATTAAGAAAAAAATTGGCGATATAAAAGCAATAAGCGGTTCTGCAATTTTTATAAACCTGAGAGCATTTGATAGAATTAATGGTTTTGACGAAAATATTTTTTTATTTTTTGAAGAAAATGATTTTTGTAAAAGATTAAGAAATATTGGATATAAAATATATCAACTAAACAATACTTTTATAAAACATCCTAAAGGTGTTAGATCAGGTGTAGTCAAAATTTCTAGGAATGCTGAATTTTTAAAGTTAGAACAATTATATAATTGGCATTTTCTTTGGTCAAAATTTTATTTTTTTAAAAAAAATTATGGAAAGTTATTAACTTTAATAATTTTTATACCAATAATAGTTCGAACATGTTTTCGTATTTTTATAAATAGTTTATTAAAAAAGACAAACACAAGAAAAAAATATTTGGCTAGATTTAATGGCTTGTATAGCTCAATAATAGGTAGGTCTTCTTTTAAACGTCTCTAATTATATAAGCTTCTTAATTTTTAAAAACTTATTAAAAATAAGCATCATATAATTTAATTCTTTGTTGTTCATCCCATGGTGGCATCCTATAAGCATACCGTTCGTCATAACATAGTTAGAATTTATTTCTGAATTTTTTGTTTTTTTATAGATTTGATTTTTCATAATTGGCTGTCTTAGGATATTTCCTGTAAAAATAGTACGTGTTTGAATACCGTTTTTTTCTAAGTAAATCTGGAGCTCTCTTCTTTTGAAATTTAACTCATCTTTTATTAACACCGGGTAAGCTAGCCAAGCAGTTTTTAAATTTTTATCTTGGTCAGGTAAACTAAATATGTGAGGCATGTTTGAGAAAAAAAGTTTTAATTTTTTAAAATTCTTTTCTCTAATTTTAATATTTTCTTTTAATTTTTTAAGCTGTTCTAGAGCAAAAGCAGCAGACAATTCTGAAGGTAAAAAATTGTAACCAAGAGCAGAAAATATATACTTGCCATCATACGGTACGTTATCTACTTTAGTATTAAATCGCTCGTTGATACCCTCAGATTCATTAAAAACGGCAGACGATCTACCCCACCCTCTTAATAATTTTGCTTTTTCGTAAGTTTTTTGATCGTTAAAACAGACTATACCCCCCGAACCTGCACCTGTTATTATATGCGAAGCATACATACTATTTGTTACAACATCCGAGTACTTGCCAAAATTTTTATTTTTATAGGTATAACCAATTGTATCAGCAGAATCTTCAATAATTTTTAGATTAAATTTTTTTGCAATCTTATGTATAGCTGGCCAGTAAGGAACGTTACCAAGTAAATTTGGTATCATTATAGCTACTGTTTTTTTATTTATAGCGGATATAATTTGTTTAATATTTGAAACGAATGAGTATTTTTCTACATCTATAAAATGCGGAACAAATCCCAATTGTATAATTGGTGCAACCGTCGTCGAAAATGTTAAAGTAGGAGTAATTATTTCTGAGCCTTTTTTAAAATCAAACGAAGAAAGAGCTAATAAATTAGCTGAAGAACCTGAATTTACCATCAGCCCAAACTTTTTTCCAAATAAGCTAGAAATTTTTTTTTCCAATTCTTTCACTGAAGGACCATCAATTAATGTTAAAGATTTACTTCTTAAAACTTTAATTGCAGCTGAAATTTCTTTGTTATTGTAAACAGCTTTTCCGTAATAAACTTTCATATTTATCCTACAACTCTGAAGTAAACATATTTTAATTTACAAATTATTAATGACATGTAATATTCTATACTTTTGATTGGGTCAACTAATTCTCCATCATAAACTTCATTTGTTCGTAGATAGAATTTCTTAAAAAATTTTATTGTAATTCCCCATTTTAATAAAAAGGTTTTTGCACCATTATTTGATGTGTCACTTTTTCTTAAAGTAATAGAGGAAAAATGATAGACCCTACAATCTCCTAGGCCCTTGAATATCCGTACTCCTTTTTTCCATAATTTCATGTTAAGGTCGGGATCGCATCCCATGCCCGGGCTAAATTCTTTACTAAAACCCCCTACTTCGTTCCATTTTTCAGTAGGAAGTAGAGCCGGCTGCCAGTGAGTGCCTTGAAAATCTTGATATCTTATTTTCAAATGTTCTGTCAGGAGTTTTCTTTCGTCGAAATCTTTATAATTCTTCCCACAGTCTAGTTCTATATATGATTTAAAAGGCTGAATCATAGTACCTGATAAAAAAAAATTATTATGTTTGATTTTTTTAATTTCGTCATGAAACCGCACATCCCAATTAGGACAAAAATACATATCATCTTGCATTATAACTAAAAATTTTTTCTGAGCTAATTTTGATGCTTTATTATATGACACACAAACACCATCGTTCTTTTCACTATACGAATACTCATGATTATTTTTTTTTAGAAACTCTAATGTCCCATCTGTACCTTCGTTAACATGGATAATTATTTGATGGGTAAATTTTGAATTTTTTTTAATACTAGCAAGACAGATTTTTAAATAATCAAGCTGGTTATAAGTTGCTATAAGTATTGAAAACATTATTTAACTTTAGATTCCCAGTAAAACTTTTTGCTAGTTTTAAATGTTTTATTGATTATATAGTCAGCAATAATTGAGGAGTTAAAATATTTAATATATTTTTCCCTTCCATTCTTAGCTGTTTTTTTTCGCAACTTATCATTACTTAAATATTTTTTGATTTTTCCTGCTAAATCATAGATATTTTTATATGTAACAATTTCTTTTTTGCTTAAGAAATCTGAGATTTTAGTTTTTTCATCTACAAAAACTAATAAGCCATTACCAATAATTTGAGCAAATCTATCACTACTATAATATTTAACTGGCATACCTTGGCTTAGATTTAGGCCAATTTTACTTTTTGATAAAGCATCTATAAAATTATCAGCCCATATAGGTTGGTTTCCCTTCATTCCGTGTAAATCAAATTTGACCTCAGGTAGTAATTTTTGCAACTCATCAATAAATTTTTCTCTCATATCAAATTTACCTTTTTTTAAAACACCTCTATGCACTCCATGACTCATCGCAAAAAAAATATCATTAGGTAAATAATCTTTTTCATAGTTCTTTAATTTTTCAAATCCTTCATCGACTGGATTTGGCATATAAAAAATAGGGGTTTTCTTTGACAGTTTTAAAGTTCTTGGATCAGTTGTACAAAAACTAGCATCCATTAGACTCATTTTGTCAGTGAATCTTTTTAGATTTCCGCTCCATTCTGAGTCCATTCTATCTAAAAACCACTGACATATTCTCATGTTAGGGTAGCATGTCTTAATAAATTTTAATGTACTAAAGTTTACTAAATCTGCATGCCCTAGAACAATCATATCTGGTAAATAATTACTAATAACTTCTATTAATTTTGTGTTTAGTTTTTTTGCCCCTTTTAAATCGTTAAAACTTCTATAATAACTAATTATGTCTCTATCGCTAAACTCAAGTACACTATGGCCATATCTTACAAATCCATTATTAATTCTTTTGCCTGTATTATAAAATAGTCTGCCGTTATGTCTTTCATTAAAGTTTGTGATGTGTAAAATTTTTAATTTATTTAGATTTTTTTTTTTATAATTAATATTAAGAATTTCATTTCTATATTTATCAATTAAATTTGATGCATTCTTATTACTCAAATTAAAATTTTTTAACGAATTTTTTTGCAAGTTACGTCTATAGACTTTATTTACAATCAAAGTTTCTATTGATTTATAAACCTGATCTACTGACAGAGTATCTATGACAAGACCACTAGTTATAGTTTCAGGCAATCCACCTCTATTGGTAATTATCACCGCGCAACCACAGCTAGATGATTCAAGGCTTGTTCTACCAAAAGGCTCCTCCCAGCGAGAGCATACTACTGCAATACTAGTTTTTTTGAAAATATTTATAACTGTATTATGTTTTTGAAAACCTAATAAGCTTAAATTTTTATGCTTAAATATTATGCTTTCTCTTTCTTCATCACCAATAACTATTGCCTTCCAGGATTTATATTTATCTAATATTCGTATTACCGCCGCTCCGAATATATCGTACCCTTTTGCTTTATTTAGCTTACCTACAAATGTAATTATTTTATTTTTTTTATTTAAATCTATTTTTACTTTGTTAGTACTTTGGTGAACAACTAATAACTTTTCAGATTTTTTGTAGATATTATCCAGATTCGTTAAAAATCGATTTTTAGACCAATTACTATTAAATATAATTTTGCTACATTTTAAGAGAAGATCCTTTCTTTCGGATACGAGCTTAGACCCGTTCATGGTTACGGGATCGTTATGAAAATATAGTATTTTTTTTGAATTATTATCCGGTAATAACTGAATGTAATAAGGTCTATTATGAACTTCTATTATATCTGATTTTTTTTTATTTTCTAATTGAATAAATTTTTTTATATATTTGTTTGTTTGACTACCTAATCCTAAAATTTTATTTGATATTTTAATATTCTTATATCTAGCCTTATATTTTTTTTTGAAATCTGTATTACCATAAACTGTTATATATTTTTTATATTTACTAAGTTTAATTACAGAATTTAAAAATATTGATACAGCGCCTGGATATTCAGGAGAAAAATTCTCTTTATAGGGTAATAAAATTGATATTTTCATATAAATTTTTTTTTGATTTGATTTCTGAGTTTTCTATTTTTCTTTATATAATATTCTCTTGAAATTGCTTTGTTTTTTGATGCAAATTTTTCCTTGTATATGAGCTTCCATTTACGTCCACGTGTAAATTTTGCCCCTTTTCCACTGTTATGTAGACTGATTCTTTTTTTAATATCTTTTGTGTAACCAACGTATGTAATAGATTTTTTGCCAATTAATTTGAGCATATAGACGTAATAGCTCATTAAACAATTTAATTAGTAGCCTTTTCCAGTTTCTTTTTTTTGATCTTTTCTAATTGTACCTAAAGCAGCTTTTGCTGCAGCAGTCATAAATCTTTGATCAGTACCTATCGTAACAAGTTGAAATCCTTTTTTTATCATTTTATCCGCGTATTCGGGTTGGCCATTTTGAATCCCAGCAATGATTTTATTTTTTTTAGCATGTTCTAAAATTTTCATTATGACTTCGTAAACTGGATCGCCTTCTGGTTTATCAAAACTTGGTTTTTCTCCAATTGCTAAACTTAAATCTGCGGGACCTATATAAATTCCATCAAGTCCAGGTGTTTGCATTATCTCATCTAAATTATCTAACGACTCCTTTGTCTCTATCATTGCAAATTTTAAAATTTCATTGTTTGCTTCATTCGCATAGTCAGGTCCTCCATAAATTAAGCCTCTAATAGGTCCGTAACTTCTGTACCCTTTTGGCGGATACATACATGCTTGAACAAAATTTTCAGCCTCTTTTTTATTGCTAACCATTGGACAGATAATTCCATATGCGCCTGCATCTAAAATCTTCATTATTTGACCAGGCTCATTCCAATTAACTCTTGCCATTGGAACAACACTAGTTGTTGAAATAGCTTGGAGCATAGAAATAGCATGTGAATAATCAATTACTCCATGTTGCATATCAAGCGTAAGTGAGTCCCAATTTTGATTTGCCATCAATTCTGCAGTAAAAGAATTTGGTATTTGTAGCCAACCATTGATAACTGAACCACCCTGTTTAAATATTTCTTTTAATTTATTTTTTCGCACGATTAATAATTTATACCAAAGTGAGTGTATTTTACATTTAGATAGTCTTTAATCGCCATAGAGCCACCTTCTCTACCATATCCAGTTTGCTTCATTCCACCAAAAGGTGTTTCTGCGAATGCAATCGCTGGGGTATTCACAGCACATGTTCCAGTTTCCATTTGCTCAGAAACTTTATGAGCTCGTTCAAGAGAATTTGTATAAACATAACTTGCTAGACCTAAATCATTGTCGTTAGCTCTTTTAATCACTTCATCTGTATTTTTAAATGTTAGAATTGGAACTAAAGGACCAAATGGTTCTTGTGTCATTATTGTAAAGTCATCTTTTACATCATCAAAAATTGTTGGCTCATAGTAATAACCTTTATTAAATCCAGCTGGTTTTCTACCGCCACACAATACTTTTGCACCTTCTTTTTTAGTAGTTTCAACCAAGGCTTCAATTTCTTGCAATCTTTTTTCGGTAGACAATGGACCTAATATTGTATCTTTGTTAATTCCATTACCAATTTTAAGTTTAGTAGCCTTTGCAACCATCATATTCGCGAACTCATCTTTTTTAGACTCATGTATGTAAAATCTATTAGGAGATATACAAACTTGTCCATTATTTCTAAATTTTGCAGTAATAGCCATGTCTGTTACTTTGTTAATATCCACATCATCAAAAACTATAAATGGTGAATGACCACTAAGTTCCATAGTTACTCTTTGAACTTTATCTGCCGCTTGTTTTAAAATTAATTTTCCTACCCTAGTAGAACCTGTAATTGATATTTTTTTAATAATATCAGATGAAATTAGTTGTGATGAAATACCTGCCGGATCACCAGATAATAAATTTACTACTCCAGGAGGAACTCCTGCATCACTAATGATATTCATTAATTCCATAACACTTCCTGGTGTAATTACATCAGGTTTACAGATAACTGAACACCCGGCTGCTAAAGCTGTTGAAATTTTTCTTGAGGCTAAAACTATCGGAAAATTCCACGGTATCAATGCTGCTACAACACCAACAGGTTCGTATTTAATAAACATTCTTGTATTTTCAAATCTACTCTCAACTATTTGTCCGTAAATTCTTTTTGTTTCTTCCGAGTTCCATTCAAAAATATCTGCTGCTCCGCCGACCTCTCCTGCAGCCTCGGCAAATGGTTTTCCAACCTCTAAGGTTAACCACTTGGCTAAAACTTCTGTACGTTCACGCATCAGGTCTGCGATCTTTCTAATTATTTTAGCTCTTTCCCAAGGTGGTGTTTTTCTCCAAATCTTCAGGCCTTTCTCAGCAGATTTGAGAGCTTTATTAACATCGTTTTCAGATGCCTTCGATGCTTTACCTAAAACTTCTTCAGTAGCGGGATTAATAACATCATAAGTTTCATCCTTTTCAGATTCTTGCCATTTACCGTCGATGAATTGTCCAAATTTTTCGTACATAAATTTTATTATTGATTAAATGAATTTAATTACTTAGTTTCCAACTTAAAGAAATTATGAAAACAATTCAACTAACTTGTGCTCACGCTGTTGTTAAATATCTAATAGCTCAAAAAACACTTATTGAAGGAAAAAAAGTACCTTTATTTCCTGGTGTATTTGGTATTTTTGGTCATGGTAATGTAGCTTGCCTTGGACAGGCGCTACAAGAAAATCAAAAAGACCTGCCTACATGGAGAGGGCACCATGAAACGAACATGGCACTAACTGGTATTGCTTATTCTCGAGCCAAAAGAAGAAAACAAATTTTTGTTGCAACTTCATCTGTCGGTCCGGGGGCTACTAATATGGTAACAGCCGCTGCTGTTGCAATGAGCAACCGTATTCCGATATTATTTTTACCAGGAGATACATTTGCAAATAGAATGCCAGATCCTGTTTTGCAGCAAGTAGAAAATTTTAACAATCCTGGTGTCACTGCAAACGATGCATTTAAACCAGTCACAAGATATTTTGATAGAATTACTCGACCAGAACAAATAATTTCTAGTCTTCCACATGCAGTTCAAGTTATGTTGGATCCAGCTGATTGTGGCCCTGCATGCATTTCTTTAAGTCAGGACACTCAAGGTGAAACTTTCAATTATCCAGAAGAATTTTTTCAAGAAAAAGTGCATGTAATTAGAAGATCTAGACCGGATGATTTTCAAATTAAAGAAGCAGCTGATTTAATAAAGAAGTCTAAAAAACCAATTTTAATTTCTGGTGGCGGTGTTTTTTATTCAGATGCAATGAATGAATTAAGTGTATTTGCAGTAAAACATAATATTCCTGTAACACAAACTATTATGGGTTTCTCTACGATGAAGAAAGACCACACACATTATACTGGTGCAATTGGTGGTCTTGGAGGCAAAGCTGCAAATAATTTAGCAAAAGAAACAGATGTTGCAATAGCTGTTGGTACTAAGTTAGCAGATTTTACTACTGGTTCATGGGCCAACTTTGAAAACCCAAATTTTA
>Ga0209383_1000041_pt1 | contig 79522 bp, 76 predicted proteins | sample CoawatmetaG02DNA_FD_187510 | JGI IMG/M metagenome (GOLD analysis project Ga0209383, IMG submission 187510) | Marine microbial communities from the West Antarctic Peninsula - Coastal water metaG029-DNA (SPAdes) (version 2) | ecosystem: Environmental > Aquatic > Marine > Coastal ...
CAAAATTGCTTTCAGACTTACTTTCAATACCCTGTAATAAATTTATATTTTCTATTTTATTTATAATTTTTTTATTTTTATCTAATAAAGAAATACTATATTCTGGGATTATAAATTGTGGATCCGCAATAAATTTTATCTCTATTTTAAATTTTTCTTTATAATATTTAATTTCTTTTTTTAAAACATCATCAATATAGAGTTTAACTTTTCCTGGTATTTGTACACTAACACTTTTTACTTTATCGGTGAATGAAAGCATTTCCGACTTCTTGACTACTTTTAAAGCAAAAGACTCTAATGATAAGTTTGTTTCCCACTTTATCGATCCTTCTCTCAGTCTTTGTCTTGTCATCTCCAGCAAGCCAAACATACTTATTTTACCAACTTGAATTCTTGCTCTATCTTTCCTTATAGATTCTCTCATTTTTTTCTCTACCAATCTTCTATTAAAAAAATTTATCATATCAATAAAATCTATAACAACTAAACCTGACAAATCTCTAATTTTTAGTTGCTTAGCAATTTCTTCTGCGGCTTCTAAATTTGTATTCAAAGCAGTTTTTTCGATGTTTGATGCTTTAATAGATTGACCTGAGTTTATATCTATAGCTACTAAGGCCTCCGTCGGATTTATTACTAAATAACCTCCAGATTTTAATTTAACAATCGGATCAAAAATATTATTTAATTCTTTTTCAATTCCTGATGAATGAAATAAAGGAACTTTACCCTTATGTTTTTTTAGGAATTTAGAACTTTTGGGAATTAGTTCTTTTATAAAAGATTTTGCTTTTTGGTATCCTTCACTTCCATCTACGTAGATATTTGTGGTGTCATTATCGTATATATCCCTTAAAGCTCTTTTAATCACATCACCTTCTTCATAGATTAATGATGGTGCATCAGAATCTAGTGCTTTACTCTTAATTTGATCCCAAGTTTTAATAGTATTTTGAAAATCTTTTTCTATTTCATTTTTTGTTTTATTGGCACCTGCAGTTCTTACAATTACACCCATGCTTTTAGGAATTTCTATCTCATTTAAAATACTTCTTATTTTTAGTCTATCAGCAGATGCAAAAATTTTTCTAGATATGCCCCCACCTTTAGCAGTGTTAGGCATCAAAACCATATACTTACCAGCAAGTGATATAAAAGTTGTAAGTGCTGCACCTTTATTTCCTCTTTCTTCTTTAATAACTTGAATTAAAATAATTTGGCCAGGCTTAATTACTTCTTGAATTTTATATCTTTTAACACCGTAGGAATTTTTAAGCTTTTCTCTTACATTTTCATCTTGCCCATTATCATCAGGTTGGGCTATGTTATCTTCCTGCGTTTGATCAGTATTATCTTTTTTTTCTAATTTTCTATTATCATTTTCTGATTTAGGTTCGTTATTTAATTCATCAACGTTTTCATTTTTTAAATCTTCTCTTATTTTGCCTTCTATCTCCTGAAGTTTATCTTTATCTTCAGTAGGAATTTGATAGTAGTCTGATTGAATGTCATTAAATGCCAAGAAGCCATGTTTTAATCTGCCAAAATTAACAAAGGCAGCCTGCAAAGAGGGTTCAACTCTACTTACAGTACCAAGATAAATATTATTTTTAAAGTTTAGTTTGTTTTTATCTTCGTATACGTATTCTTCAATTCCATTATCTGATTTAAGAACAATTCTAGTTTCTTCTGGATGCGATGCATCGATGTATAAATTTTTTTCCATTTTAAAAGGATTCCTTTAGTGATTAAATTTGATAAAATTTGTTTGATATTTCTCATACGTATTACTATACAAAATTTATAAACTATTTTCATTAACTAAGAGAGCAATAACATGCCATAAGATAGCCAAAATTTAAGTTTTTAGTTGATTATATTCATGTTTGCTCATTTTAATTTATTAGTTAAAGCAGTTATTGTTGTTTTTTTATCATTATTTTTTTTAGCGTTTTCAGCTTTATGGTATTTTTCCTCCGGTCTTCCAGACTACAAAAAACTAGAAAGTTACGAGCCACCAGTTTCGAGTAGAGTTTACGCTGGGAATGGAACCTTAATTGCAGAGTATGCAATCGAAAAAAGATTATTTATACCCTATGACTCAATACCTACAATAGTAGTAAATTCTTTTTTATCAGCCGAAGACAAGAATTTTTTTAATCATCCTGGCGTGGATCTCAAAGGAATAATTAGAGCATCGATAAATAATTTTAAAAACATAATTAACGGTAAAAGACTACAAGGTGCATCTACTATCACACAGCAGGTGGCTAAAAATTTTTTATTAACAAATGAAATTTCTTTAAAAAGAAAAATTAAAGAAGCAATTTTAGCCTTTAGAATTGAAAAAGCGTACACCAAAGAAAAAATTTTAGAACTATATTTAAATCAAATTTATCTTGGCGAAGGAACATACGGAATTGCTGCGGCTAGTCTTGAATATTTTGATAAATCAGTTAAAGAATTAAATTATTCAGAGGCCGCCTTATTGGCGGCTTTACCAAAAGCACCAAGTAGATACAATCCATTTAAATATTATGTTGAGGCAAAATTAAGAAGAGATTTAGTTTTACAAAATTTAAATGAAAATAATTTTATAAATAATAGTGATTTAACTAAATATAAAAAAGAAGAAATTAATTTAAAAAAAAGAAAAATTAAGCTTTTAAAAGAAGCCAATTATTATACGGAAGAAATTAGAAGAAATATTAGGGATAATTATGGTTTTGATAAATTATACGCAGAAGGTCTGTCGATAAAGTCAGCCTTAGATGTTGATTACCAACTACATGCTCTGCACGCCTTAAGATCAGGTATCGAGTCATACGATAAAAGGCATGGTTGGAGGGGACCTATATTAAATACAGAAATTTCAAAAAACTGGAAGAAAAAATTAAAAGAAAAAAAAATAGACACAAGCCTGGGCTGGAAATTTGCCAGAATTATTGACGTAAACAAATCAGAGATTTTGTTTGAGCTTGTAGATGAAAAAATACAAGGAAAAATTGAAGTAGCAACTTTAAAGTGGGCTATTAAAAAAACAATTTTTAATTCTTTTAAAATTAACGATGTAATTTTTGTAGGTAAAAATTCAAAAAAAAAATGGGAGTTAAAACAATACCCAAAAGTTAACGGAGCTATTGTTGCGATAGATCCGTATAGCGGCAAAGTAAAAGCTTTAGTTGGAGGATTTAGTTTTGAATCTAGTGAATTTAATAGAGCCACACAAGCAAGAAGACAACCTGGTTCTGCTTTCAAGCCTTTTGTGTATGCCGTAGCTCTAGAAAATAATTTTTCTCCTAATTCAATAGTTTTAGACGCACCATTCATCGCTGAACAAGGTGTTGGGTTAAAAAACTGGAAACCTGAAAATTACGGAAAAGAATTTTATGGTCCCACGACATTAAGAAAGGGCATTGAATATTCAAGAAATTTAATGACAGTTAGAATAGCTCAAGAAATAGGTTTGAAAAAAATTTTACAACTATCTCAAGAATTAAATATTTACGAAAAGATACCAGAACTACTTTCTGTTTCCTTGGGTTCTGCAGAAACAACTTTGTTTCAGCTCACTAATGCCTACGCAAGTTTTATTAATGGGGGAAAAAAAATAGACCCTGTTTTAATAGAAAGAATTCAAGATAGAAGAGGGAAAACTATTTTTAATTCTGATAACAGAGACTGTATAGGTTGTGACAGGTACTTAGAATCCAAAACAACAGTTCCAATAATAAAAGATAACTACCAGCAAGTCATAAGCAAAGAAACTGCGTATCAAATTTTATCAATGCTAGAAGGTACGATTCAAAGAGGAACAGGAAAAAAACTTAGAGATTTAAATATTCCACTTGCGGGAAAAACAGGGACAACTAATGATAATTATGACGCTTGGTTTATAGGCTCTACATCAAATCTCGTAATTGGCGTTTATATAGGATTTGATACGCCAAAAACTCTTGGCAAATATGAGACAGGTGCTAAGGTTGCCCTGCCTGTTTTTAAAAAATTTATTAAAGAGGCTTTATACAAAGATGACTTTAAACCCTTTTTAATTCCTAAAGAAATGTTTTTTGCTGCGATAAACTACAGTACAGGTAAAAAAGAAAATTTTAGCAATCCTGACTCAATTGTAGAATCATTTAGATTAAGTGATATCAACAGAATGAAAAAAAATAATTTAGGTAAAAAGACTAACTATGATAGTTTGATTAAATTCAGACAGTTTTATTAATGGAAATATTAGATACTAAAATAAATCAAGCCGAAAAAGCATTAAATACTATCAGGGGGTATCTTTGAAGCCAATCAAATTGAATCTAAATTAAAAAGTTTAAATTCTATAATTGCAAGTGAAAATTTTTGGAAAGATAAGATTAAAGTAAAAAAAACCGTTAAAGAAAAAAAACGTTTAGATTTATTACTTGAGATGTTTAACACTTCAATAAAAAGCCTGGTAAACCTTAAAGATATTTATAATTTAGGTGTAGAAGAGTCTAATGAAGAAATTATCTTAGATTGTTTAAAAAAAATTGAAGAAATAATTAAAATAATTAAAAAAACTGAAGTTTGTTGTTTTTTATCTGGAGAAAATGACACATTAGATATTTATTTAGAAATTCATGCCGGTGCTGGAGGTACAGAAAGTCAAGATTGGGCTGAAATGTTAAGAAAAATGTATTTGAAGTGGTTTGATAAAAGATCATTTATTAGTGAAATTATAAGTGAACATAAAGGAGATGAAGCAGGAATAAAATCATCAACAATTAAAGTCACAGGTGAATATTTATATGGATTGATGAAAAATGAATCTGGTGTGCACAGGCTGGTAAGAATATCACCTTTCGATAGCGGTGCACGTAGGCACACAAGTTTTGCAAGCGTATGGATTTATCCTTCTGTAGATGATGAAATTGAAATTAAAGTTGATGAAAAAGATTTAAGGATCGACACATACAGATCAAGTGGTGCAGGTGGACAACATGTTAATGTTACAGATAGCGCGGTAAGAATTACACACTTACCAACAAAAATTGTTGTACAGTGTCAAAATCAACGATCCCAACACAAGAATAAAGAAACTTGCTATAAAATGCTTAAAGCAAGAATGTATGAATATGAATTACAAAAAAGAGAGGCTCAAGAGGAAAAAAATGTTAGCTCAAAAACTGACATAGGTTGGGGGCACCAAATACGCTCATACGTTTTACAGCCTTATAGATTAGTTAAAGACTTAAGGTCTAAGATTGAAAGCACAAACCCAGATGATGTTTTGAATGGAAATTTAGATCAATTTATTGAAGGTAATTTATTTAAATAATAATGAAAAAAATTCTATATTCCTTTTTTTTTATATTAATATCTGTATCTATTACAGCAATTATTTATCTTTCATTTATTGGGCTTGAAACTTCAAAATTTAACAATTTTATCATCAATGAAATTAAAAAAAAAGACCCTGGAATTGAAATTGAATTAGAAAAAATTAAAATTAAATTAGACTTAAAAAAAATTCAATTATTCTTATCTACAAATAACCCAAAAATTACATATAGAGAAATTAAAATTCCTATATCAGAGATTAAGATTTATTCGAAAATAAACAAGATTTTACAATCAAAAATGGAGATAAACCGAATAATTTTTGCAATCAATAAATTTAAAACTCCCGATATTCAAAAAATTGCAATCCGCATAAAACCATCAAATTTTAAAACTTATCTATTAAACAATTTAAATGGTGGTGAAATAGAAAAAGCATTATTTGACATAAGCACAAACAAAGATTTTAAGCTGGTTGACTATAAAGCAAGCGGTTCAATTAAAAAAGTTGACGCAAAGATAGCAAGTGATTTTACAATAAGAGATATAAGCTTTAATTTTATAGCAGATAAAAACTTAACTTTAATCAATTCTATCAATGCCAGTTATGAGGGTATTTTAGTATCTAATGGGTCAATTAATATACAAAAAAAAGAAGAAATTGAAATTAAAGGTAAGTTTAATTCAAAATTTTCCTTAGAAAAAAATCAATTAAATAAATTATTTTCAGGAGTTAAATTTTTTACGGAAAATGAGATTGAATCACAAGGGTCTTTACTTCACGATTTTAACTTAAAAATAAATAATAATTTTAAGATAGTTGATTATAATTATAAGTCTAACGGGAATCTCTCGCAAACTAAAGTAATTTTAAAGGAATATTTTAAAAGTGAGCTTATTGAAAAACCAATAAAAAAAATTTTTTTAGAAAAAGTTAAGCTAGAAACAATAATAAATAAAAAAAATAAAAGTTTGATACTTGACGGTTTTTATAGTTTTAATAGTTCAAATTATAAGAAATTTCAAGTTAAACACAATATAGATAAAAAAAATAAAAACTACCTTATTGATTTAGACCTAAGTGAAAATATTTTTCTTGATATAATTAACTTTCGAACAGACTCAAAAAAGAAAAGTAATATTAAAATAGATCTTAAAATCAAAAATAAAAAATTTATTTTTGATTCTATAAATTTTACTGAAGGTAAAAATAATATTTCTATTAAAGGTTTAATTTTAAATAATAAAAAAGAATTAGACAAACTGTTGAGTATTAAAGTTCTAACATTTAATAAAAATAAAGAAAATAATAATTTTACAGTAAATATAAAAAAAAAGATATCTGTCTCTGGCAAAACATATGACGCATCAAATTTAGTTAAAGTTCTGTCAGAAAATAATAAATCAAATCCACTCAAGAAGTTTAATAAAGAAATTAAAATGGAAATAAAAAAATTTATAACTAAAGAAGTTCCTTTAAATAATTTTAATTTAATAGGCTCAATTCAAAAAGGTAAATTCAACCAGATTTCGGCTAAAAGTGAATTTTTACCAGATGAATATTTAGATGTTTCCTTAAAAAAAACTCCAAATAATAAAAAAATATTAGAAGTTTATTCTGATGTTCCTAGAGCATTGTTAAGCGACTACAAATTTTTTGAAGGCATTATAGGCGGCAAGCTTCTCTATAATTCTATAATTAGTGTAACTGGCTCTACTTCCAAACTTAAAATTGAAAACTTTAAAGTTATCAAAGCACCTACCTTTGCAAAATTGCTTACTTTAGCGGATCTTGGAGGAGTCACAGATCTTTTGTCAGGACAAGGTATGAGTTTTGATATTTTAGAAATCGACCTTATAGAAGAGAAAAATGTGACAACAATTAAAGAAATATTAGCGCTAGGCTCAAGTCTGTCTCTTCATATGGAGGGGTACATAGAAAAAACAACAGGTTTAGTCAGTTTAAGCGGCACTTTAGTCCCTGCTAAAACATTGAACAGTCTAGTTTCAAAAATTCCTGTAGTAGGTAATATATTGGTTGGGCCAAAGGTGGGTGAAGGTATTTTTGGAGTTAGTTTTAAGATAAAAGGTTTACCTGGAAAAGTTAAAACTACTGTAAACCCAGTAAAAACTATAACTCCAAGATTTATTATGAGAGCTTTAGAAAAACTTAAAAAAAATTAAAGCTATTTGAGTCTAATTAAAAAATGCCTCTTTTTTCCGTGTGAGACTTTTATATAATCATTTTTTTCAAAATCCTTAAGGCTAATAACTTCTTTTTCACTTGCAATAAGTATGTCGTTAATTTTAACACCTTTTTCACTGATCGCTCTTCTGATCTCACTTTTTGAACTCATAATTTTACTGCTATGTATTAATTCAATTATAGATATTCCTTTTTGTAATTGAGATCTTTCAATTAGAGTTTCTGGTAAATTTTTACCGATTCCCTTACCGTCAAATGTTTCTTTTGCTGTTTCTTCTGCTTCTCTTGTTTTTTTTTCACCATGTAAAATTTTTGTAGCTTCATTCGCTAATAAAATTTTTAAATTGTTAACATTTTTTTCATCTTTTAATATCTTGTCTAACTCATTAATATTAATCTCTGTAAAAAGTTTTAAAAATCTTTTTACATCATCATCACTAGTATTTCTCCAAAACTGCCAATAATCATAGGCAGATAATAGCTCATCATCAAGCCAGATCGCTCCACTTTCTGTTTTTCCCATTTTAGCACCTGATGCTAATGTTATTAATGGTGTAGTTAAACCAAAAGATTCTTTCTGATTAATTTTTCTAATTAATTCAACTCCATTAATAATATTACCCCATTGATCAGAACCACCTATTTGTAAATCACAATCGTGGTCTTCATTTAGCTTATAAAAATCATAAGCTTGTAAAATCATATAATTAAACTCCATGTAGTTAAGAGACTGTTCTCTCTCTAAACGTATTTTAACACTGTCAAAGCTTAGCATTTTGTTGATGGTAAAATGTTTTCCAACACCTCTTAAAAATTCTATATATTGTAATTTGTTTAACCATTCCGCATTATTTACAAATATTGGCTTAGTTTTTTTATCTTTAAAATTTAATAATTTTTCAAATATTTTTTTTATTTTTTTAATATTTATATCTATTGTCTTTTCATCTAAAATTTTTCTAGTTGTATCTTTTCCCGAGGGATCCCCTATAAGCGTTGTACCTCCTCCCAACAAAACTATTGGTTGATGCCCATTTTTTTGCAACAGCCTCAAACACATGATCTGAAGTAAACTTCCAACATGCAGACTAGAAGCCGTGCAATCAAAACCGATATAAGCTTTAATTTGTTTATTTTGTATTAAATTTGTTAATTTGTCTTGATCCGTACATTGATGATAAAAACCTCTTTGTATGATTTCGTTAATAAAGTTATTATTCATAGATAGTTTGATTTCAAATTACTTTTACACAATAATAGTTATAAATAAAATAATTATTAATGAAAAAACTAATTACATCAATAGGGTTAATGAGTGGAACATCTTGTGATGGCATAGATGCTTCAATTATTAAATCAGATGGAGAAGACGAGTTAAATTTAATTGGAGATTTTTTCTTACCATATGAAGAAAAAACCATGTCTAGAATCAGACGATTTAAAGAAAAAATAGATAAAGTTTTAGATTTAGAGATAAATAAAAACGAAATAATTGATTTGGAGGAAGAAATCACTTTCCTACATTTAAAGGCTATAAATTTACTTTTAGAAAAGTTGAAAATAAATAAATCTGAAGTAAATATAATTGGATTACACGGACATACAATTTTTCATAGCTTCCAAGAAAAAAAGACTAAACAATTAGGCGATGGTAAAGCTTTATCTAAATTAACTGGATTAAAAGTAATTTATAATTTTAGAGAAAATGATTTAAAAAATGGAGGACAGGGAGCCCCGTTAGTGCCAATATTTCACAAATTATTGCAAAAAAAATTACAATTAAAGATGCCAGTTGTTTTTGTAAATATTGGTGGCATATCTAATTTAACGTACCTAGATATAAATGAAAATATGATAAGCTTTGACTCAGGTCCTGGCAATTTTTTAATAGATAAATTATTGCAATCAGATTCTCAAAATAAAATACAATATGATAAAGATGGAAAAATTGCTTTTCAAGGGTGTGTCGATAAAAAAATTATAGACAGTTATTTAAGTGATCCATATTATAATTCTATCCCACCAAAGTCATTAGATGTAAATAATTTTAATCTAAATCCAATAAGTAACTCAAATTTAGAAAATTCAGTGGCCACACTATCTGAGCTTACTGCACTTACTATAGTGAATTCATTAAATTTTTTTAAAAAAAAACCACAAAAAATTATTTTATGTGGTGGAGGAAGAAAAAATAAATATATTCATGAACGAATTAAAAAAACAAGTAATATTTCTACAATCTGCATAGACGAATATGAAATTGATGGAGATTTTATTGAATCCCAAGCTTTTGCTTATTTAGCAATCAGATCGTTATTGAGGAAAACAATTTCATTTCCTGGCACAACAGGTGTTACAAAACCAGTGACCGGAGGCAAGTTAGTAGAAACTAAATAAGAGCGGTTTTTTCTGCAATATACTTTTCTATCTCTTTAGACAGTTCATTTTCTTTATTTTTAAAGAAATGATTAGCATCTTTAATCTTTGTAAAAATAACTTCAATACCTTTTTGATTTTTAATTCTGTTATCTAATTCGTTAATACTTTCTCTTGTTACTAACTCATCACCATCACTATACAAGACTTGCCCTGATGTTGGGCATGGAGCAAGAAATGAAAAATCATACACATTAGGTTGAGGAGATATAGCAATAAAATTATTAACTTCAGGTCTTCTCATAATTAATTGCATACAAATTAAAGCTCCAAATGAAAATCCAGAAACCCAACATTGACTATAGTCAAGATTTTCTCTTTCTATCCAATCCAATGCAGCAGCAGCATCTGATAATTCTCCTTGTCCGTTATCAAAAACGCCGTCACTTTTTCCTACACCTCTAAAATTAATTTTAATTACTGAAAATCCATTTTCTAAAAAAATATTATAAGTAGTTTGTACAATTTTATTATTCATCGAACCCCCATATTGAGGATGAGGCTGTAGTACAATTGCTACCGGTGAGCCAAATTTAGGATTTTTATAATATTTAGCCTCAAGCCTTCCAGCGGGTCCAGGTATAAAAGTTTCGGTGCTTTTAGGTTTCATGAGTTAGTAATGATAATTATTGTCAAAAAAAAATGAGTTATAGCATGTTTTACATGAGACAATTTATTTTTTTATATACTTGACTAAATTACTAGGATTAATGTATTTATGCGTATAAGATAGAAAAACCAATGAAATTAACCACTAAAGGAAGATACGCAGTTATGGCCATGGCAGATTTAGCTTCTAACGAGGACATAAAACCCGTGAGCTTAAATGAAATCGCCACAAGACAGAATATTTCTCTTTCATATTTAGAACAGTTATTTTTAAAGTTAAAAAATAACCACCTAGTCAAAAGTGTACGGGGACCCCAGGGAGGGTACAGGCTAGAAAAAAAAGCTAAAGACATAAAGCTTTCCAGTATCATTTTTGCTGTTGATGAAGAAGTTAAAACACTTAATTGTAAAAAAGACTCAAAAAAAGGTTGTGATGGAAGATCAGTTAAATGTATAACGCATTATCTTTGGGATGATTTAGAAAAACATATTAATGGTTTTTTTGAAAATAAAAATCTTAATGAACTGATTTCAAAACAAGAAAAAATTTTTTAAAAACATAACAAAAAATAACGGATAATGAAAAATCAAGATTTTAATATTAATAAGGAATACAAATACGGTTTTACAACTGATATCGAAAGTATTAGAGCTCCAAAAGGATTAAATGAAGATACTATAAAATTCATCTCTGATATTAAAAAAGAACCTAAATGGATGTTAGACTGGAGGCTTAAAGCATTTAATAGATTGAGTAGTTTAAAAGAACCAAATTGGCAAAAAGCAAAATACCCAAAAATTAATTATCAAGATTTATATTACTATTCTGCACCAAAAAGTTCTTCTGAAAGTCCTAAAAGTTTAGATGAGATTGATCCAAAGATATTAGAGACCTATAAAAAACTTGGTATACCCTTAGTTGAACAACAAAGACTGAACGGTATAGCTGTAGATGCAGTTTTTGACTCAGTATCTGTAGCCACAACTTTTAAAGAGGAATTAACAAAAAAAGGAATAATATTTTGTTCCATCTCCGAGGCTATTCAAAAACATCCAGACCTAGTAAAAAAATATTTAGGATCGGTTATTCCTTTAAGCGATCACTACTTTGCAACATTGAACTCTGCAGTTTTTACTGACGGATCATTTGTGTACATTCCTCCAAACACAAGATGTCCAATGGAGCTTTCTACTTATTTTAGAATTAATGCCGCAGAAACAGGTCAGTTTGAAAGAACTTTAATTATTGCAGATAAAGGAAGTTATGTAAGCTACTTAGAAGGTTGTACAGCTCCTATGAGAGATGAAAACCAACTACACGCAGCAAATGTTGAGTTAATTGCTTTAGATGATGCAGAAATTAAATACTCCACTGTTCAAAATTGGTATCCGGGAGATAAGAACGGTGTAGGAGGAATATATAATTTTGTAACCAAAAGAGGAGCTTGTCGAGGAAAAAATTCTAAAATTTCCTGGACCCAAGTTGAAACAGGTTCGGCAATAACTTGGAAATATCCAAGCTGTATTTTACAAGGAGATAATTCAGTGGGTGAATTTTACTCCATAGCCATTACTAATAACTATCAAAAAGCTGATACAGGCACCAAAATGATACATTTAGGAAAAAATACTAAAAGTAAAATAATCTCCAAAGGTATATCTGCCGGCAATGCGGACAATACATATAGAGGATTAGTAGACATTAATAAAAAAGCAACTAACTCAAGAAATTATACGCAATGTGACTCTTTATTAATGGGCAATAGATGTGGCGCTCACACAGTTCCATACATGAAGAACAAAAATTCAACATCAACTATAGAGCACGAAGCAACTACCACTAAGATTAATGAAGAACAGCTCTATTATTGTAATCAAAGAGGTCTCGACCAAGAAGAAGCGGTTAGTTTAATTGTAAATGGCTTCTGTAAAGAAGTGTTACAGCAGTTACCCATGGAGTTTGCTGTAGAAGCGCAAAAATTAGTAGCCATAAGCTTAGAAGGAAGCGTTGGTTAATGTTAAAAATTAAAAACTTAAAAGCTGCTATAAATGAAAAGTTAATTTTAAAAGGCTTAGATTTAGAAATTAAATCTGGTGAAGTTCATGCAATTATGGGTCCTAATGGCTCAGGTAAAAGCACATTAGCAAATGTATTGTCAGGTAAAAATGGCTACAAAACTGATGGTGAAATTAAATATGAAGGTAGTAATTTAAATGATCTTAAAATAGAAGAGAGAGCGCAAAAGGGAATTTTTTTAGCATTTCAATATCCCTTAGAAATTCCAGGTGTAAATACTAATAATTTTTTAAAAACATCGTTAAATTCAGTAAGAAAAGCAAGAGGTGAAAAAGAATTAGATACTTTAAGTTTTTTAAAACTAATAAAAGAAAAAGCAAAAGAGCTTAACATCGATGAAAAATTTTTATCACGTCAACTTAACGTAGGGTTTTCAGGCGGAGAGAAAAAAAAAAATGAAATCCTACAAATGAAATTACTAGAACCAAAATTATCAATTCTAGACGAAACTGACTCAGGTCTAGACATAGACGCTCTAAGAGTAGTTGCAGATGGTGTTAATAATTATAAAAATAAAGACAATGCTTTTTTAATCATTACTCACTATCAAAGATTACTTGATTACATTAAACCTGATTACATACATGTTTTATCTGACGGCAAAATTATTAAAACTGGAAATGCTGATTTAGGTGAGAAACTAGAAAAAACAGGTTACATAAATTTAAGTTAAATGAAGCAAAGTTACGATTTTAATATTGAAAAAATTAAAAATCTTTCTCTAAAGGAAAAGGTTTCACGTCAAAAAAATTTAGAATCATTTTACAAATCTGGCTTCCCCTCAAAACAACTAGAAGATTGGAAATTTACAGACTTAAGCTTAATTTTAAATAAGAATTTTGACAACATTAGTAACGATGTTCACTTTACACCTATTAAAGAAATAGAAACTACCATAAATATTGAACACAATTATATATCTTTAACTAATGGAAAAATAACCTCAACTAACTTTAATTACGAAGATAAAAGTAAAATTTTAATTAAAGATTATGATCAAAAAGAAATAGTAAATCTTGAACCAGGAAATGCATTAACATTGCTTAATAGCGCACTTTCTTCTGAAGGATTTTCTTTAGAAATTAATGAAAATTATAAATTTAAGAAACCTTTAATTATTTATAATTATTTTTCTAAAGATCTAAAAAATAAAATATTAAGCAATAAAAACTCAATTAAACTAAACAAAGGATCTGAATTAATCCTTATCGAATATACAAATGATAATGCAAAGTATAATTTCATTAAGAATTCTATAGATATAATTACTTTAGAAAAAAATGCTATTTTAAAAAATATTTTCATACAAAATTCAAAAAGTAATGGTCATTTTTACAAATATATAAAATGTTCTTTAGAAGAAAGTTCTAATTATGAGAGTTTAATTTTAAGCTCTGGTCTAAAATTAAATAAAATTGAGATTGAAATAAATTTAAACAAAAATAATAGTTTTTGTAGTGTTTATTCAGCTTTAAATCTTGTTGAAGATCAGCACCAGGAAATAAAAACACTTATAAATCATAATTCACCAAACTGTAAAAGTTATCAAAAAATTAAGAATGTATTAAATGAAAAAAGCAAAGGTGTTTATCAGGGAAAAATATTTGTAGAAAAAATAGCTCAAAAAACTGACGCATATCAATTAAGTAAAGCTTTAATTATTAATGATGAAGCTGAATTTGACGCAAAACCTGAGTTAGAGATATATGCGGATGATGTGAAGTGTTCTCATGGTTCTACGTCTGGAAGTATAGACTCTGACGCAGTTCATTATTTAATGACAAGAGGTATACCTAAGAAAGTTGCTGTACAGCTATTAATTAATGGTTTTCTTAGTGAAGTATTGGAAAATATTTCCAACAGTGAATTAAGACTTTTTTTAGAAAAAATTTTAGCAAGGCAAATTAGTGGACATTAAAAACCTTAAATCTCAATTTCCCATTTTTAAACAAAAAATTAACGGTAAGCCTTTGGTTTATTTAGACAGCGCTAACTCATCTCAAAAACCTAAAGTAGTTATCGATAGATTATCCAATTTTTACGAAACAGAATTTTCTAACGTTGGTAGAAGCGTCCACACTCTAGCGGTTAAAGCAACAAATAGATTCGAAGCAACACGAGATTTGCTTAAAAGTTACTTGAACGCCCAACACAGAGAAGAAATAATTTTTACAAAAGGGGCTACAGAATCAATTAATTTAGTGGCTTCTTCTTATGGAGAAAAATACATTAAAGAGGGAGATGAAATATTAATTACAGAACTAGAACATCACTCAAACTATGTACCCTGGCATTTTCTTCGAAAAAATAAAGGTGCAGTAATTAAATTTGCACCAATAAATAAAAATGGTGAGGTTGAAATTGATGAAATAAAAAAACTTATTTCTAATAAAACTAAAATTATTGCTATTACCCATATTTCAAATGTAACAGGTGCTGTTATGCCAATTAAAAAAATTGTTGACATGGCTAAGGAAAAAAATATTCCAGTTTTAATTGACGGCACTCAAGGAGCTCCTCACTTACAAATAGACATACAAGACATTGGTTGTGATTTTTACGTAATTTCATGCCACAAAATGTATGGCCCTAATGGTCTAGGAGTCCTCTATGCCAAAAAAAAATGGTTAGATGATTTGCCACCATATCAGGGCGGAGGTGGCATGATAAATGATGTTAAAAAGGACAACATAACATTCGCAGATGCACCAACAAAATTTGAAGCTGGAACCATGCAAACCGCAGAAGTTGTTGCTTTTGCAGAAGCGATAAATTTTATTAAAAAATTAGGTATTGATAATATTGCCAACCATGAAAACAAAGTATTAGAATACGGTTTTGAAAAATTAAAAAAAAATAATTCAATAAATATAATTGGCAGCCCTAAAAATAGAGGATCTGTTTTATGTTTTACCATCAAAGGAATCCACCCCCATGATATAGCAACAATTTTGGATGACGACGGCGTTGCTATCAGAGCAGGTCACCACTGCTGTCAAATATTGCATGATAAACTAGGAATCGCAGCCACCGCTAGAGCTTCTATTGGTGTTTACAACACTAAAGAGGACATAGATATTTTATGCAATGCAATTGATAACTGTAAAAAAGTATTTCAGATTTAGATGGAACTTAAAGAACTATATCAAGAAATTATCCTAGATCATGGTAAGAATCCTAGGAATAAAGGAAAATGTATCGGTTACAGCCATGATGCACAGGCTCACAACCCACTTTGTGGAGATAAAGTACACGTCTATTTGAAACTAGATAACGAAAAAAAAGTTATTGATTTAAGTTTTGAGGGTGAAGGTTGTGCTATTTCACTTGCATCGGCTTCTATACTCACAGAAACACTTAAAGGAAAAGATTTATTTTTTACAAAAAAAGTTAGTGAGGATTTCTTAAATATGGTCAAGCATAAAACAAAAATCACCCTTAATAGCCTTACTGAAGACCAAATAACAACAATCACATCTTTATCCGGTGTTCAGGAGTTCCCAATGAGAGTTAAATGTGCCACAATGGTTTGGCATACTTTTTTATCTGCATTAAATAAAAAAAACTAAATATTTATGAGTGAACTAAAAGATAAAGTAATTTCAGAAATAAAAAAAATCTATGATCCTGAGATACCAGTTAATATATATGAGCTTGGTTTAATTTATAATGTTGATGTTGATAATAAAAATAAAGTCAATATTGAGATGACTCTTACAAGCCCTAATTGTCCTGTAGCAGAGACTTTGCCAAACGAAGTAAAAGATAATGTACTAGGTATTGACGGTGTCTCCGATGTTGATTTAAAAATAGTTTGGGATCCACCTTGGGATAAAGACAAAATGTCAGAAGCTGCAAAACTAGAATTAAATTTATGACACAAGTAATTAAATTAAGTGATAATGCTGCAAACAGAATAAAGGAAATAATGTCTAGCGCAGACAACTCTACTATTGGTGTAAGGGTAGGAGTCAAATCTGGTGGGTGTGCAGGAATGTCTTATATTATGGAATATGCAAAAGATATAAAACCTAATGAAGAAATAGTTGAAGATAAAGGTGTTAAAGTTTTAATAGACCCAAATGCTGTCATGTATCTTTTAGGAACAGAAATGGACTATAAAAAAGAAAAATTTTCTTCCCAATTTGTATTTAAAAACCCTAATGAAACAGAACGTTGTGGTTGCGGAGAGTCATTTAAAATTTAAATAACCCTACTTTTTTTACAATTTACTGACTGTAATACATCTCAAACTCAATAGGATGAGGAGTATGTTCAAATTTATAAATTTCTTGAAACTTTAATTCTATATAAGCATCAATTTGGTCGTCTGTAAAAACTCCACCTTGCGTCAAGAAAGATCTATCTTTGTCAAGACTTTCCATTGCTTCTCTTAAGGACCCACAGACTGTTGGAATTTTTTTAACTTCTGACTCACTCAAAGCATAAAGATCTTTATCAAAAGATTTTCCTGGATCAATTTTATTTTTAATTCCATCAATTCCTGCCATTAACATGGAAGCGAAAGTTAAGTACGGATTACCCGCTGCGTCTGGAAATCTTATTTCACATCTAGCAGCTTTCTTGTTCATAACAATTGGTATTCTGCATGAAGCAGATCTATTTCTAGCTGAATAAGCTAAAATTACTGGAGCTTCAAATCCAGGTATTAATCTTTTATAACTATTTGTTGTTGAATTGGCAAAAGCATTAATTGCTTTTGCGTGTTTAAGAATTCCACCAATATAAAAAAGTGCTTGTTGAGATAAACCTGCATATTTATCGCCCATAAACATAGGGGTATTACCTTTCCAAATTGATTGATGCACGTGCATTCCAGAGCCATTGTCTCCTTTTACCGGCTTTGGCATAAAAGTAGAAGTTTTTCCAAACGAGTGAGACACCATTTGAACAGCGTACTTATAAAGCTGAACGTTGTCAGCCATATCTGTTAATTTCCCAAAATACATACCTAGTTCATGTTGACCTGGTGCCACTTCGTGATGATGTTTTTCAACTTTAACGCCCATATCTTTTAAAGCTTTTAGCATTTCAGCCCTCATATCTTGAGCACTATCCACTGGTGGTACTGGAAAATATCCACCTTTAACTCCAGGTCTATGTCCCATGTTTCCATTTTCAAATTTTTTTCCAGAGTTGTAAGGACCTTCAGTACTATCGATCATGAAGCTAGTTTCATTCATGTCATTTTTAAACCTAACATCGTCAAATGTAAAAAATTCTGGTTCAGGACCAAAGTATGCTTTGTCACCAATTCCAGATTTTTTTAAATATTCCTCAGCTTTTTTTGCAGTTCCTCTAGGATCCCTTTCGTATGAATTTTTCTTAACTGCATCTAGAATATCACAAAATATATTTAAAGTATTATGAGAGTTAAAAGGGTCTAAAATTGGTCTGCTTAAATCAGGTTTTAAAATCATATCTGACTCATTAATAGCTTTCCACCCGGCAATAGACGAACCATCAAAAAAAACACCTTTTTCTAACATCTCATCATCAACTATTGTTGCGTCCATTGTTAGATGCTGTAGTTTACCTCTAGGGTCGGTAAATCTTAAATCTACAAACTCAATTTCTTTATCCTTCATTAGTTTAAAAATATCTTTTGGGCTCATCAAAAATTCCTTTGTAAGTTTTTAAAAAATTGTATTAAACATAACAGATTTCACTATTTCAATAATATAATATAAAGCAATAACAGATATGCATTTAATACATACATACAATCTAGAATTGAAATGAAAGAAGCAAAAGTTACAGATGTCTTTTTATTAATACTTTTAGGTGCAATATGGGGATCTTCTTTTTTTAACATAAAAATAGCAACATACTCTTATGAGCCTTATACATTAGCTCTTATCAGGGTGGTTTTGGCAACAGTTCCTATGCTAGTTGTGGCGTTTTTTTACAAAATTAAAATACAAGCTTTCTCAAAAAATTGGAAAGTTTATGCTTTAGTAGGACTTTGTAACATTACCATCCCTTTTTCGCTTATAGCTATTGGAACGAATAAGATCGATAGTTATCTAGCAGCAATGTTAATGAGCACAACTCCAATAACTGGCTCAATCTTAGCTCATTTTTTTACCAAAAATGAAAAAATAACATTTTTAAAATCATTAGGTATTATTTTAGGATTTACTGGAATTTTACTTTTATTTTTTGACAAATTAATAATCAATGAAAGTAATTATTTATTTGTATTAATAATCTTACTTGGGTCAACTTTTTACTCTATATCAGGCATTCTTATTTTAAAAAAATTAAAAGAATCAGGAAATATAAATGTGACAGCATCAACTTTAATTTGGTCGGTTATTACCTTGCTACCACTTGCTTTTATTTTTGAAGAACCATTAAAATCAACTCCTACGCTTGAGTCCACACTGTCATTAATTTATCTAGGAGTAGTAGCAACAGGCTTTGCATGGTGGCTTAGATTCAAAATACTTTCTAACAATGGAATTGTATTCCAAACTCAAGTTGCCTATCTAATACCTATATTTGGAGTGATCTTTGGAGCGATAATTTTAGATGAACAAATTACTTGGAAAGTCTTAGTTTCACTTATAATAATAATGTCGAGTATATATATAGTAAAAAAATATAATAAATAAATGCAACTAGAATTTAACTCAACATACTTTATTTTTTTCTCACTAATAAGTTTTGTCATTACTTTTTTAATTTCTAAACATTCTAAAACTTTGTTTTTAGGATCCTTATTGGATAAAGACTTTTTAAAACCTCAGGGATTTCATACAGAAGCTACCGCAAGAATAGGGGGATTTATAATTTTATCTTTATTGACTTTTTTTATAATATTTTACTTTTTCAAATTTGATATTTTTTTAAAAGATTATTTTAGTATAACTTTTCTATTGTTTCTTTTAGGTTTCTTAGATGACTTAAAAATTAAGATTAATCCGAATACACGATTATTATTAATGCTAATAATCCTGGTAAGCTGTATTAATTTTTTTTCAATTCAGATATTAAAATCTGGAATAGAATTTATAGATTTATTTTTAGAAAATAATATATTTCAAATCTGTTTCGTTTTATTATGTTTTTTGTTTGTAATTAATGGAGCTAATTTAATGGATGGATTTAACGGTTTATTAGCTATTCATTTTTTATTAATTACTTCAATTTTTTTAATGATTAATCTAGCTAACCAAAATCAAAATTTTTTAATAATTTTAATTACTCAAATGATTATAGTTTTTTCATTTTTAATATTTAATTTTCCAAAGGCTAAAATTTTTTTAGGAGATAGCGGCTCCTATTTGCTTGGATCATTAATAGCTTTAAATTCTATAAAAACTTATGAACTTAACTCACAACTTTCACCTTTCTTTTTTGCGTGTATTTTATTTTATTTATTCTATGAAGTTTTCTTCTCTTTTTTTCGCAAATCTTTAAAAAAAAAAAGTCCATTAAGTCCTGACAACCTACACATGCACATGCTCTTATATGGGTTTTTAAAGAATATTAAAAAAATTAAAGATTCAAATTTTATCACTTCTTTAGTAATTAATTTTATTTACTCACTGCTGATTATTCCAGTAATTTTTTTTCAAGAAAACGGACTGATATTGAAATATTATTTTTTTTTACTACTTATTTTTTATTCGTTAATTTATTCAATACTAAAAAAAACTAAAAATGAAAATATTTGATTGCACAACTTATTTTGATGAGCCCATGATCTATAATCTTAGGCTTAATATTTTAGACAAAAAGGTTGATGAGTTCGTTGTCTGCGAAGCTTTATACACACATAAAGGAGAAAAGAAAAAAATTAATTTTGATAAAAATTTATATCCTAAGTTTAAAAACAGAATCACACATCTAGTTGTACACAACGAACCTAAAAACTTAATTCCTTTAGAAAAAAATTCTAGCAAAGAATATTTAATCTTAAATCATTCTTCTTTCAGGTTAAATGCAGCTGAAAGAATTAGAAAACAAAGAAACGAAATTGCCAAACTATTTGACAGTAAGAATAATGAAGATTGGATTATTTATAGCGATAGTGATGAAATTCCTAATTTAGATAATATTAACCTAAACCAGGTAAACAAGAAAATTGTTCTATTTAATCAGGATGTCTTTTATTATAAGTTTAATTTAAGACTCCCTTCACACGAATGGTTTGGTTCAAAAGCTTGTAGATATAAAGACCTAACTTCTATTACAGACCTAAGGTACATAAAAACTAAAAAATTTAGCTGGTGGAGATTTGATACTTTATTTAAAAAAGATAAATTTATGAATCTGTATGTTGTTAAAAATGGTGGGTGGCATTTTACAGAAGTTAAAACTGCAAAAGAAATATACAATAAGCACCAAAATGATGAACACCATGATGAGTTTGACTTGACAGGTATAAGCGAAAAGGACATTGAAAACATGATAAAAGATCAATATATACCCTATGATCACACTATTGATAAAAAAGACTATGAAAAAAAATGGAATAAGAATAATAGAGTAAAGTTATTAAAAGTAAGTGACGACAAATTACCGAGTTATTTGTTAAATAATCGAATTAAATATTTAAAATGGTTCGCTTAACAATACTCATTTTGGGCAAGTGGCGGAATTGGTATACGCGCTAGTCTTAGGAACTAGTACCGCAAGGTTTAAGAGTTCGAGTCTCTTCTTGCCCACCAGGAAATAGAAATGAAAATAGAAATAAAAAGCAAAACAGGATTGACAACAATTTTATCTATAATCGTAGGTAAAAAAATAATTCAAGAAAAATTAGATAAAAAACTTTCTGAATTACAATCTGATGTTAGTCTAAAAGGTTTTAGACCAGGGAAAGTACCCCCAGTAGTTATCAAACGTCAATTTGGTAAAGCTATTTACGGAGAAGTTATTGACAAAATGCTCCAAGAAACCTCAAGTAAGGCCTTAGAAGAAAAAAAAATTAAACCTGCAGGACAACCAAAAATAGACTTAAAAACTTTTGGAGAAGGCAAAGATCTCGAATACACTCTAGAGGTAGACTCTCTACCAGAGTTAAATCTAGTTGATTTTGAAAAATATAAAGCAAATGAATACTTAGTTAAAATTGAAAATAAATTAGTCGACGAAAAAATTATAGAAATTGCAAAAAATAATAAAACATTTTCAGATAAAAATGATAAGTCAGCAAAAGGTGATCTGGTAATATTTGATTATAGTGCTACTGTTGATGATAAAAAATTTGAAGGAAGCGAAGGTAAGAACACAAGAGTATCTATAGGTGAAGATCTGTTTCTTAAAGGTTTTGATGAAAAACTTATTGGTGTAAAAAAAAATGATAGCAAAACCATTGAAGTTGATTTACCAGAAAACTACCCAAATAAAGAACTTGCAAAGAAAAAGGCCAAATTTAAATGCACAATAACAAATGTTCAAATAGCAAATGAAACTAAAATTGACGATACATTTGCAAAAAATATGGGTGCAAAAGATCTGATTGATCTTAAATTTTTAATCGAAAAACAGATATTAGCTCAATACAAACAATCACTAGATTCAATCACAAAGAAAGAAATTTTAGATCAAATAGAAAAACTTCACGAAATTGAACTTCCTAAAAATCTCGTAGAGCAAGAAGTACACGCAATGACACATCAACTGAAAAAAGAAGAAGTAGAAAAACATAAAGTTAAGAATTTAAAAATAGCAGAATCTAGAATTAAACTAGGCCTAATATTAAATGAATATGGTGTGAAAAATAATTTAAAAGTGTCTGATGATGAAGTAAAAAATGAAATTCAAAAACAAATAAAAGGAATGCCAGGGCAGGAAAAAATGGTTATTGACTATTATCAAAAAAATCCTTCTGCTACCCAAAGTATAAAAGGTTCATTATATGAAGATAAAATTTTATCTTTATTTAAATCTAAAATAAAACTTTTAAGCAAAGATATTTCAACAAAAGATGCTGAGAAAATAATTTCAGATTTCAGTAAATCTTCACAAGGCCTGTCAAATCATGACCATGACCATTCGCAGGATAATAAAACAAATGTTAGAAAAGAAAAAAAAACCATCAAAACTTCACCAGAAACTAAAAAAAAAACAAAAAAAGTTAGTAAAAAGTAACCTTAGGTTATATAAATTCATTCATGAGTCGCATTGAAGAACAAATGAACAATCTTATACCAATGGTTGTTGAACAAACTAGCAAAGGTGAAAGATCTTACGATATTTACTCAAGACTTTTAAAAGAAAGAATCGTTTTTCTCGTTGGCCCAGTAAATGATAACGTAGCATCATTAGTAACCGCTCAATTATTGTTTCTTGAATCAGAAGATCCAAAGAAAGAAATTTATTTTTATATTAATAGTCCTGGTGGTTTAGTAACTGCTGGCTTAGGTATCTACGACACAATGCAATATATAAACTCCCCAGTATCTACATTATGTATCGGTCAGGCATCATCTATGGGTTCTTTTCTTTTAGCTGCAGGTGAAAAAAATAAAAGGTTTTCATTGCCAAATTCAAGAATTATGGTTCACCAACCTTCAGCAGGTTTTCAAGGTCAGGCTACAGATATTCAGATTCACGCAAAAGAAATTTTAACTTTAAAAGAGAGGTTAAATAAAATCTACGCAAAACATACTGGCAAACCGGTCGAAGAAATAGCTTCCGCCCTAGAAAGAGATCATTTTATGACCGCTGAGGAAGCAAAAAAATTTGGTCTAATAGACTCTGTGGTAGAAAAAAGAAAATAATACACAAGATCTAGCTTATTACACAACTTATACTTGCTATCAAGATTCCTCTAATTTACAAATAACACATTGATTCGATATGTCTGAAAAAAATAATAAAAATATTCTCTACTGTTCTTTCTGCGGTAAAAGCCAACACGAAGTTAGAAAATTAATTGCAGGTCCTACGGTTTTTATTTGTGACGAGTGTGTTGAGCTGTGTATGGACATTATCAAAGAAGAAAACAAAAGTTCTGTAATAAAAAATCAGGATGGCGTTCCTACACCAAAAGAAATTTGTACTGTTTTAGATGACTATGTAATCGGCCAACCATTTGCAAAAGAAGTTTTATCTGTTGCTGTTCACAATCATTATAAAAGATTAAAACATGAAAATAAAAACAACAAAGAAGTCGAACTTTCAAAATCAAACATTCTTTTAGTTGGGCCAACAGGTTGTGGTAAAACACTTTTAGCTCAAACACTAGCAAGAATTTTAGATGTACCGTTCACAATGGCTGATGCAACAACATTAACCGAGGCGGGATATGTAGGAGAAGATGTTGAAAATATTATTTTAAAACTTTTACAAGCTGCTGATTATAATGTTGAAAAAGCACAAAGAGGAATTGTTTACATAGATGAGGTAGATAAAATAAGTAGAAAATCCGAAAACCCATCTATCACTAGAGACGTTTCAGGAGAAGGAGTGCAACAAGCGCTTTTAAAAATTATGGAAGGTACAGTTGCAAGTGTACCGCCACAGGGAGGTAGAAAACACCCTCAGCAAGAATTTTTACAAGTAGATACAACTAACATACTTTTCATTTGTGGAGGAGCTTTTGCAGGTCTAGAAAAAATAATAGGAATGCGAGGCAAGGGTACCTCCATAGGTTTCGGTGCCACTGTTAACAATAAAGAAGAAAAAAAATTATCAGAAACATTAAAAAATTTAGAACCAGAAGATTTAATTAAATATGGCTTAATACCAGAATTTATTGGTAGAATGCCTATAATTGCCACCTTAAATGATTTAGACGAAAAATCTCTAGTAAAAATTTTAAAAGAACCTAAAAATTCATTAATAAAACAATATCAAAAATTATTTGAATTTGAGAATGTAGAATTAGAATTTAAAGATGAGGCGCTAAGTGAAATTGCAAAAAAAGCTATAATTAAAAAAACTGGTGCTAGAGGATTGAGATCAATTTTAGAAAGTATTTTATTAAAAACTATGTTTGGGCTCCCAGAGCTTGAAAATGTTCTTAAAGTCACAGTTGATAAATCAGCTGTAGGTGGAGATACTGACCCTATTGTCACATATGGTAAAAAACAATCAACATCTGTAGCTTAATTTTAAATTACATCCTTGATATTACAATATTAAGTACCATATAAATATTATATGAAAAGATTAAATTCAAAACCATTATTGCCATTAAGAGATATAGTTGTATTTCCTTCAATGGTAGTTCCACTTTTTGTCGGAAGAGAAAAATCTATTAAAGCTCTTCAAGAAGTCATGAAGACAGATAAATCGATTGTATTAGTAGCTCAAAAAAATTCTGAAATTGACGAACCAGAAAGTAACGACATGTATGGATATGGGTGCTTAAGTAAAGTTTTACAATTACTCAAATTACCGGATGGCACTGTTAAAGTTTTAGTGGAAGGTGAAAAAAGAGTTAAGATTAATGAAATAAGAAAAGAAGATTCAAATTTTCTTAGCTGCAACATAGAGATTGTTGAAGATTTGCACAAAACTAAAGAACCAGATTTATATGCATTAAGTTTGGTAAAAAAATTTGAAAGATTGCTGATATTAAACAAGAGAGATCTCTCAGACTCAATAAACGGCATTAAAAAGCTTAAAGACTCAAGTCAAATAGCAGACAACATAGCTTCAAATCTTAACTTACAAATTTTTGAAAAACAGGAGCTTTTAGAAACTAATGACTTAAGAAAAAGATTAGAAAAAATTAATAAATTAGTTGAAAAAGAGATCGGTGTAATTTCTGTTGAAAAAAAAATTAGGGGTAGAGTTAAAAATCAGATGGAAAAAACACAAAGAGAATATTATTTAAATGAACAGCTTAAAGCTATTCAAAAAGAGCTTGGTGAAATAGATGATGGTAAGGATGAAATTACAGGATTAAATAAAGCAATTTTGAAAGCCAAGATGCCAAAACTAGCTCTAGAAAAATGCATGGCTGAATTAAAAAAATTAAAGTCAATGAGCCCGATGTCAGCCGAAGCAACGGTTGTTAGAAATTATTTAGATTGGATGACAGAATTACCTTGGTCAAATACAAGTAAAATTAATAACGATCTTAAAAATGCCCAAAAAATATTAGATGAAGATCATTTTGGCTTAGAAAAAGTAAAAGAAAGAATTATAGAATTTTTAGCAGTTCAGAAAAGAATACAAAAATTAAAAGGACCAATTCTTTGTTTAGTAGGTCCGCCCGGTGTTGGAAAAACTTCTCTTGGAAAATCAATAGCAAAAGCAACAGGTAGAAAATTTATTAGAATTTCATTAGGTGGAATTAGAGATGAAGCTGAAATAAGAGGCCACAGAAGAACATATATTGGTTCTCTACCTGGAAAAATTATTCAGATGATGAAGAAAGCTGGAACCAAAAATCCGTTATTCTTATTAGATGAAATAGATAAAGTCGGAAACGACTATAGAGGAGACCCATCTTCTGCATTACTAGAAGCACTAGACCCGGAACAAAATAAAGAATTTAATGATCACTACCTAGAAGTTGACTATGATTTGTCCAATGTAATGTTTGTAACAACTGCAAACACACTTAATATTTTACCACCACTTTTAGATCGTATGGAAGTGATTAGAATACCTGGCTACACAGAAGATGAAAAAGTTAACATTGCACAAAAATATCTGATACCTAAGCAAAGTGAAAACAACGGTTTAAAATCAGATGAATGGAAAATAAATGAGCCTGTAAATAGAAAAATAATAAGACACTATACCAGAGAATCGGGTGTTAGAAATTTAGAAAGAGAAATTTCAAAAATTGCTAGAAAAACTGTTAAAAAAATTGATGGAAATGAAAAAACTAATAATCCTATTAAAGAATCGGACTTATCAAATTATTTGGGAGTAGAAAAATTTAATTATGGTGAAATAGAAGAACAAAATCGAATAGGAGTAGTGACGGGTTTAGCTTGGACAGAGGTCGGAGGAGAAATACTAAAAATAGAAACAGTTATTATGCCAGGTAAAGGTAAAATGGAAATTACAGGGCAGCTAGGTAGTGTAATGCAAGAGTCTATTAAAGCTGCAAAATCTTATATAAGATCTAAATCTTTAGACTACGGAATAATTCCACCGATTTTTGATAAAAAAGATTTTCACGTTCATGTACCTGAAGGTGCGACACCTAAAGACGGCCCATCTGCGGGTGTTGGAATGGTTACTTCAATTGTTTCTGCAATTACTGAAATTCCAATAGATAAAAATATTGCTATGACAGGAGAAATTACTCTTAGAGGTGTTGTACTACCAATAGGAGGTTTAAAAGAAAAATTACTTGCAGCTCATCGGGCAGGAATAAAAAAAGTTTTAATCCCTTTTGAAAATAAAAAAGATTTAGCAGAAATACCAGAGGTTATTAAAAAAAATATTGAAATTATTCCAGTTAAAAATGTTGATGAAGTTTTAAGTCAAGCTCTTACAAAAAAACTAAAAAGAGTAGAATGGGTTGATATAGAAAAAGTTTCAAAAAAAACAAACGAAACAACTGCTGGTCAAACTCATTAAAGATAACTTTAATTACCTTTAAGCTGATATAATAAGATTTTCAGTAGCTCAATAATTTCATATAAATAATTAATATATTCTTCTGTGAGTGGATAATTCTGTATAATATCGTCTTTTATTAAATTTAGAACTCCAAAAGCTGTAAGAAGAAAAATAATAAAAATTAATATATAGCTATAAAAACCAAAATTATTTTTTTCTTTTTTTACAGGAAGTTTTTTGTTTTCTGTTTTGCCAATAACTAAACCATGTTTCCTTTTAAGGTATTCTTCCGTATATAAATTTTTCTTTATTTTTACTGCTTTTGTAATTTTTTTTTCCACTTTTAATTTTGTTTCTTTATTTAATGGAAATTGAGTCCATTTATTGCCACAAGCACTGCATTGAACCAATCTACCCAAGATTGTTATGGCGCTATCTGGTACAACAAATTTTTTTTTACACTTATTACAGTTAATTAGCATTCATTACTTTAATTAATGTTTAAGAAAAAAGCAAATATGCTTTTATTTTTATAATAATAATTTTTATACTACTTTTACTCTTTAGCTATAAAATATTGAGATTAAAGAGCAGTAGTAATGTGGTCTTTGTTCCATATAGAGGCTATCGACTAACCTAATCAACATATATTCTTTCTTGTCAGTTGTGTTTTATGCTGATAAATAAACATCTGTTTAAGTAGGGCGGTTAGCTCAGTTGGTAGAGCATCTCGTTTACACCGAGAGGGTCATAGGTTCGAGTCCTTTACCGCCCACCAAGTAAAATGGGGGTGTAGCTCAGTTGGTTAGAGCGCCTGCCTGTCACGCAGGAGGTCGTGGGTTCGAGCCCCATCACTCCCGCCATTTTCTTGGTATTGCAAAGAGTTTTCAACATAATGTGGCTAAGTTACCCGATGTTAAATTAGGCAAAATTTATTATATAAGATAAAAAAAGATAACAATTAATAATGGGCAAATATGATTTACAGTTTTTTATCAGACTATTTTTCAATAATTCTATTCTTATTTATTGCAATAGTGCTTAGTTTTGGTTTTGTATTAGCAAATTTTTTAGCTGCACCTAGTAATCCAGATCCAGAAAAATTATCAGCATACGAATGTGGCTTTGAAGCATTCGATGACTCAAGAATGGAATTTGATGTGCGTTTCTATCTTGTTGCAATTTTATTTATTATTTTTGATTTAGAAATTGCATTTTTATTTCCTTGGGCAATTTCTTTAGGAAATATAGGTGCACTTGGATTTTGGTCGATGATGATATTTTTATCTGTTCTAACAATAGGATTTATTTATGAATGGAAAAAAGGAGCTTTAGAATGGGAATAAAATTTGAGCCTTCCACCACTAACAAGGAAGAAAAAATTCCTGATGAATTTAAGCAGTTAGCAAAAGACTTTAGTGAAAAGGGTTTTATTACCACGTCAACCGACAACCTTGTTAACTGGGCTAGAACGGGTTCGCTACATTGGATGACTTTTGGTTTAGCATGTTGTGCTGTAGAAATGATGCAGACTTCAATGCCAAGATACGATCTTGAAAGATTTGGAGCTGCACCACGAGCTTCACCTAGACAGTCAGATGTCATGATTGTTGCAGGCACTTTAACAAATAAAATGGCGCCAGCACTTAGAAAAGTTTACGATCAAATGCCAGAACCCAGATATGTTATATCTATGGGCAGTTGTGCAAATGGTGGCGGCTATTACCATTATTCTTATTCAGTTGTTAGAGGCTGTGATAAAATTGTGCCTGTAGATATTTACGTACCTGGATGCCCACCATCTGCAGAGGCATTACTATATGGAATTTTACAATTACAAAAAAAAATAAGAAGAGAAGGTTCAATTAATAGATAAACTTTTATGCAAATAAAATTAAATGAACTTGAAAAATTAGTTAATTCTAAATTAACTAGTAAAATTAAAAAAACTACTGTCTCATTTAACGAACTGTTAGTAGAAACAACAGAAGAAGAGTTAATCAATGTAATATTTTTTTTAAAATCTGATGATAGCCTTAGGTTTAGACAACTAATTGATATAGCAGGTGTCGATTATCCAGAAGAAGAAAAAAGATTTAATTTAGTTTATTTTTTATTATCACACGAAAAAAACATAAGAATTAAAATATCTATAAATTTTGAAATAGGAAAAAAAATTCCAACACTTACTAAAATTTATCCTTCAGCAAATTGGATGGAAAGAGAGGTTTTTGACATGTATGGTATAGAGTTTACAGACCACCCAGACCTTAGAAGAATACTTACAGACTATAATTTTGAGGGTCACCCTTTAAGAAAAGATTTTCCTTTAACTGGATTCAATGAAGTTAGATATAGCGAAAAAGAGAAAAAGGTAATTTATGAACCTGTCAAACTCGAACAAAACTATAGAGATTTTGATTTTGAAAGTCCTTGGGAAGGAACAAAATATATTAAAGAGATAAAAGAAAAGAATATTGATGACAAAAAAAAATAGATCTCTAACTTTGAACTTTGGACCACAGCATCCAGCTGCACATGGGGTATTAAGACTTATTCTTGAGTTAGATGGGGAAGTCGTGGAAAAAGCCGATCCACATATTGGTTTACTTCATAGAGGGACTGAAAAATTGATAGAACATAAAACTTACATGCAGGCCTTACCTTATTTTGATCGCCTTGATTATGTTGCTCCCATGAACCAAGAACATGCTTTTACCCTTGCAACTGAAAAACTATTAAATATTTCAGTACCTATTAGAGCTCAATACATAAGAGTAATTTTTTGTGAGATTGGACGGATTTTAAGTCATATTCTTAATGTTACTACTCAGGCATTAGATGTTGGCGCATTAACTCCTTCCCTGTGGGGATTTGAAGAAAGAGAAACTTTAATGACATTCTATGAAAGAGCATCCGGATCAAGATTACATGCTAATTATTTTAGAACTGGTGGTGTTCACCAGGATATCCCACAAAAATTAGTAGATGATATAGGCAGTTTCTGCGAATCTTTCCCAAACATAATTGATGATCTAGAAAGTTTATTAACCGATAACAGAATTTTTAAACAAAGAAATGTTGAGATAGGAATTGTAAGTAAACAAGAAGCATTAGACCATAGCTTTTCCGGAGTTATGTTAAGAGGATCTGGTGTTGCGTGGGATTTAAGAAAGTCACAACCTTACGAATGTTATGAAAATTTAGATTTTAAAATACCTATTGGAAAAAACGGTGATTGCTTCGATAGGTATTTATGTAGAATAGAAGAAATGAGGGAGAGTGTAAAAATTATAAAACAATGTATAAAAAAAATGTCCAAAGGAGCAATAAAATCAACTGATGGAAAAATTTCACCACCAAACAGACAAGACTTAAAAGATTCAATGGAAGCTTTAATCCATCATTTTAAATTATTTACTGAAGGATTTAGAGTCCCAGCAGGAAATGTTTATACAGCAGTAGAAGCACCAAAAGGTGAGTTTGGTGTTTATTTAATATCTGATGGAAGTAATAAACCTTATCGTTGTAAAATAAGAGCTCCTGGATTCTCACACTTGCAGGCAATGGATTACTTAATCAGAGGCCATATGTTAGCAGATGTACCAGCTGTGTTAGGCTCGTTAGATATAGTGTTTGGAGAGGTTGATAGATGAGTTTAAAAAAAATACATGATCAGCAGCCCGAATCTTTTGAATTTACACAAGAAAATGTAGAAGCTGCTAAAGAAATATTAAAAAAATATCCCGAAAATAGAAAAAAAAGTGCTGTTATGCCTTTTCTGTATTTAGCTCAAAGACAAAACAACAATTGGATACCTTTATCAGCAATGAAGTATATAGCTAAATACTTAGAGATGCCTTACATTAAAGTTTATGAAGTTGCCACCTTTTACACAATGTATAATTTGTCACCAGTTGGAAAATATTTTGTACAAGTTTGTACAACTAGTCCTTGCTTGATTAGAGGTGCTAATAAAATAGTAAACATTTGTAAAGAAAAAATATCCAAAGAAGAAAACACATTATCAGAAAATAAATTATGTTCATGGCTTGAAGTCGAGTGTTTGGGAGCCTGTGTAAATGCACCGATGATGCAAATTAATGATGACTATTATGAAGATCTAGATGAAAAAAATACAGTTGAAATTATAAATTCATTACTTCTAGACAAACCTATAAAATCTAAATCTTTTAGGAATAGAACTAGTTCAGCTCCTGAAAAAAATAGACCTATTATAAATAGTGGGGAAAATGCTTAAAGAAGAAAACAAAATTTTTAAAAATCTTTATAACTCTCTTGGTTGGGAAATTGAAAGAGCCGTCGAGAGAGAAGACTGGAAGAACACCAAAGAAATTATTTCTAAAGGTCGTGAGTGGATCATAAACGAAGTTAAAGTTTCAGAATTAAGAGGAAGAGGTGGGGCAGGTTTTTCAACTGGTCTAAAATGGTCTTTTGCTCCAAAAGAACTTGGATCTAGACCTCATTATTTAGTTATTAATGCTGACGAGTCAGAGCCTGGAACTTGTAAAGATAGAGATATAATTAGATTTGAACCCCAAAAATTAATCGAAGGATGTTTAATAGCTGGTTATGCTGTTAATGCGCACGTATGTTATATCTATATAAGAGGTGAGTATTTTAACGAGGGTAACAGATTGCAAGAAGCAATTAATCAAGCTTACAAAAAAAATTTCCTAGGTAAAAATGCCTGTGGAACTGGTTGGGATTTTGATATCCATATTCATTTTGGTGCTGGTGCATATATTTGTGGGGAGGAAACTGCTTTATTGGAGAGTTTAGAAGGAAACAAAGGTCAACCAAGACTTAAACCTCCATTCCCTGCTCTTGTTGGACTGTATGGTTGTCCCACAATAGTTAACAACGTTGAGACAATTGCTGTTGTTCCAACAATATTAAGAAAGAGCGGGAAATGGTTTGCTTCTCTTGGAAAACCCAAAAATACTGGCACAAAAATTTTTTGTATTTCAGGTAATGTTAATCATCCATGTAACGTTGAGGAAGAAATGGGTGTACCTTTAAAAGATTTAATAGAAAAACATGCAGGTGGTGTAATTGGTGGCTGGAATAATTTACAAGCTGTAATACCAGGTGGATCTTCAATGCCCCTTCTTCCAAAAAAAACTTGTGACACTATCACTATGGACTTTGATTCATTGATAGAAAATAAAAGTGGTCTAGGTACAGCAGGTATTGTCGTTATTAATAAAGACCAAGATATTGTTAAATGTATGGCGAGAATTGCTAGATTCTATAAGCACGAAAGTTGTGGTCAATGTACACCTTGTAGAGAAGGCACAGGCTGGATGTGGAGAATTTTAGAAAGAGCCGGCAAAGGCAATGCAACATATGCAGATATAAACTTACTAGATGACGTGACCAAACAAATTGAAGGCCATACTATTTGTGCTTTTGGAGAAGGTTCGTCATGGCCCGTACAAGGTTTGTTGAGACACTTCAGAAAAGAAATTGAAAAAAAATGTGTAGGTGAACCAGTTTTTAAAAAGAAAAGCAAAAATCCTTATTTGATAGACCAACATCTTCTAGAAAGTGAAAATGCCTAAAATTAACATTAATGGAAAAGAAATTGAATTTGAAAAAGGAATGACAGTTCTTCAAGCATGTGAACTTGCCGATGTAGAGATACCAAGATTTTGTTATCACGAAAAACTATCAATCGCAGGAAATTGTAGAATGTGCTTAGTTGAAATGGAAAAATCGTCTAAACCAATAGCTTCATGTGCAATGCCAGCGGCTGAAGGAATGAATATCAAAACTAACACAGAGTTTGTAAAAAAAGCGCGTAAAGGAATGATGGAATTTTTATTAGCAAACCACCCGCTTGATTGTCCAGTTTGTGATCAAGGTGGTGAGTGTGATTTACAAGACCAATCCTTATTTTATGGATTTGATAAATCAAGATTTTCTGAAAATAAGAGAACAGTAAAAGATAAATACATGGGCCCATTGATTAAAACTCAAATGACAAGATGTATTCACTGCACAAGATGTGTTCGATTTGCTGAAGAAGTTGCAGGTGTTCCAGAAATAGGAGCTATCGGAAGAGGAGAAAATATGGAAATTACAACCTATCTAGAAGAATCTATGACTTCCGAGTTGTCAGCCAATGTTATTGATTTATGTCCAGTTGGGGCACTTACATCTAAGCCTTATGCTTTTGAGGCACGGCCTTGGGAGTTAAAAAAAACAGAAAGCATAGATGTAATGGATGCTGTGGGATCAAATATTAGAGTAGATACTTATGGTTGGGAAGTTAAGAGAGTTTTACCAAGACTAAACAATGAAATTAATGAAGAATGGATCTCAGACAAAACAAGATATGCTTGCGACGGATTATTAAAACAACGGTTAGATGTACCTTATATTAAAAAAAATAATAAATTAGTAAAATCTACCTGGGATGATGCGATCGAACTAATATCAAATAAAATAAAATCAATTAGACCTGATCAAATAGCAGGCCATGTAGGTGACATGGTTTCCATTGAAACAATTTTTTCATTCAAAAGCTTATTAAATAAAATTGGTTCTAGTAATTTTGATTTCAGGGAAAAAAAAATTTACATCGACCCAGCAGATAAAACAAATTATATATTTAACTCTTCTATTCAGAATATCGATGAGAGTGATCTTATTTTATTGATTGGCACAAATCCAAGACATGAAGCAACAATGGTTAACGCAAGAATAAGAAAGGCTTTCGTAAAAAATAAACCGCCAATTTATTCCATTGGCAATCCTGGTGATTTAACCTACGACTATACTTTACTAGGTGAAGACGTTACCGATATAAAAAATATTTTTGATGAAAAAAGTGAGATAAATAAAAAATTAAAAGATGCAAAAAAACCAATTTTTATTATTGGAGAGTCAGTTTTAGAACTTAAAAACTCAAAATATATTTTAGAAAAAACGAAAAACTTTTTAATAGAGAATAATTTTATTAACGAAACCTGGAATGCGTTTAATATATTAACTCAAAATGCTTCTACGGTAGGTGCAATAGATTTAGGCTTTTACAATATTGATAAAAATAATAATTTTATATTTTTTGACAAACTTAAAAACAAAGAATTTAAACTATTATATTTAGTTGGTTCAGATAATTTTGAAATAAAAAAAAGTGATGAATTTATTGTTTATCAAGGATCTCATGGAGATAAAAATGCATCAATAGCTGACATTATTTTACCAAGTCCTACCTACACAGAACAAAATGGTTTATTTGAAAATCTTGAAGGAAGAATTCAAGAATGTAGAAAAGCCTCTTATCCAACAAATGAAGCTTTAGAAGATTGGAAAATTTTTAATTTAATTAACCACAGTCTTAATAGTTCAGATTTATTTTCTAATTTTTCTTCTATCAGAAAATTAGCTCTCCAAGAAATACCAAATTTTTTAGAGATTGATTTACTACCAAAGAATAAAAAAATAGATAATAAAAAAACTTCATTAGAATCAGTTAGTGAAAAAATACACATCAAAAATATTGATTACTATTATAGCAACTCTATCGCTAGAGCATCGAAGACTATGAGTGACTGTAGAAATATATCTAATGATAATAAAAAAAATGGAACTAGCAACTAGATGGAATCTTTAAATGTACTAACAAATGAATTATATAAGATTGCATTTGTTTTAATTCCAGTCCTCATATCTGTAGCCTTAGTAGTCTGGTTGGACAGAAGAATTTGGGGTGCAGTTCAAAAAAGAAAAGGTCCAAATGTAGTCGGTCCTTTTGGATTGCTGCAAACCTTTGCCGATGCATTAAAATATATATTCAAAGAAATTATTATCCCAGCGAGTTCTAATAAAATTATATTTGTATTAGCACCCATTGTTACAATGACATTAGCTCTAGTCGCATGGGCAGTTATTCCTTTTGACAGTGATTTAGTGTTAGCTAATATTAATGTGGGCATACTTTATCTTTTTGCAGTTTCTTCTTTAGGTGTCTATGGAATTATAATGGGTGGTTGGGCATCGAATTCAAAATATCCTTTCCTTGGTGCTATTAGATCTGCGGCACAAATGGTATCGTATGAAGTTTCAATAGGAATAATTATCATTAACGTCCTTTTATGTGTTGGCTCACTAAACCTAATAGACATTGTCAACGCCCAACAAAGTTTATGGTTTGCAATACCTTTATTTCCAATGTTTGTAGTTTTTTTTATTTCTGCCTTGGCAGAAACAAACAGACCTCCATTCGATCTACCAGAAGCCGAAGCAGAATTAGTTTCTGGTTACCAAACTGAATATTCAGGCATGATGTATGCTATGTTTTGGCTAGGTGAATACGCAAATATTTTACTTATGTGTGCAATGGGTGCTATATTGTTTTTAGGTGGATGGTTACCTCCGTTTGATGTTTTTCCTTTTAATGCTGTACCGGGACCTTTGTGGATGATTTTGAAAATATTATTCTTATTCTTTTTATTTGCTTTAGTTAAAGCAATCGTCCCAAGATACCGATATGATCAACTAATGAGACTTGGATGGAAAATATTATTACCATTCTCTTTATTTTATGTTGTATTAACAGCTAGTTATCTTTTTTATTTCGATAAACTTCCAGTAAGGGCATTTTAAATGAAAATAAGTAGATTTTTAAAAACAATTTTTTTGCTAGAGTTTGTTTCAGGTCTGTTGATAGCAACTAGAGAAATATTTAGGCCAAAAAAAACTATTAATTACCCTTATGAGAAAGGCTCTTTAAGTCCAAGATTTAGAGGTGAACATGCCTTAAGAAGATATCCAAGTGGAGAAGAACGTTGCATAGCTTGTAAGCTTTGCGAGGCAGTTTGTCCCGCTCAAGCTATCACAATAGAATCCACAGAAAGAGATGACGGCAGCAGAAAAACAACACGATATGATATCGATATGCTCAAATGTATTTATTGCGGTCTCTGTCAAGAATCTTGCCCTGTAGAAGCAATAGTTCAGGGACCAAATTTTGAATTTTCCACAGAAACTCGAGAGGAACTTTATTATAATAAAGAAAAATTAATGGACAACGGAGATAGATGGGAAGAAGTTTTAGCTAAAAATATTAGATTAGACAAACCATACAGATAAAATGTTAGCGCATACTATTTTTTTCTATTTTTTTTCCATTATTACAGTTGGTTCCGCATTAATGGTTATTGCCAGTAAAAATACTGTGCATGCAGTTTTTTTTCTTATCTTAGATTTTATTTCAGTTGGATGTCTTTTTATTATGATTGGAGCAGAATTTTTGGGAATGATTATGTTAATTGTTTATGTAGGTGCGGTCGCTGTATTATTTTTATTTGTTGTGATGATGCTAAATGTAGCGGAACAAAAACAGTCATGGTTTAGAGGGTTAAAAGAATCAACACATATACCCGTAGGCTTAATTGTAAGTATAATTATACTTTTGGAAGTTTTAGTAGTTCTTGGAGGCTGGAAATACAAAGCAAATTTTATTAGTACGGACTCTATAGTTATAGATTCAAATTTTTCTAATACACACCAACTTGGAAGTGTTCTTTACACTGATTATATATATTTATTTCAAATAGCTGGAATTATTTTATTATTATCAATGGTTGGTGCAATTGTTTTAACTTACAGAAAAAGAGAAGGGGTTAAAAAACAAAGTTATATAAATCAGATTTCAAGAGAAAGAGAAACCTCTATAGATGTTGTTGAAGCAGATTTTAATGCTGGAGTAAAAATTGATGATTAATATTGAATTAGGTCATTATTTAGCACTTGGAGGTGTAATTTTTTTACTTGGAGTGGTAGGAATATTTTTAAATAGAAAGAATGTAATTGTAATTTTAATGTCTGTTGAATTAATTTTGCTATCAGTAAACATAAATCTTGTGGCTTTTTCAACCTACTCTAATGAGATAGCTGGTCAAATTTTTACATTTTTTATACTAACCGTTGCAGCTGCAGAAGCAGCTATAGGCCTAGCAATTATTGTTTCTTACTACCGAAATAAAGGCTCAATTAGGGTTCAAGACATTAATGAGATGAAAGGTTAAATGCCTTATTTAATTGTATTCCTACCATTAATAGGTGCTTTGCTTGGTTATACTTTAAAATCTTTAGGAGACAGGTATGCAGAGATAATAACTACAACATTCTTATTTTTATCGGCAATTTTATCAATAATAATTTTTTATAATGGAATTGTTTACGGAGAGTATGCAAATTATAGAATAATTGAATGGATTAGCTCAGGTAATCTTAAGGTTAATTGGGCTATCAACATAGATCCATTAAGTTCGATAATGTTGGTTGTTGTAACCTCTGTCTCATCTTTAGTGCACTTGTATTCAATAGGGTACATGATTCATGACCCAAACAAACCAAGGTTTATGTCTTACCTGTCCTTGTTTACCTTTGCTATGTTGATGTTGGTAGTTTCTGATAATTTTTTGCAATTATTTTTTGGCTGGGAAGGCGTAGGACTATGCTCCTATCTTTTAATAGGTTTTTGGTACAAAAAAAATTCTGCTAACAACGCAGCTATAAAAGCTTTTTTAGTTAATCGAGTTGGAGATTTTGGGCTAGCCATAGGTATATTTTTAATTTTTAATTATTTTGGTACAGTAAATTACGATGAGGTTTTTGCTAAAGTCGTAGAACAAACAAATAAAGAAATTTTTTTTCTTGGACTAAACGTAAATTTAATCACATTAATTTCTCTAACTTTATTTATTGGAGCGATGGGTAAATCAGCACAATTTTTATTTCACACATGGTTGCCAGACGCAATGGAAGGTCCAACTCCAGTGTCTGCATTAATTCATGCTGCTACAATGGTCACTGCAGGTGTTTTTTTGGTTGTTAGATGTTCACCTATTTTTGAATATTCACAAGTTGCTTTAAATTTTATTGCAGTAATTGGGATGATAACAGCAGTGTTTGCTGCCTCAGTTGCGTTGGTACAAAATGATATAAAAAAAATTATTGCATATTCAACTTGCAGTCAATTAGGATACATGTTTTTTGCTGCAGGTATAGGTGCTTATCATGTCGCAATTTTTCATTTATTTACACATGCTTTTTTTAAAGCATTACTTTTTTTAGGTGCAGGTTCTGTAATCCATGCTTTTAAAGACGAACAAGACATAAGAAAAATGGGAGGTGTTTGGAAAAAAATTCCTTATACTTGGTGTTTAATGTTAATAGGTACATTGGCATTAACAGGATTTCCTTTTTTATCAGGATTCTACTCTAAAGATGCGATCATTGAGTTTGCTTACTTTAAAAATTCTAGCATTGGATACTATGCCATGACAGTAGGAATCCTTACGGCATTTCTAACTGCAATTTATTCATGGAGATTATTTTTTAAAACTTTTCATGGCAAATATAATAATTTAGACTTACCGATTGACAAAACGCATGAATCTCCACTAGTTATGTTAATACCATTAATTCTTCTTGCATCTGGAGCATTGTTTGCAGGTTATGCTTTTAAAGAATTATTAATAGGACATCATTCTTTAAACTTTTGGAAAAAGTCTATTTTCTTTATTAAAGAAATAGAACATTTACATTTGCCACTTTGGCTTCTACTGTCAACGCCAATTCTTGTAGTAAGCGCAATACCACTTTCTTATTATTTATATGTTAAAAATACTTATATTCTTTCTGGAGCAAGAAAACTAAATGAACCACTTTATAATTTTCTATTAAATAAATGGTACTTTGATGAACTTTATGAAGTCATATTTGTTAAGCCTTTGAAATTAATTGGCTCATTTCTTTGGAAGAAGGGTGACCAAAATACTATAGACCGATATGGGCCAGACGGTTTTTCAAAAGTTATTAAATTTTTATCTAATAAAGCGGTAAAATTTCAAAGTGGATATATTTACGATTACGCTTTTGTAATGCTTTTAGGCCTTTCTTTTTTACTAACCTATTTAATGATTAAATAAAATGAATTTTCCAATACTTTCATCAATAACTTTACTACCTACCCTAGGCGCTTTATTTATTTTATTTTCAAAAAGTGAAAAAAATGAAAATAGAAATGCAATTAATCTTTCTCTATTTACAAGTGTAGTAAATTTATTCCTAGCTATTTTTTTATGGCATTCTTTTGATAAAAGCTTTGTAGGCTTTCAATTTGTCGAAGAAAAAAACTGGATAAGCGGATTTATAAAATTTAAATTTGGAATAGACGGTATCTCAATTTTGTTTATAGTTTTAACTGCGTTCATTACCCCAATTTGTATTATTTCCTGCATTAACAGCGTCAAGACAAGACTTAAAGAATTTTTAATAGCAATATTAATTCTAGAAACATTTATGATAGGAGTTTTTTGTTCTTTAGATCTTGTAATTTTTTATATTTTTTTTGAAGCAGGTTTAATACCCATGTTTTTAATTATTGGCATATGGGGTGGACCGAAAAGAGTTTACGCAGCGTTTAAATTTTTTTTGTTTACTCTTATCGGCTCTGTTTTAATGTTAGCTGCAATTATTTCTATTTATTGGATCGCCGGTACAACAGACGTCACACAAATATTTGAACTTAAAATACCAGTTAAATATCAGTATGTTTTATGGTTGGCCTTTTTTAGTTCATTCGCAGTTAAAATGCCTATGTGGCCTTTTCATACTTGGTTGCCTGACGCCCATGTTGAGGCCCCAACAGCTGGCTCTGTAATACTTGCTGCTATTCTCTTAAAAATGGCAGGATATGGTTTTTTGAGATTTTCAATTGGAATGTTTCCTGTCGCTTCTGAATATTTTGTTCCTTTAATTTTTACACTTAGTATCGTTGCAATTATTTACACATCTTTAGTTGCACTTATGCAAGAAGACATGAAAAAACTTATTGCCTATTCGTCTGTTGCTCATATGGGGTTTGTCACTTTAGGTATTTTTACTTTTACGCCTCAAGGTATGGAAGGGAGTATTTTTCAAATGCTAAGCCACGGACTTATTTCCGCTGCTCTGTTTTTATGTGTTGGCGTTCTCTATGACAGGGTTCATTCTAGACTCATCAGTTCATACGGAGGTATAGCTAATATTTTGCCTAAATATTCATTAGTTTTTGCAATATTTATGCTTGGGGCTCTAGGCCTGCCAGGTACCAGTGGTTTTATTGGAGAAATTTTAATCTTGATAGGAGCTTTCCAGAAAAGTTTTCTTGTAGCTGTACTAGCGAGTATAGGAATAATTTTAGGAGCAGCTTATATGCTTTGGTTGTATAAAAGAGTAGTTTTTGGAAAACTTGAAAAAAATGAGCTTAAAGAACTTAAAGACTTAAATTTATCAGAAGGGATCGTCCTGTTTTCCCTTGTAGCCCTTGTATTATTTTTTGGATTTTATCCAAATTTAATTTTAGACACTGTGCATGTTTCAGTTGAAGGGCTAATAAAAAATTACAAAGAAGCAATAACCTTAAACATAAACACACTAAAATAATGGAAAATCTTAATTTAATATTACCTGAAATATTTCTCTCACTATCTATCTTTGTGACCTTATTAATAGGAGTTTTTTTTAAAAATAGTTATAGTCTAGTTACAAACATAACTTATGTAATCATAATTTCTTTATTATTAATTATTTTTAATTCATTTAATGAATCTGGTAATTTATTTTCAAATAGCTTTGTTTCTAATTCATTTATTAATTTTTTTAAAATTTTAATTTTACTAGGCACACTATTTATTATGCTTATTACACAACCCTTTATAAAAGAAATGAAAATTAATTATTTTGAGTATCCATTACTAATACTTTTCTCAGTTTTAGGCATGTTCTTTATGATAAGTTCTAATGATTTAATGTCCTTCTATTTAGGATTAGAGCTACAATCTTTAGCTTTGTATATTTTAGCATCCATAGATAGAGATAATTTAAAATCAAATGAATCCGGAATAAAATATTTTGTACTGAGTGCCTTATCTTCTGGACTTTTATTATACGGATGCTCTCTTTTGTATGGATTTACTGGTTCTACAAACTTTGAAGAAATTAATTTAAAAATGGAATTTGAAAATACTGGTGCTGTATTTGCAATGGTTTTTGTTCTAGTGGGATTAGCATTCAAAGTGTCAGCAGTTCCTTTTCATATGTGGACGCCTGATGTCTACCAAGGCTCCCCAAGCTCTGTGACAAGTTTTTTTGCAGTTGTTCCAAAAGTAGCGGGCATAGCCATACTTATCAGATTTGTGCAGATTCCCTTTGATCGATTAATTGATCATTGGCAAAATATTTTAGTTTTTATGGCACTCGCATCAATGATTTTAGGAGCAGTTGCAGCGATAGGACAAACCAATATAAAGAGACTGATTGCCTATAGTTCTATAGGTCACATTGGCTATGCGCTTGCAGGTATTTCAACAGGTACTGTAAATGGTTATAGCAGCAGTATTACATATATTTCAATTTATGTAATTATGAATTTAGGAGCATTTGGCTGTATTTTTTTAATGAAAAAAGATGGAAAATATTGTGAAGACATTAAAGATTTAGCAGGAATATCGAAACAGAATCCATTATTAGCAATTTCATTTTTAATAATCATGTTTTCATTAGCTGGTATTCCGCCGTTAGCTGGTTTTTTTGCTAAATTTTATGTTTTCATGACTGTTATAGAAAATAGCATGTACTTATTAGCAATTGTTGGACTACTAAGCACGGTTATTTCAGCATTTTATTATTTAAGGATTATTAAAATTATTTATTTTGACGAAATAAAAAGTCCTTTTGATAAAATTAAAAATTTAGGAATAACAAGCACTGTTTTCTTAAGTTGTACTGTGCTTGTTTTATTTTTCCTATACCCTTCAATTTTAAATAATATTGTAAACGTATTATCAATAAATTAATGAAATTAAAGATTATAAAATTTAAAAGTGTGAACAGCACTAACAATGAAGCTATTAAACTAATAAGATCTAATAAGTATATTTTAGGATTAGTTTCTACAGAGTCTCAATTTAAAGGAAGGGGAACAATGGGAAAAAAATGGATATCACATAAAGGAAATATTTTTATTTCAATATTTTTTAAAGTTAATCTGATAAAAGTAAAAATTGAAAATTATTTAATTATAAATGCAAATATTATTAAAAAAGTATTAAAAGCATACACAAAAAAAATTATAAAAATTAAAAAACCTAATGATTTATTGATTGATGAAAAAAAGATATGTGGAATATTACAAGAAGTCATTGAACATAAAAAAGAAAATTTTTTAATAACCGGTATTGGTATAAACACAAAAATCTCACCGTCAAATAAAAAATTGAATTGTACATCTTTAAAAAATAACTCTAATAAAAATATCAATAATAAAATTATTATTGATAAGATAAAAAAAAATTACGATAAATTAGTATATGATATAAATAATCACAATTCTTTATACGTAAAAAAAAAATACATATACAAGTAGACAATGAAAATATTAATTGGTGACATAGGAAATACATTAACAAAATTATGTTTAGTTAACGATAAGTCAAAAATTTTTAAAGAATATAATATTGAAACTATAAAAATATTTAAAGAAAAAAATTTAATTAAATTTTTAAGCCCTATTTTAAGAAAAAAAATTAAAAGAAAAATTTTATTTTCTAGTGTTGTTCCAATAATTTATCAAAAAATTAATAAATTTCTTAAAACGAAGAAATATAAAGTTTTTGAAATAAAAAAACTTCCACTCAACAAACTGATAAAGATAAAAATTAACAATTATAATCAGCTTGGATCAGACAGGATTGCCAACGCAGTTGGTGCATATAATTTGTATAAAAAAAATTGTTTAATTATAGATTTCGGTACGGCAACTACCTTTGATATTGTTAGAACACCTGGTGTTTATGAAGGTGGAGTTATTGCACCAGGGATTAAACTTTCAATATTAAATTTAAATCATTTTACAGCGTCTTTGCCAGTTTTTAATTTAAAATCAAACTCAAAGACTTTTGGAAAAAATACAAAAGATGCTCTCAATGCTGGATTTCTTTGGGGCTATCAAGGGTTAATAAACAATATAATAAAAAAAATTAAAAATTCTTTTAATTGTAGCTTTAAGATAATTTTAACAGGAGGTTACTCTAAAATTTTTTCTAAATTTATTAATAATAAATCAACAATTCAGCCGAACATTACTATAAAAGGTATCATGCATATTTATAAAAATTTAATTAAATGAGTAAAGAAGAATTTCTTTTTTGTCCTTTGGGCGGCTCTGGCGAGATAGGTATGAATTTAAATTTATATGCCTATGGAAAAGAAGATGACCAAAAATGGATAGCTGTAGATATGGGCGTCACTTTTGCAGACGATTCTATTCCTGGAATAGATTTAATTTATCCAGACCCAGGTTTTTTAATAGAAAAAAAAAAAGATTTATTAGGCATAGTATTAACTCATGCTCATGAAGATCACATAGGATCTGTAGCGATTATATGGCCGCAGCTAAAATGTAAAATATACGCAACACCTTTTACTGCAGCTTTACTAAAAGAAAAATTTAAAGAAAAAAAAATTGATATCACAAGTTATTTAGAAATAGTTCCATTAAATGGAAAAATTGTCCTCGGTTTATTTGAAATAGAATTTATTACATTAACGCATTCAATTTTAGAACCTAACGGGCTCAGCATAAAAACTCCTGCTGGCATAGTTCTACATACTGGTGACTGGAAGTGTGATCCTAATCCTTTGATCGGTGAAAAAATTGATGAAAAAAAATTAAAAGAGATAGGAAGTAAGAATGTTTTAGCTATGGTATGCGATTCAACAAATGTTTTCAGCGAAGGTAGAGCAGGCTCTGAGTCTGATGTAAGAGAAAGTCTTTTAAAAATTATATTAAATTTAAAAAAAAAAATCATTGTTACAACATTTGCTTCTAATGTAGCAAGAATGGAAACTGTTTTTTATTGTGCTCAAAAATCAAACAGACAAATATCGTTAGTCGGTAGATCCATGCATAGAATTTATAAAGCTGCCAGGCAATGTGGTTACTTACAAAACTTAATAGAACCAATTGACTCTCGTGATGCTAAAAACATATCAAGAGAAAAAATTATTTATTTATGCACTGGTAGTCAAGGTGAGCCTATGGGAGCTATGAAAAGGATTACTTCTGGTATTCACCCTGATGTATTTTTAGAAAAAAATGACACAGTAATCTTTTCATCAAAAATTATACCTGGTAATGAAAAAAAATTATACGCAATGCATAATGAAATTGTAAAAAATAATATTGAAATTATAACCGAAGAAAATGCTTTTGTTCATGTATCTGGGCATCCGAACAGAGATGATTTAAAAGATATGTATAGTTGGGTAAAACCAAAATCTATTATTCCAGTACATGGAGAACATCGACACATGATTGAACAAGCAAAATTTGCCAAAGAAATGAAAGTTCCTCATAGCTTACAAATAGAAAATGGAGATATTATAAAAATTTTCCCTGGTGATAAACCTCAGATAATTGATAAAGCTCCATCTGGAAGAATGTATCTAGATGGTTCTATTTCAGTTAGGGAGGACTCTAACTCTATTAAAGAAAGAAGAAACCTTGCAATTAATGGTTATTTAGAAATTACATTACCAATAGCTAATAACGGTAAAATTAGAAAACCAGTGATATCTTTTAAAGGTTTGCCCGTAGATAATTTAGACGAGACATTTATTTTTGATATGGAGGATGAAATAGCAAATATTTGTAAAACATTCTCAATACAAAATAAAAAACAAGAATATAATTTGATAGACACCTTAAAACAAAGTTGCAGAAGAATTGTCAGAGAGAAAACAGGAAAGAAGCCGCACACTAGAATAAACCTAGCAAGAATTTGATGTCTATTACTGGATCTTTAATAATCTATATATCAATTTGGTGGATTGTATTCTTTTCAGTTTTACCTTTTGGTATTAAATCACAAAATGCAAAATTGAGTGATGAATTACACGGTAATGATCGTGGAGCTCCAAAAAACCCTAAAATTGGAAAAAAGTTTTTGACAACAACTTTAATCACTTCAATAATATTTTTAATTATATATTATCTGGTAGGTCAAAATTATTTAAATTTAAGAGGTTATTTACAATAATGCTGCTATCAGAAATATTTTTACCCTTATCAAAAGATTTACCAGCTGATGCGAAGATTAAATCCCATCAACTCATGCTTAGAACAGGTATGATTAAACAATCATCAGCGGGCATATACTCTTGGCTACCTTTGGGTTTTAAAGTAATGAAAAAAATTGAAAGTATTATAAGACAAGAACAAAATGATATTGGGGCACAAGAAATGTTAATGCCAACTATACAGTCAGCAGATATTTGGAAAGAGAGCGGAAGGTACAATGACTATGGTGATGAAATGCTAAGAATTAAAGACCGTCAAGGAAGAGAAATGCTTTACGGCCCCACTAACGAAGAGCTTATAACAGAAATTTTTCGAACTAGTATTAAATCATATAAATCTCTACCTCAAATGCTTTATCATATTCAATGGAAGTTTAGAGACGAAGTAAGACCAAGATTTGGTATTATGCGTTGTCGTGAATTCTACATGAAAGATGCTTATTCTTTTGATATCAACGATGAAGAAGCAAAAAATTCTTATAACAAAATGTTCTACTCATACTTGAAAATATTTTCAAAACTTGAACTTAAAGCAATACCAATGGCAGCTGACACAGGACCTATCGGAGGAGAACTATCTCACGAATTTATTATCTTAGCAGATACTGGAGAAAGCAATGTTTACGCTGACAAAAATATTTTTGATATCAGTACTGATAAATATAACTTTAGTAAAAAATCATTAGAACAAATGATAGATGACTTCTCTTCCTTTTATGCTGTGACAGACGATAAATTTAATCAAAATGATTTTGATTTAAAAGTTAAAAAAAATAATCAAATTTCTACAAAAGGAATAGAAGTTGGACACATATTTTATTTTGGAGATAAATATTCTAAACCTCTTAACTGTTTAGTAGACCATCAAGAGGGAAAAAAAGTCCCTGTCAAAATGGGATCGTATGGAATAGGAGTGTCCAGATTAGTTGGTGCAATAATTGAAACAAATTTTCAAAATAACGTTATGAAATGGCCCAAATCAGTCTCACCCTATGATGCAGTAATTATTCCGAGCATAAGCAAGAACAACAAACAAAGCCTTGAGACTGCCACCAATATATACAAAGAACTAAAAAAACAAAAAATTGACGTACTTTTAGACAATATAGATGAGAATATGTCGGCTAAATTTAAAAAGCATGATTTAATTGGTATACCTTATCAAATCATAATCGGCTCTAAATCAGAAAAGAACAGGTTTGAATTTAAAGAAGTGGGTACTGATGCTGTCATGTTAAACCTTGAAGAAATTAAAGAAAAAATAAAAAATTAAATTGTTTACCTCTGCAGAAAGATTAATCGCAATAAGAAATTTAAAGCCCAAAAGAAAAGAAGGGTTTTTAAAAGTTATTTCAATATTTTCATTTATTGGAATAATGCTTGGAGTTGCAATTTTAATTATCGTTATGTCCGTGATGAACGGCTTTAGAACAGAACTTACAAATAAAATTTTAGGATTTAATCCACATATAACCATCAAACCCTATAATAATGAAAAAATTAATTCACAGTTTAGAAATGAATTAAATAAAAACTTTTTAAACATACAGGTTTTAGATTCATATAGTGGAGAAGGTGTAGTAATCAATAATGACTATGCTAAAGGCATAATGATTAAGGGCCTAGACTCAAAAGACAATAAAAATTCAATCTTTCTAAAAAAAATTTTAGTTGAAGGTAAGGGTCACAAGATTAATAATGGAGAAATAATAGTCGGTAAAGAATTAGCAATAGAATTAAATCTTGCGGTAGGTGATAAAATTAACCTCCTTTCATCTGTCTATATAAGCACGCCCTTTGGAGCATTGCCAAAGCAAGAAAATTACTTAGTAAAAGGTATTTTTAGTAGTGGTTTTTATGAATTCGACAAAAATGTTGTTTTTTTAAATTTAGATGAAACTTTATATTTTTTTGGCAAAACTAAGTTAGATATAAATTTGGAAGTTTATTTACCCGATCCATTAAAAGCAGATGAAATTAAAGATAAGATTGGAACCATGAATAATAAATTTTATATTTACAGTTGGATTGATTTAAATAAATCTTTTTTTAGTGCGTTAAAAGTTGAGCGAAATGTAATGTTTGTTATTTTAACTCTCATTATCATTGTAGCTGCATTTAATATTATCTCTGGACTGACTATTTTGATCAAAAATAAAACTAAAGAGATTGCCATCTTAAAAACCTTAGGGTTAAGCAATAAATCAATAATTAAATCTTTTTTTTTAACAGGTTTTACTATTGGCCTATTAGCTACAATCTTTGGAATTATATTAGGTGTTTTATTTTCAGAAAATATTGAATCCATAAGAATTTTTTTATCATACCTTTTAAATGTTGAAATATTTCCAAGTGATGTATATTTTTTAGAAAAAATGCCCAGTGAAATAAGTCCTTTTTCAGTAATGATTATTTTTATATTTTCATTAACAACAACAAGCCTAGCTTCATTAATCCCAGCTATAGCCATATCTAGAATGGACACAATAAAAGCATTAAAATATGAATAATAATATTCTAGAAATAAAAAAAATTAATAAAAACTTTCAACATAGAAATAAATTAATTGAAATTTTCAAAAATGTAACGCTAAGCATAAAGAAGGGAGACCTAGTAGCTTTAATTGGACCATCAGGCTCAGGAAAATCTACCTTACTAAATATGATCTCTTTGATTGACAGTCCCACATCTGGTCAAATTATCTTTAACAACACCATTATAAAAAATTTAAATGAAGAGAATAAAAATGATATTAGAAAAAAAAATATTTCTATGATTTTTCAAGACCACAATCTTCTTACTGATTTTACAGCCTTAGAAAATGTTTTGATGCCACTAACCATTAGAGATGAAAAAATTAAATCATCTCAAAAAAAAGCAGAAAAGATTCTTAATGGGCTCAATCTAAAAGATAGACAAAATCATTATCCTGATGAACTATCTGGAGGTGAACAACAGAGAGTTGCAATTGCAAGGGCCTTAATTTCAGAAACAGATTTAATTTTAGCTGATGAACCCACTGGAAATTTAGATTACAAATCATCATTAGAGATTTTTTCATATTTTTTAAAACTAAAAAAATTAAACAAGACTATAATTTTTGCAACTCACAATAGAGATCTAGCTAATAAAGCTGATTACAAGTTGAGTATTTCAAATGGTAATATAAAAAGAGTTAATGTCTGACTCTAAAGTATTTAATAATTTTAAAATTCATACTCAATATTCTATTTGCGAAGGAGCAATCAAGATTGATGACTTGGCAGGTTATTGTAAAGAAAATAAAATTCCCAATATAGGAATTTGTGACAGTTACAATTTGTGTGGTGCATTAGAATTTGCTGAGAAAGTCAGTAAGTCTGGAACTCAACCAATAACAGGAACACAAATTAATTTTTCTTTAGGAAATTCTATAGGTAAGTTACCTTTATTTGCCACAACATCTGATGGATATAAAAACCTAATTAAATTATCCTCTAAAAGCTATCTAGATTCAGATGAAAAAATGGAACCGCATTGTAATATTAATGAATTTACCAACATTAATAAAGGTTTAATATTATTAAGTGGAAATCATCACGGTTTATTTGGAAAGTTATTTAAACTCAATAAGTTAAAACAACTAGAAGAAGCTGCATCAGAATTAAAAAATATCTTTAAAGACCGATTCTATTTAGAAATTCAAAGACATAATGAAAATGGTGAAGAAAATTATGAAAATTTTATAATTAATCTTTCTGAAATAAAACAAATACCTTTAATAGCTACCCAAGAGGTTTTTTATTTAAAAAAAGAAATGTTCGAAGCACATGATGCCCTAATTTGCATAGGGCAAAAAAATTTTGTAGATGATCCAAACAGATTGAAATTTAGTGATCAACATTTCATAAAAAAAAATGAAGATATAGTTAGTTTATTTAAAGACATTCCAGAAGCGCTAGAAAATAATTATAATTTTCCCTATAGATTTAATTTTAAGCCTAAAAAGTTAGCTCCAGTTTTACCTACAATAAAAACAATAAATAATATTAGCGTTGAAAATGAATTATTAGGACAGGCAAAACTAGGTTTAACTAATAGACTTGAAAATTACATTTTAAATAGAAACTTAAATCTTAATAAGGAAAAAACATATAAAATTTATGAAGACAGACTACATCATGAATTAAATATTATAAACTCAATGAATTATCCAGGTTATTTTTTAATCGTATCTGATTATATTAGATGGTCTAAAAAAAACAATATACCTGTTGGTCCTGGAAGAGGATCCGGAGCTGGATCATTAGTTGCTTACTGTTTAGACATAACAGATGTTGATCCAATTGAGTTTGATTTAATTTTTGAAAGATTTTTAAATCCTGACAGAATTTCAATGCCAGATTTTGATATAGATTTTTGTGAAGAAAAAAGAAATTTAGTTTTTGAATACTTAAAATCTAAATATAAAAATGGAGTCGCGCATATTATTACTTTTGGAAAATTAAAAGCTAGAATGGCAATAAGAGATATAGGTAGAGTGCTTGGTTTGCCCTATGGCCATGTAGACAAAATAAGTAAAATGATTCCATTTGACCCATCACGTCCTCTATCTCTACAAGAGTCAATTGACAGAGAGCCAAGATTTAAAGAAGAAATTAAAAATAACAAAAAAGTTGAAAAATTAATTGAATTATCATTAAAAGTGGAAGGTCTGAATAGAAACATGGCAACACACGCAGCAGGTGTTGTTATAGCTGGAGAAAATCTATCTGAGCAAGTTCCTTTATATAAAGATCATTCTGCAAACTTAATATTACCATCTACTCAGTTTGATATGCACTCTTCTGAAAATGCAGGGCTAGTAAAGTTTGATATACTTGGACTCACAGCTCTTACTGTAATTAGCAAAACAATAAAAATGTTAAAAATGAATAAAATAAAACTTGATATTAGTAAAATTGATTTACAGGATCAGAAAGTATTTAAACTACTATCTACTGGTGAAACTACAGGATTATTTCAATTAGAAAGTACTGGTGTGAGAACTACTTTACGTCAAATGAAACCAACAGAGTTTAATGACATAGTAGCTCTCGTTGCTCTATACAGGCCAGGACCAATGAGCAATATTCCTACATATAACGAGTGTAAAAATGGACAAAGGTCCCCTGACTATATCCACGAAACTTTAGAAAAAATTTTAAAACCAACTTACGGAATTATAATTTATCAAGAACAAGTAATGCAAATTGCGCAAACGTTAGCTGGATTTACAGCCGGCGAAGCTGATATCTTAAGAAGAGCAATGGGGAAAAAGAAAAGGACAGAGCTTGAAAAACAAAAAGAAAAATTTATTTCGGGAGCATTAAAAAATGGTATTAAAAAAGATGTAGCTAATTATGTGTTCACTAAAATTGAACCATTTGCTGATTATGGTTTCAACAAAAGTCATGCTGTAGCCTATGCTTTAATTGCATTTCAAACTGCTTATTTAAAAACCTACCATAAAGAAGACTTTATTGCTGCTTCTATGTCTACGTCATTAACTAACACGAGTAAACTTAGAGAATATGTTGAGGAATTAAAAAGACTAAAAGTTGAAGTTATTAGACCTTCAATAAATAATTGTTTCGCAGAATTTAAAGCAGAAACAAATAAAATATTTTATGGACTAGGAGCTATTAAAAGTGTGGGCTTTGAAGCTATCTCAAATATTGTGAACGAAAGAAAAAAAAATGGTAAGTTTAAAACTTTTACAGATTTTATAAATCGTACAAACCCAAAAGATATTAATAAACTTCAACTAGAGGGGCTTGTTAAAGCAGGTGCATTTGATGAAATTGATTTAAACAGAAAAATGCTCTTTGATGCTATTCCGAAAATTATTCAAACTATAAAAAGCAAACATGAGGAAAAAATTAGCAATCAAACAAGTCTTTTTGACAATATTAACAATAAAGATAATGAAATATTTGAGTTTAGCTCAACTAAGCCCTGGACAAAAAAAGAATTATTAACAGAAGAATTCACATCATTAGGTTTTTATATTTCTGACCATCCCTTGAATGAATACAAAGATTTTTTTGCACATCTTAAAATCGAATCTTATAAAGACTTTTTAAATAGTGATAATTCAGAGTCACTTGTTGCTGGAACAATAATGTCGATACAAGAAAAAAAAAGTGCAAAAGGCAATTCTTATGCAATTGTAAAGTTTAGTGACAATAAAAGCGAATTTGAAATATTTTTATTTTCTGATCTTTTTACTTCCAACAGAGAAAAATTAAAGGAATCTAGTTCATTTATTTTAACTCTTCATAAAGATAAAAGTACCAGTGAAAATAACTTATCTAGAGTTAATATCAGAAAAATTGTAGATCTAGCTGATTTGGTAAATAAAACTTACAAAAACGTCTCAATAGAATTGCACAGCAAAGAAAAGTTAAAAGAACTCAACGAATTACTTAAAAATAATGGAGGAACTAAAATCAATGTTATTTTTAGAAATGAAAATAAAAACTACTCTTTTGAACTTGAAAAAACTAGAAAATTTGACTTTAACCTGTTTAGCCTAATCAAAAACAAGGAATACGTCAAAAAAATAACCTTTTAGTTACTTGATTTGTTTGCTTTTTGAATATATGAAAGCGTAATTTCGCACACAGCGTTAAGGAGTAAAATCCTACCGGTCTCGAAAGAGGTTTGCTGTGGTGGATTAACCGGAAAAAAATATGAATATACCTGAAGTAAATATAAAAAAATTATTAGAAGCTGGCGTTCATTTAGGCCACAAAACTTTAAGATGGAATCCAAAAATGAAGAAATACATTTTTGGAGAAAAAAATTCAATTCATATAATCGATTTAACACAAACGGTCGTCTATTTTAAAAATGCTTTAACAGAAATATATAAGTGTATTACTAGTGGTGGAAAAATATTAATTGTATCAACAAAAAAACAAGCTTCAGAACAAATTTTTAACTTAGCTAAAGAAACTGATCAATTCTATGTGAATTATAGATGGCTCGGTGGAATGTTGACAAATTGGAACACTATTCAGAATTCAATTAAAAGATTGAAAATGCTTGAAGAAACTCTTTCAAAAGAAGAATCTGGTTTTACTAAAAAAGAAATTTTAAAACGGACTAAAGAAAAAGACAAACTTCAAAGATCACTCGGTGGTATTGCTGATATGAAAAAGTTACCTCAATTAATATTTATTATAGATACAAATATTGAGTCATTAGCTGTTGCCGAAGCAAAAAAACTTGGAATTCCAATTGCTGCCATTTTAGATACCAACTCAGACCCAACGGATATTCATTTGCCAATTCCTGGAAATGATGACGCAAGAAGATCAATAAATCTATATTGTGATTTGTTAAAAAACACCATTATAAATGCTTCAAAATTTATTGAGATAAAGCCTACAGATACAGACAAAGAGAAGGCAAAACCAAAAAAAATAAATACTGATACAGTTAAAAAAACAGTAGAAAAAAGTATTTAGTAATATCTTATTTTATGTCCAGCAAAGATCTACTTGAAAGTGTAAAAAAACTTAGAGAAGTCACAGGTGTAGGTTTTAAAGATTGTAAACTTGCGATAGATGAATCAAGTGGTGACCTTGAAAAAGCTATCGAATTTTTAAGAAAAAAAGGTATAGCAAAAGCTTCAAATAAAATGAGCAGAACTGCAGCAGAAGGTCTATGTCTTCTTCATGAAAGAGACGGTGAAGTATCTTTGATAGAAATTAATAGTGAAACAGATTTTGTTGCAAAAAATGAGTTATTTGTTTCTTTCTGTAAAGAGGTTTCAGTAATAAATTTTGAAAATAAATCTGATTTATTAAAAGTTAATAAAGCAAGTATGAAAAATAATTTATTAGTAGAAACAAATTTAACAGACCTAATTGCAAAAATGGGAGAGAAAATAACAATAAGAAGATCAGCTTTTTTTGACAATTTAAAAGGAAAAAATTCTTTTTATATTCACGGAGCAATAGAAGAAAAAATTGGAAAAATAATAGCAGTTGTTAAAACCTCTAAAAAGGACGAAATAGGAAAAAAAATTGCAATGCATGTTTCTGCTTTAGCTCCAATGGCATTAGAAGAAAAAAATCTAAAAAGAGATGTTGTAGACAAAGAAATAGAAATTATTAAAGCAGAACTTTTAAATTCAGGAAAACCACCCGAAATGATTGATAAAATAGCAAATGGTAAAATTAATAAATTTATTTCAGATAACACTTTAGTTAATCAAGTGTGGATAATGGACCCAAAAAAAAAAGTATCGGATATATTAAAAGATAGTGATATTAAAGTAGTAGATTATATCAGGTACAAAGTTGGTGAAGGTGTTTAATTATGAGCTCAGAGTTTAACGAAAAAAACTATGCCGTTAAAATGGATAAAACAATCCTATCTTATAAAAAAGATCTATCTACTTTAAGAACAGGCAGAGCCAATGCTTCTATGCTCGACATGGTTAAAGTTGATGTGTATGGACAAATGATGCCCATAAATCAGCTAGCTAGTATTAGTGTCCCAGAGGCAAGGTTAATAACCGTTCAAGTTTGGGATCAAGCAAATATTAAAGCAGTTGATGCTGCTATCCAAAAGTCAGATCTAGGTGTTAATCCACAGATTGATGGATCTGTTCTAAGAATTAGAATTCCTGATTTAACAGAAGAGCGCAGAAAAGATTTAATTAAGGTTTTAAAAAATATCGGTGAAAAAAATAAAGTTTCTATCAGAAATATTAGAAGAGAAGCCAATGATGAATTAAAAAAACTTATTAAAGATAAAAAAATTAGTGAAGATGAAAATAAATTATTTGAAAAAAATATACAAAAAATTACTGATGACAATATTTTAAATATTGATAAAATTTTACAAGAGAAAGAAAAAGAAATCCTTCAAGTATGAATGATCTTAATCACGTTGCTTTCATCATGGACGGCAATGGAAGATGGGGATTTAAAAAAAAAAAAAATAGAAATTATGGACATTTAGAAGGTGTTAAAACTGTTCAAAAAATAGTTGATGCTGCAATGTTTTTTAAAATACCTATTGTGTCATTCTATGTATTTTCAAGTGAAAATTGGAAAAGGCCAAAATCAGAAATAAATTATTTATTTAATTTGATTAAAATATATTTTAAAAAAGAAATTGGTAATATTATAAAAAAAAATATAAAAATTAATATTCTAGGTCGAATAAATAAGCTTCCATTAGATGTAAAAAGGAACTTAATTTCAACAGCTAAAAAAACAAAAAATAACAACAAGTTAATTGTAAATTTAGCTGTTAATTATGGATCTAAAAATGAAATTATAGATTCTATTAAAAAAATAGAATTTAAATCTTGTAAAATTAATGAAGAAAATATTAACCGAAATTTATATTCAAATTTACCCTTTCCAGATATATTAGTCCGAACAGGTGGTCAAAAAAGATTGAGCAATTTTATGCTCTGGCAACTCGCATATACAGAAATTTTTTTTTTAGATAAGTTATGGCCAGATTTTTCTAAAAATGATTTAGGAAAAATAATTAAAAAATATCATAAAATAAAACAAAATTTTGGAGCCATATAATCAATGTACAGTGAGTTAAAAAAAAGAATATCTACCGGTATAGTACTTTTTTTAATTTTATTTTATTGTTTGTACTATTCTGGTTTATATTTCATAATTTTTTTAAGTTTAGTTTATTGTTTGTCTTTTTTTGAAATAATTAAAAATACAAGAAATTTATTATTTATTGCTATCTCAAATATTGTGTTGGTTTTTGCACTATTTTCTTTTTACTATTTAAGGGGGCAATCTGACTATTCTTTGACAGTTATATACTGGATTTTAATGACAACATTTTTATCTGACATAGGTGGATATACTTTTGGTAAAATATTTAAAGGAAAAAAACTTACAAAAATAAGTCCAAATAAAACCTACTCAGGATCCATAGGATCAATTATTTTTTGCGTTATCTCACTTCCATCACTAAATTTATTTCAAATTTTTTTTTTAAATGAAAATTTAATCAATTTTTATCAAATAAAATATATTATTCTCTCGATTATAATCTCGATTATTTGTCAATCTGGTGATTTATATATTTCTTTTTGGAAGAGAAAATTAAAGGTCAAAGATACTAGCAATATATTACCTGGTCACGGTGGCGTACTTGATCGCATTGATGGTTTGATTTTTGTTTTAATTTTTAGTTTTTTAATAAATAAAGTTGGTTTAATTTAAAATGAAATACAAATCATTAGCATTACTTGGCTCAACAGGTTCAATTGGCAAAACCACTCTAGAGATATTAAAAAAAACAAATAAATTTAAACTAATGCTGATTGTTGCTAATTCTAACTATAAAAAAATTTTATCTCAATTAAAAATTTATAAGCCTAAAATAGTTATTATCAATAATACAAAAGTCTATTTAAAAATTAAAAAAGATAAAAAATTTAAAAAAATAATAATTTTAGATAACTTTGTAAATTTAGAAAAATATGTTAAAAAAATTGATATTACTGTTTCCGCAATTCCTGGTATCGCAGGCTTAGAACCAACATTAAAGCTTGTTAAGTTGAGTAAAAAAATTCTTTTAGCAAATAAAGAATCTATTGTATGTGGATGGGAATTAATTAAAAAAAATGCTACCAAATATAAAACAGAATTAACTCCTATAGATTCTGAACATTTTTCTATTTTTCAACTCACTAAGCAACATACAAATGATGAAATTGATAAAATTTACATAACTGCTTCTGGAGGTCCTTTCCTTAACTTAAATAAAAATAAATTTAAATATATTAAACCTAAAGACGCAATAAAACATCCAAAATGGAAAATGGGTAAAAAAATATCTGTCGACTCCGCTACACTGATGAATAAAGTTATAGAGTTAACTGAGGCTCTAAAATTATTTCCTTTTAAATTGAAAAAATATGAAATTATAATTCATCCTCAATCACTTGTGCATGCGATAGTAAAATTTAAAAATGGTACGACAAATTTTTTGTACCATCAGCCGGATATGAAGATACCAATTGCTAATGCTTTATTTGATGGCGATTTTGACTACAAAAAAATTTTTAAAATTAAGAAGCAAGAAAATTTTTCAAATGAAAAATTGGAATTTTATTCTGCTGATAAAATAAAATTTACAACTCTTAAGCTAATCTCTAGAATTAATAGCTATGAATCGTCACCAATTATTATAAATGCGGCAAATGAAATATTTGTTGATCAATTCTTGAAAAACAACATACATTTTAATGATATTTCGGCTTATTTGAATCTTGTTTTAAAAGACAAAAACTATATAAAAACATCAAAGATGTCTTCTGTTACCTTAAAAAATATCTATAAAATTGATGCCTGGGGTAGAAACCTTGCTTTTCAAATAATTGCAAAAAAAAAAAATTAAATGTTTAAATATTTTATTATCTTTTTTTTCCTTCAATTTTTAAGTTTATCTGCTGAGATTGTAAAAAAAATTGACGTTGTAGGAAATGATAGAATTAGCGCTGAAACTATAAAAGTTTATGGCGAGATTACCTTAGGTAAAGACTATTCTGCTTTTGATATCGATACTGTGTTAAAAAATTTATATGGAACGAATTTTTTTAATGAAATTAAAATTTCTTTAAAACAAGGAATTTTAAACATTCAAGTAGAAGAATACTCAATAATTAATTTTATTGATCTTGAAGGAGAAAAATCTACTAAAATTAAAAAGCGTGTTTTAGAAGAGCTTAAGCTACAACCACAAGAAAGTTTTATTGAAAATAAATTAAATGATGACATAAGTAGAATAAAAAAAATTTATGGTTCTATCGGATTTAATTTTGCAAACGTCGAAGCAAAAATTGAAAGATTTGATGATAAAAGAGTTAATCTTATTTATGTTTTAGATAAAGGAAACAAAACAAAAATATCTGAGATTAGTTTTATTGGAGAAAAAAAAATAAAAGAAAAAAGATTAAGAGATGTAATTGTCTCTGAAGAACACAAGTTTTGGAAATTTCTATCTCGTAATACTTCGCTAAATTATAACAATATAAATCTAGATAAAAGATTACTAATTAACTATTATAAATCTTTAGGCTATTACGATGTTCAAGTTATATCTAATAACGCTGAAGTTAGTCGACAAAATTACACTAAACTCACTTATTCTATTAATGCTGGGACACGTTATCGCGTAAATAAAATTAGCACAAACGTCAGTGAAGCTTTAGATAAAAAAGTTTTTGTAGATTTAGAAAAAAATTTTCTCAAAATCATAGGTAAATACTATTCCCCATTTACTGTAAAAAAACTGTTAGATCAATTAGATATATTAATAGCTAATAATGACCTCCAATTTATTGAACATTCTGTTAATGAAATTATTGAAAACAATTCTATTGAACTTAAAATTAATATCTTCGAAGGTAAAAAAAAATTAGTTGAAAGAATAAATATTGCTGGAAATACGGTTACAGACGAAAGTGTTATTCGCTCTGAGCTTCTATTGGATGAAGGAGACCCCTTTAACAATTTAAAGCTTGAGCAATCTATCGCTAAAATTAAAGCAAGAAATTTATTCAAAGAAGTTAAAAAAGAAGTATCTGACGGCTCAAAGAAAGACTTAAAAGTTGTAAATATTGTGGTTGAAGAAAAACCAACCGGTGAAATAAGTGCTGGCGCAGGTGTTGGAACGGACGGCGGATCATTTTCATTCCAAATTTCTGAAAATAACTGGCTAGGAAAGGGTGTTTCTATTTCAACCAATCTTGAAATTAGCTCGGAAACTTTTTCGGGCGGTTTAAGCGTAACTGATCCTAATTTTAATTCTACAGGAAATTCAGTAAATTATTTTGTCAGTAATACAAGTAACGACAAACCAAAAGCAGGATATAAGAATAATCTTATTTCAACCGGTATTGGCACTACATTTGAACAATATAAGAATATTTATTTAGCACCATCATTAGCCCTTAATTATGATGATCTAAAAGTAGATAGTACTGCCTCATCATCATTAAAAAAACAAAAAGGTACATATACTGATTTAAGCTTTACGTACAGCGTGACAGCAGACAAGAGAGATAAAGTTTATGCACCAACAGACGGATATATATCATCTTTTACTCAAGCTTTACCAGTTTATGCTGACTCACCCTACGTTAAGAACTCCGCGTCATTTAGCAAATATAAAGCTTTCTCCAAAGACGCAATAGGTAATGTAAGATTATTTGGCTCTGCCATACATGGATTAAATGATAAAGATGTAAGAATAAGCAAGAGATTAGGTTTGCCAAATAGTAAGCTTAGAGGTTTTCAGGCTGGAAAAGTTGGTCCTAAAGACGGAACAGATTACATAGGTGGAAACTATATGGCAGCAACCAATCTTGAACTAAGTTTGCCAAATCTTCTTCCTGAATCCACAAAGACAGATGTAGGTTTATTTTTAGATATCGCTAATCTGTGGAAAGTTGATTATGATGATTTAATTGATGATTCAAATAAAATTAGATCTAGCGCTGGTGTTACTACAAGCTGGGGCTCACCACTAGGTCCAATGACTTTTATTTTTTCACAGAATATAACTAAAGCTAGCACAGACATTACAGAATCTTTTAAATTTAAATTAGGTACATCATTTTAGTAAAATGAATAAAATTATGAAAAAAATATTTTTACCTTTCTTAGCATTTTTTTTATTTTACGCAGCAAACACTTTAGCGGCAAATATAAATTATATTGATTTTACTAAAGTATTAAACGCCAGCAAAGCTGGCGCCAAAGCACAGGAAAATTTGAAGAAAAAATTCACAAGTGAATCTAATAAATTTTTGAAACAAGAAAAAGATATTAAAAAAGAAGAAACTGAAATTATTTCACAAAAAAAACTACTTTCCCAAGAGGAGTATAAAAAAAAAGTTAATTCACTTAGAGGAAAAGTTTCAAAACTTCAAAAGAGTAAACAAGAATCATTTAATAAAATACGTAAAGAACGGAATAATGCAAAAGTGGAACTATTAAAAAACCTTAATCCAATTCTTAAAAAATACATGGAAGATAATAACGTTCAATTAATAGTAGAGAAACAAAGTATAGTATTAGGAGATGCAGATTTAGAGATTACAGATAAAATAATAATCATATTAAACAAAGAGCTTTCTTCATTAAAAACTAATTAATCTCAATGAATAATAATATTTTCTTTGAGCGAAAAGGTCCTTTCCTACTAAATAATTTATTTAATAACTTAAAAACAAAAAAAAAAATATCTGACATAAAAAACCTTACCCACGCTACTAAAAATGATTTAACATTTTTAGACAATGTTGATTATGCTGAATCTGCAAAAAATACTAAAGCTTTATTTTGTTTAACCACACTAAAACTTAAAAACTATTTACCAAAATATTGCGAACCCATATTAGTTAAAAATGTTCTTTTTGAACTTTGCAAAATTACAAAAAAATTTTATCCAGACGCAGATATTGACTTTCCTGATATTACTTTGAAATCGCCAAAAAAATCAAATTTTTTAAAAGTAAGATTTGGAAATAATGTTTTAGTAGGTAAAAAATGCAAAATAGGAAAAAATTCTATTATTGGAAGTAACACAATAGTTGAGCAGAATGTTTCTCTTGGTAAAGGCTGCATAATAGGCTCACATGTCGTCATAAGAAATGCATTAATAGGAAATAATGTCGTGATACAAGATGGGTGTAAAATTGGACTCAAAGGCTTTGGATTTATCCCTTTAAAAGATAAAAATCTTAGATTCCCTCATATTGGAAAAGTAATAATCAAAGATAACGCAGAAATTGGTGCAAATTGTTCAATAGACAGAGGTTCTATTGACAATACTGAAATTGGTACAAATACGTTTTTAGACAACCTAGTTCACGTGGCTCACAATACCAGAATTGGAAATAATTGCATGATAGCAGGTCAGGTTGGTTTTGCTGGAAGCACTATTATAGGTGATAATGTCTCTATCGGAGGACAAGCAGGAGTTTCTGGGCATCTAAAAATAGGAAATAATGTTAAAATAGGAGGTGGTAGCGGTGTCATAAAAGATATAAGAGACGGAACTGTAGTTATGGGTTACCCAGCTGTACCTTTAAAAAATTTTATTAGGAACTCAAAAAAATGAGCGACACAATAGATAAAAAAAAAATTGAAAGTTTATTACCTCATCGAGAACCAATGTTATTGATAGACAGACTTACTAAAATAGTTCATTTAAAATCTGCAACCGCTATTATGAATGTAAAAAAAAATGGTTTTTATGTTCAAGGACACTTTCCAGATCAACCTGTGCTGCCAGGAGTTTTAATTATTGAAGCCTTTGGACAAGCAGCTGCAGCTTTAACAGCTTACGGGGTAGATCCCAAAGAATACGTTAATAAACTGGTATTTTTGATGGGTGTAGATAAAGCAAGATTCAGAAATCCTGTTATACCTGATTGTGAGCTACATTTAGAGATCGAAGCAACTAGATCACACGGAAGAGTTTGGAAATACAAAGGCACAGCTAAAGTTGAAGGAAAAAGAATGGCTGATGCTGAATGGTCTGCAACTATAGTAGATAAAAAATGATACATAGTTCTAGTGTTATTTCGAAAAAAGCAAAAATTGGGAAAAATGTTAAAATTGGACCTTTTTGTAATCTTGGAGAATATGTTGATCTAGAAGACAATGTTGAATTAATTTCAAATGTACATATAGAAGGAAATACTAAAATTGGTGATGGAACTAAAATATTTCCATTTGCCTGTCTAGGAACAGCACCGCAAGATCTTAAATACAATAACGAGTCTACTAGTTTAATTATTGGAAAGAACAATACTATTAGAGAATATGTTACAATTAACCCAGGAACAGAAGGTGGTGGAGGTGTAACAACCATAGGAGATAATTGCTTATTTATGATTTCATCTCATATTGCTCATGACTGTAAGGTGGGAAATAATGTAATTATAGCAAACAATGTACCTTTAGGCGGTCATGTAACCATAGAAGACTCAGTCATAATAGGAGGAAATTCTGCAGTTCAACAATTTACAAGAATTGGCAGATTAGCCATGATAGGTGGAATGACAGGTGTACTAAAAGATGTCATCCCCTTTAGTTTGTCTGTGGGGAATAGAAATTTTTTACAAGGATTAAATTTGATAGGCCTTAGAAGAAAAAATTATGAAAATAAAAAAATAATGGATCTTGATAAAGCATATAAAAAAATTTTCTTATCAAAGAATCTTCATGAAAATTTAAGTAAAATAAGTGAAGAATTTAAAGATAATGAACTTGTCAGCGAGGTAATCACTTTTATTGCAAAAGATAAAAGAAGACCAATTTGTACACCAATTAGCAATGAGTAAAATAACTGGTCTAATATTTGGAGAAACTAATTTTCCAAAAGAAATTCTCAAACAAGTAAAAAAAAAGAAAAAAAAATATTTAATAATAGATCTAACAAAAAGTAAAATTTTTAAAACAGATAAAAATTCTCATATTGTATCAATTGGTCAGATTGGTAAAATTTTAAATATTCTAAAAAAAAATAAATGTAAAAAAGTAATCTTTGCGGGAAAAGTTAAAAAACCTAATTTTTTAAAACTTAAATTAGATTTTAAAGGTGCCTATTACATACCACGAATTATCAAAGCAACTAAAGTTGGTGATGCAGCTATTTTAAAAGAAGTAATTAATATTTTTAAGAAAGAAAAAATAAAAACTTTAAATTCATTGTTTTTCACACCAGAACTTAGTTTAAAAAAAGGTACACACACAACATTAAAACCTAATAATAATGACAATAAAGACATAAAAAAAGCAATTTTATCTTTAAGTAAGTTAAATGATTACAATTATAGTCAGGGTGCTGTTGTGAGAGACAATAAAATTTTAGCCATAGAAGAAAATGATGGAACACAAAAAATGTTAAATAGAATTAAAAAAAATCAGAAACTACTTAACGGTGTATTAGTTAAACTTCCCAAGAAGAAACAAGATTCTAGAATTGACCTACCTACAATTGGTTTAGATACTTTGAAACAGTGTAGAAGAGCTGGTTTGAAAGGAATAGTGCTGAGAGACAAGTATAACATTTGTTTGGATAAAAATAGATTAATTAAATCTGCAAACAAGAATAAAATGTTTATTAAAGTAAAATGAAAAAAATATTTATACTAACTGGGGAATCCTCAGGAGACAAATTAGCCTCTAAAGTTATTATTGAATTAAAAAAAATTAATCCTGATATTGAATTTCTCTCTGTTGGTGGAGATAATCTTAAGCACCTAGGTATTAAATCTATTTATAATTTAAAAGAAATTACCTATATAGGTTTTACAAATGTTTTATTAAATCTATTTAAAATTAATAAAAAAATTAACCAAACTGTAAAAGCAATTTTAGATTTTAACCCTGATATTCTTTTTACAGTTGATAGTCCTGATTTTACTTTAAGAGTTGCTAAAATAATAAAAAATAAAAATTCTAACATTAAAACAATTCACTATGTTGCGCCTCAGGTATGGGCCTGGAGAGAAGGTAGAGTAAAAAAGATAAAAAAATTTATAGACCATATTTTATTACTCTTCACCTTTGAAAAAAAATATTTTGAAAAAGAGAAAGTTAGTTGTGAATTTGTAGGCCATCCATTATTAGATGATAAAAGAGATGCTAGAATTGATGTTAATCAAGTAGTAGGAAAAAACAAAGCAATAGTTTCTATTTTTCCAGGTAGTCGCATTTCAGAAATTAACATTCATATGCCAATTTTAATCAATTTTATTAGGCTTATGTCTAAAAAATATTACGATTTTACTTACATCTTTCACTCAAATCAATCTTATGGCGCGTTAGTACATTCATATATTAAAAATTCAAGCCTAACTAATTGTGAAGTTATTAGTGATAATAATATAAAATTACATTTGTTAAAAAAATCAATATTTTCTATAGTTAAATCAGGAACTGTTTCATTAGAAGTTTGTAATTCAAAAATTCCGTCAGTTATTATTTATAAAACAAATTTTATTAATTTCTTAATAATTAAAATTCTTGTTAAAGTTAAATATGCAAATATTATTAATATAATTGCTAATGAAGAAATTATACCGGAGCTATTACAATCAAAATGCAACCCTAACGATATTTATAAGATTGTAACGGGACTTTTAGAATCACCTTCAAAAATAGAACAGCAGGTGATTAAAACTCAAAACATACTAAACACTCTTAAAACAGATAAGCTGTCTTCTCAATTAGCTAGCCAGGCATTGAATAAATTTCTTGAATAACCTATAAAATTACCCACACACCAGCAACTAATACTGTAGATTCTGCCAAATAAAACAATATAATTATTTATGGGCCTAATATTTGTTCTTATTTTCTCCTTAGTAGTAGCTGTAAGTGTTGATGATAGCTCGAAAAACAAACAAAAAGAAAAAATAACACAGGTTAGTTTGAGTAAAACTAAAGATAAAAAATCATCAGATTTAGAAGTTCCTGTTAAACCAGAAAAGCCTGAACCAGTTAAAGAAGAAGTTAAGCCTGAACCAGTTAAAGAAGAAGTTAAGCCTGAACCAGTTAAAGAAGAAGTTAAGCCTGAACCAGTTAAAGAAGAAGTTAAGCCTGAACCAGTTAAAGAAGAAGTTAAGCCTGAACCAGTTAAAGAAGAAGTTAAGCCTGAACCAGTTAAAGAAGAAGTTAAGTCTGAACCAGTTAAAGAAGAAGTTAAGTCTGAACCAGTTAAAGAAGTGGAAAATTCTAACGAATCTGAGATAGGTTGGTTTAAAATAGTTCTCTATATACTAGGACCTATATTAATTATTATAGCAGGTAAAAATATTTATTCCCGATTAAGAAATAATTCTACATCTAGTAGCTCAACAAACTATTTTAGAAAAGAATTCAAAGACGAGGCTCAGCCAGATACTACAGAACAAAAACCAGCAGAAGAAGAGGCTCAGCCAGATACTTCAGAACAAAAACCAGCAGAAGAAGAGGCTCAGCCAGATACTACAGAACAAAAACCAGCAGAAGAAGAGGCTCAGCCAGATACTTCAGAACAAAAACCAGCAGAAGAAGAGGCTCAGCCAGATACTTCAGAACAAAAACCAACAGAAGAAGATGAAAATAGCAATAAATAAATAAATACAGGTTTATTTATCTAATCAAAATTTTTAAAAAATTAAAATCAATAATTTTTACACAATCAAAAGTAATTATAGTATCTAGACTTAGGATAGTATTGAGTCCACGTCTATGATTGGATACAATAAGTTTATGAGGAAAAATAGAAGAAAACTACTAGAATTATTCGGATTGTCATTTTTATCAGTTATTTTGTTACCATATAATTTTCTATATTCAGTGGCAAAAAAAATTATCAATCCAAATCTTACCAAAGAACAAAAAAAAATCATGTTTAAGGAGTCTACAGAAAAACCCTTCTCTAGCCCTTTAAACGCTGAAAATCGAAATGGCTTTTTTCATTGTGCTAATTGTGGTGCAAAATTATTTTCTTCTAATGCAAAATTTGATAGTGGAACGGGTTGGCCTTCTTTTACAGAGTCATTACCAGGTGCTTTTAAAACAAAAATTGATTACTCGTTTGGAATGAAAAGGGTAGAGTATCATTGTGCAAAATGTGGCGTGCATCACGGACATGTTTTTGTCGACGGTTCAACAACAACTCAAAAACGATTCTGTAGTAATGGACTGTGTTTAATTTTTAAACCTGAGTCCTAATATTAACTACAAAAGGTCTAATGACATTGAAGGCCAAATTTTTTGAGCCTCCAATAATTGTAGGGCCATGGAGTTAAAAATCCTGCAGTTAACATGATAGGCACAACCCAATATGTAAGTTGTGCTCCTCCTGTTAAGTAATAATCTGTTAAATTCATTGTTATTTCCATGCTCACCATTGAAATGAAACTCATACCGCAAGCTATTTTTAGGGCATTAATAAAGCTAAAATTTTGTCTAATTAAAATTAATGTCTCAAGCGCTATACTTGTTAGTAGACCATTAATGATTGCTAAAATCATTATACCAATAACAGGAAAAGGTATTTGAGTTAATTGAAAAAAAAGTATTGTTCCAAAATCTCCGATTGAACAACCTATAACACACCACATAGTATTTTTAGCGCTTTTTCTCCATGTATGTATACAGCTCCAATTAAAAGTATTAGTTGTCATAAATATTATTTTTTCTTAAATATTATTTTCATAAAATAAAGAGGTATTCCTAAAAACCATAAGGTGAATAATTTTTCAAATATATTTAATGATAAATACAAAATACCTAATGTTCCATCCCAAAATGAAAATTTAACTGCCCATTCTAAAAACTCTAATGAAATGAGCAAAAATATAAATGTTATTAGTCCATAAAAAGCAATTGTTTGAATTTCACTGATATATTTTTTCATTTATATAGAAATTTTAAAAATAATCTCTTCCACCTTTTAGGTAGGCACATTTTTCACATGTACTAACAATACCTGGTGGACTGTCTAGGTTAAGAACTTCTTTCATTTCAGATAATTTACCTTCTATCCAAGAGGTGTTAACTTTGTATGGAACAAGTGTAGCTTTAAAATCCATTTTATTTTCAAACTTATTATTAGTTTTTTCACCATTACAAACATAAAAATATGACATATCAGATACATCAAAATTCATTTTTCTTAAAATATGAACATAGATATCCATTTGTAACTTATAACTAAAATGCCATTCACTATTTAAATAAGAATGTGTCATAACAGGGTAACTTGTTGATTGAGCTTTATAATCCACTACAACTAATTTCTTTTTATCAAGATCAAACCAAACATCATCTATACCGCCGTGAATTATTAAATTTGTTTTTTCATCTAAATATGAAATTCCACCTTTTAAAGAATTTCGCCACAAATCTAAATCTTTATGTTTAAACGGAACAAAATTTAAATTGTGCCTAATCATCATTGGGTGAGGTTTTTCTTTGCTACGGTACTGATCAAATTCTTTTTTTAAAAGTTCGTCTACAGCACTGTTTAGAGCCCAACCTGGCATAGATGGTTCTTTTAATCCAACAACACGGTCTAAGTAGAAACATCTTTTACAACTTAGAAAATTACTTAATTTAGATCTGCTAATTTTAAATGGAGTATTTGATTTTTTATCATAAAACGAACTTTTCCTAACTCTAAATGAGACAGCTTCTTTCATTGCTACACTTTACTTAGTCTTTTTATTATTTCAGATTTATCAAGAGATAAAATTACATCGTATAAGCCTGGTCCAAATCTAGAACCTACTAATCCTATACGTAATGGCTGACCCACACCTTTAAAATTAGTCTTATGCTTTTCAATTAATGATTTAATTAATGGTTCTAAAGTTTCTTTGTTTAGAGAAGCAAGTTTTTTAAATTCTGTGACAAAGTCTTTTATTATTAATTTGGATTGATCATCTAATAGCTTTTGATCTTCGTCACTAATTTTTATTTCATTGTTTATAATGTACTGAGAATTATTAAAAATATCCTCTAATGTTTTTGCTTTGTTTTTTAAAAAACCTATGCATTTAATAAGGATTGTATCTTTGGATGCATCAAAAGGTATTTTGTATTTTGAGACATATTCCTTAAAAAGCTGAAACAACTCTTTTTCATCAATTGTTTTAACGTAGGTCTCATTCATTGAAAGTATTCTAGACATATCTAGTTTAGAAGGTGATTTCCCAACACCATTTAAGTCAAACAAATCTATACTTTCTTGTTTAGTAAATATTTCTTTATCTTTGTAAGACCAGCCAAGTCTTAATAGATAGTTTCTTAATGCATCAGGCATAATTCCTATTTTTTTGTAGTCTTCTAATGTTGAGGCATTATCTCTTTTAGATAATTTTTTACCTTTATCGCTGTGAATTAAAGGTAGGTGAGCAAAATTTGGAACTTTCCAGTCCATAGCTTCATAAATTTGTTTTTGTTTAAATGTATTGATCATATGATCATCACCTCTAATAATATGTGTAACTTTCATTTCATGATCGTCCACAGTTGCTGATAATTGGTATGTTGGTGTGCTATCTTTTCTTAATATTACAAAATCTTCTATTGTTGAATTTGATATGTTTTTATCCCCCTGAACTAAATCTTTAATTAAAGCTGAACCTGAAATTTTACTTCTGAATCTTAAAACAGCTGGCTCTTTTTTTTTCTCTTTTAGATCTCTACATTTACGATTATAAACAAAAGGAAGGTTTTTTTTTTTTGCTAAAGTTTTTTGATTTTCAAGTTCTTCAAATGAACAATAGCAGTAATAAGCTGAACCTTTCTTAATTAACTCGTCTGCTATATCCTTATGTTTATCAATATTTTTAGACTGAATATACTCTTCACCGTCATGTTCTATGCCTAACCAAGATAATGAACTTATAATTTGATTTTTAAATTCATCTTTTGATCTTTCTTTATCAGTATCTTCAATTCTTAAATAATATTTTCCATTATTTTTTTTAGCCAGCAACCAGTTAAATAAAGCTGTTCTAACACCGCCAATATGAAGAGGCCCAGTAGGAGAGGGCGCAAACCTACAAACAAAACTCATGTTATCTAATTAGACTATTTTAGTGAAAGTTTCTATACAAAGAAACCAATTTACCTTGAATTTTTATTCTAGATGCAGCGTATATTTTAGTTCCGTAGTTTTTATTTGCTGCTTCAAGTGCAATTGTATTACCTTTTTTTCTGACTCTTTTTAGCGTAGCTTCTTGATCGTCAATTAAAACTACAGCTATTTGTCCGCTATTAACATCAGTAGTTTTTTTTACTATTACTGTATCACCATCATTAATCCCAGCTTCGATCATAGAGTCACCTTTAACCCTAAGCCCATAGTGTTCGCCGTTGTTTTGTAAATTTTCTGGAAGTGCAACTCTATCAACTTCTTGTTGTATAGCCTCAATAGGTGTTCCTGCTGCAATGCTACCTAATATTGAAATTTCACTTTCAGTGTTCGGGGTTGTATCTAAACCCCCTTTAATTACACTTGGCGTGAATGTATTAAAAATATCATTTGCACTCGCGTTTTCTGGTAATTTAATAACTTCTAATGCTCTTGCCTTATGTGCTAACCTTTTAACAAATCCTCTTTCTTCCAAAGCTGAAATAAGTCGATGAATGCCTGATTTCGACTTGAGGTTGAGGGAATTTTTCATTTCTTCGTACGAAGGTGAGACACCTGTAGATCTAATTTTTTTATTTATATAAATAAGTAAATTTTTTTGTTTTTTTGTAAGCATAAGAACAAACCCTGTACATGTATGTTCTACAAAAGTTCTCTTTTAATATCAATGGCTAATTAAGCCCTAATTTAAAGGTTAATTGATAATATTTCTTTAATCAACTTATCAGTTTTGTCACTTGCGAGAAGTGATTCACCAATCAAGAAGTTTTTGATGCCAGTATTATCGTAAATGTATTGTGCATCTTTTTTATTTTTAATGCCACTTTCAGAGATTAGCGGACCTTTGTGTGAAATTAATTTTTTTTTAATTTTAACTGAATTCTCTAAAGAAACATTTAAAGTTTTAAGATTTCTATTATTAATACCAATAATAGCTTCATTATATTTTAAAGCAGACTCAGCTTCTTTTTCATCATGAACCTCTACAATAATACTTAGTTTATTTTTTAAAGCTTCATCGTAAATTTCATCTGCTTGTTTCTCTGATAAAGCAGAGAGTATTATTAAGATACAATCACAACCATAACTCTTTGATAATACAACTTGATAGGGATCAATAAAAAAATCTTTTGCTAAAACAGGTATTTTAAACTTATTCTTAATATCTTTTATATAGTAAAGTTTACCAAAAAAATTTTTTTCTTCAGTTAAAACAGATAAACATGTAGCTCCATTATCTACATATATTTTTGCAATATCTAAATGATTAAAATTTTTTACCAATATCCCAGCAGACGGGCTTGCTTTCTTAATCTCCGATATTAGCGATATTCCTTTATTATTACTAATCGTATCTTTAAAATTTAAAAAAGTATTAATAGTTTTAATTTTATCTTCAAGTGAGCTTAAAGAGTTATTTTTTTTAATTATTTTTAATGACTCTTTTTTGTCCTCAATAATTTTTTCTAAAATATTTGTCATTATTTTGATTGTAATTTAACCAAGTGCTGGAATACATTTCCAGAAGCAAGTTGTTTAGAAGCTTTGTTAAACGCATCTATAAAATTATATTCCTTACCTGATACAATTAATCCTGCTGCAACGTTTAAGGCCACAGCTACTGAAAATTCATTGATTTGACCTTTATATATTTCTTTTATTTTCATAGAATTATATAGTGCATCTTTACCTTTTAAATTATTTGTGTTACTTAAAGTAATTCCAAGTTCCTTTGGATTTATTGTAAATTCATTTATATTTTTATCCTTTAGCTCAACAATATTTGTTTTAGCAAATGGAGAAATTTCGTCCATACCATCATCACTATGGACTATATACGCGTGCACTACATTATTTTCTCTCAAAGCCTCAGCAAAAGGTTTCATCCACTTTTTATCGAACACGCCAATTACTTGTCTTTTAACTTGGGCGGGGCTAATTAAAGGACCAATTAAATTAAAAATAGTTTTCTTCCCCATTTTTTTTCTAGCTGGACCAACATGTTTCATTGCAGAATGGTAGTTGGGTGCAAACATAAAAGCAAAATTAAACTTTTTAATATTTTCTTCAGCTTCATTAGGTTTTAAATTAATATTAATTTCTAAGGCTTCTAATACATCTGCAGAACCACAGTTAGAAGAGACTGCTTTATTACCGTGTTTAGCAACTTTAATACCCATACTAGAAAGAACGATAGCTGCTGCTGTTGAGATATTTAAAGAGTTTTTACCATCTCCTCCAGTGCCACAAGTGTCTATTGTATCAGGATCTGAATTAACTTTATTTGCTTTATCTCTTAAAACATAAATTCCACCTGCGAGTTCATCTTTCGTTTCTCCCTTTTTAATCAAAGCTTCCAATATTTCTATTATCGTATTTTCTTTAAATTTCCCTTCCATTAAACTGGAAAAAAGCGACTTACTTTCTTCAAAAGTTAAACTTTGGCCTTTTTTTAAATTTTCAATAATGTCAGTCATGCTAGTTAGATATAAAATTTTTTATTAATTTTATGCCGACTTTAGTACTAATACTCTCTGGATGAAACTGAAACCCGTGAATTTCATATTCTTTATGCATTAAGCCCATTATAGTTTTACTTTTAGTTTCTGCAGTAATAACTAGGTCTTTGGGGAAGGATTTTCGATCAACGATAAGACTATGATATCTTGTGGCTTCAAAATTATATTGAATGTTTTTAAAAAGACCTTTTTTTTGGTGTTTTATTTTACTTGTTTTGCCATGCATTAAGTTTTTAGCTTTTATTATTTTTCCACCAAAAACTTGTCCAATAATTTGATGACCTAAGCAAACACCGAGGATAGGAATCTTTTTATGAACTTCTTTTACAATTTTTAAACAGTTTCCTGCCTGATTAGGGTTACCAGGACCTGGAGAGATTACTATTTTACTATATTTTTTTCTTAAAATTGTTTTTCCATCTATTTTATCATTTCTAATAACATCGACATTTTTTTTAAACTTAGAAATGTAGTGATATAAATTATAAGTAAAACTGTCGTAGTTATCTATAAGTAAAATTTTCACTTAATCTACCGCCTTCATAAGTGCTTTAGCTTTGTTTACTGTTTCAGCATATTCTTTTTCAGGCACACTGTCTGCTACTATACCTGCACCTGATTGAACATAAAATTTATTATTTTTTATTAGTGCAGTTCTTAAAGTAATACAGGTATCAAATTCCTTGCTAGAAGTGAAATATCCTATCCCACCAGCATAAAGTTTACGTTTATTTTTTTCAAGATTATCAATAATTTCCATGGCTCGAATTTTAGGTGCACCACTAACTGTTCCTGCCGGAAAGCCAGATAATAAAGTTTCAAATATTGAATTTTTATGATTAAATTCACCAACAACGTTAGAAACAATATGCATCACGTGAGAGTATTTTTCTATAGTAAAACTTTCTGTTACTTTGACAGAATTAATTTTTGATACTTTACCTACGTCATTTCGACCTAGATCTAGTAACATTAAATGTTCTGCTAATTCTTTTTTGTCTTTTAAAAGATCTTTGGCGTATTTTGAGTCTTGAGCTTTTGTAGCCCCCCTAGGCCTTGTTCCTGCAATAGGTCTAATTGTTATCTGGTTATCCCTTAATCTAACTAAAATTTCAGGACTACTTCCAATTATTTTAAAATCTTCAAAATTAAAATAGAACATGAATGGAGAAGGGTTGGATAATCTTAAATGATTATAAATCTCGAGTGGTGTTTTATTAATTTTTCTTTCAAATCTTTGACTTAAAACAACTTGAAAAATATCTCCTTTAGCAATGTATTCTTTGGCTTTCTTTACATAGTTGATAAATTGATTTTTTGAGATATTGCTTTTGATTTTGTTCTTATTTTTTTGATGAGTAAATTTTATTGGTAATTTTATATTACTATAATCTTCATAAGTTTCAAAATTTTTTTGAATAGAATAATACTTTTCAAAGTAATTTTTAATTTTAGTTTCTGCATAAATATTTTCGATAAAGTATATTTTTTTTTTCAAGTTATCGTATATAACCAAATTTTTTGGCCTAATCATTCTTACATCTGGAATTTTAAGATCATCAGTGCACTTATCGGGAATATTTTCTATATATCTAATAACATCGTAAGAAAAATAACCTACAAGCATTGCAGCCATCTTAGGAATTCCAACGGGAATCTTTGTGTTAAATTTATCAATTAAATTATTAAGAAATTTTAGAGGTTTTTCTTTTATAATTCTTTTTTTTCCTTCAAATCTTTCAGTAATAGTATTTTTATTAATATCCCACACTTTATCAGGATTTAATCCTATAATTGTATAACGCCCTCTAATAGTACCTTTTTCAACTGACTCAAAAATGAAACTATTTTTTTCAACTAGTAAAAAATTAAATATGTTTTCAACCTGTCTATAGTCCACACAGCTTTTAACTTTGTAGATCAGTTGATTTTTTTTTAATTTATGGTTTTTTTTAAAAGAACTAAAACTAATATTTAGCTTCATTAGAGTGTATTTTTTAAACGACTTAAAACTTTTTGATTTATATCAACATTATACTTGTCATTCATCGTTTTATCAAAAGTAGCGTATATCTGATTAGCCAAACTTAGTTTTGCTTTAGATTTATATTGATTATAATCTTTCGTCTTCTTATCAAATGGCAATTTTTCAGTTTTTGCAGAAAAAATTATATAGTTTTTAGTAAGCATACTATTGGTGATTAGCTGTAAGCTCCCATCATTAACTTTAAAAATTTCTTTTATCACTCCACTTGCAAAAATACTTTCATCTTTAGAATCTTTAAGTGTAATTGTTTTTATATCTATTTTATTGTCTTTGCTGTATTTTTTAAATTCTTCTATTTTAAAATTTCCAGAAGACATTTTTTTCACAATTTTTGTATTATTTTCAATAACGTATTTTATTTTTAATTGTGAAATTATTGCATCTTTAATTTTTACATCTTTTAAAGTACGATTTATTTTTTCAATTTTAATAATTTCACTTAAGTAATATTTATTATTAACGTTTATTAAAGTAGGTTTATTTATATTGTCTATACTAAATATTTTTGAAAAGAGAACGTCATCAATCTTAATTATATCGTTACCAGACTTATCTTTTTTAAGTCTATTTGTTTCATCTACATTAATCATTGTGAGATTGAACATCTTTATAAATTCATTCATGCTTCCGCCATCTAGAACGGCATTTTCTATTTCATCAATTTTTTTAAAGTAAGATTCACTATATTTATCTAAACCTGTTAAACTACTTGGCAAAAGTTCGGTATAACTTATTTTTTTAAACTCTTGTGTGAAAAGATTTTTGTTAGTTTCATAAGTTTTTTTTATATCTTTGTCTTTAATTTGAACTCTTTCATAAAGCTTGTCTAATTCTAAATACTGAATTTTTTTAATTTGGTTTTCATTTTCAAATTCTTTTTTAATTAATGCTTCTGGCAAAAGAACCCCTTCAGACAAAAATGTTAATAACTGTCTTTTTTTTTCTTGTTCAGCGATGTTCTGTTCAAAAATTGGCGCACTTATCCCGCTTTCTAATAAAAACTTTTCATACTTAGTTCTTGAAAATTTTCCATCTTTTATAAATGCTTCATCTGAGATTAATATTTCCTTAAGTGACTGGTTACTTAAATGAATTCCTTGGCTTTTAATTTCTAAGGCAATAATCCTTTTTCCAATGTAATCAGATAAAATTTTATCCAACAACTCACTGTTACCTAAGTTATCTCTCTGCTGCTTATTTAAACCTAATTTGTTTACATATTGAGTAAAGTTTTGAGCACTTATTTTTTCGGAGTCTATTGTAGCTAAAATATTCTGGTTACCGCCCCTAAAAACATCACCCATTCCCCAAAAAAGGAATGGAAGAATAATTATGACTATTAAAACTTTAGCCAAAAAAGATGTTGTCATTTTTCTTATTGTAGTAAGCATTTTTTTAATCTATTAAAACGTTATATTTTACCACCTATAGATCAAAATATTAAATATGGCAAACAACATGAAGTATTTTATTGGAAATTGGAAGATGTTTGGTGTTCCAAAATCTATAGCTATTCTTAGTAAAATAAATAAATTTATTAAATCTGACAAGGAATTTAACAAACAATATAAAGTAGTTATTACTCCTCCAACTACATTAGTTAACAGTTATGCGAATTTTTTTTTAAATCAGAAAATTTCTATAGGTGCTCAAAATTGTTACCACATAGATAATTTTGGCGCTAACACAGGTTCTATTAGCCCATTTATGATTAAAAGTGTTGGAGCCCAATATATGATTATAGGACACTCAGATAATCGATCTGAAGGTGACACAAGTACAATGTTAAAAAATAAAGTTGAGAGCTCTCTGAAAAATAAATTAAAAGTTATTTTCTGCATTGGTGAAAATAAAGCAGATAAGAAAAAAAATAAAACTTTTGAAGTTTTAAAAAAACAAATTGAAAATGTTCTAGAAAAAAAATTTAATTATAAGGACATAATAGTTGCCTATGAACCTATCTGGTCTATCGGGACTGGAAAAATTCCTGAAGCCGAAGACTTGTTGAAAACTACTACATTTATTAAAAAAATATTAAAAAATATTTTTAAAAAATCAATATCACCAGCAGTTCTATACGGTGGGTCTGTTGATGGTGAAAATATTAGCCAATTTAAAAGTTTACATGAAATTGATGGTTTTTTAATTGGTGGCGCCTCAAAGTCAGACAAAAAATTTATTGATATAATAAAGAATTACTATAGATAAGATCCATGGAAAACATTCTATTAACCATAAATATTATTCTAGCAGTTCTTCTGGTAATAACTATATTGATTCAAAGATCAGAAGGTGGAGCTTTGGGTATTGGTGTTTCACAAGACAATTTCACGACTTCAAGAGCAGCTGGAAGTTTTCTCACTAAATTTACATCTATACTTGCTACATTTTTTATTGTTACCAGCATTGCTCTAGTTTCTATTTCACACGAGGAGATAAAAGAAGTTCAGTCTGTCATTGATATTGAAAAAGAAAAGAAACAAAACAGCACTCTTCCACAAATTCCTGAAAATCAAAAATAATCTTTGTTTTTAAAAAATAAATCGCTATAATATTATTCCATGGCGCGATATATCTTCGTAACTGGCGGCGTGGTTTCTTCTTTAGGGAAAGGTTTAACTTCAGCATCGATAGCATCCTTACTTCAGTTAAGAGGTTACAAAGTTAGAATTAGGAAACTAGACCCTTATTTAAATGTTGACCCAGGAACAATGAATCCATTTGAACATGGTGAGGTTTTTGTTACTGATGATGGTGCAGAAACAGATTTAGATTTAGGTCATTATGAAAGATTTACTAATAGGCCATCTACAAAAGAAGATAATATTACTACAGGGCAAATATATAAAGATATAATAGAAAAAGAAAGAAGAGGAGAGTACCTAGGAAGTACTGTTCAAATTATTCCTCATGTCACAAACAGTATTAAAAAATTTATTTCTAATAAAGTTTCTAGAGAAGATTTTGTGATATGTGAAATAGGTGGAACAGTAGGCGATATCGAAAGCCTACCATTCTTAGAGGCCATTAGGCAATTTTCAAACGAAGAAGGAAAAGGTAAAAGTTTATTTATTCATCTTACGTTAGTTCCTTATATATCTGCTTCTGGAGAACTAAAAACAAAACCAACACAACATTCTGTTAAAGAACTAAGAAGTATAGGTATTCAACCAGATCTCATAGTCTGTAGATCCGAAAAAGATATTCCCAAAGAAGAAAAAAGAAAAATATCTTTATTTTGTAACGTAGAGCCAGATCATGTAATTCAATCTGTTGATGCCAAATCTATTTACGAAGTTCCAATAAAGTATAATCAAGAAAAATTAGATAAAAAGATCTTAAATATATTTGCACTTAAGGAAAAAAATAAACCAAATTTAAAAATATGGAAAGATATTGTTAACAAAATAAATTCAAAAAGAAAAAAAGTTTCAATTGCAATAGTTGGAAAGTATGTTGATTTAAAAGATGCATATAAATCTTTAGATGAAGCATTAATACACGGATCTTTAAGTAACGATGTAGACTTAAATGCAGAATGGGTTGACTCAACTAAAATTAATAAAAAAAATGTAATTAATACTCTAAAAAAGTACAGTGCAGTCCTCATACCTGGTGGTTTTGGTTCAAGAGGAACTGAAGGAAAAATTGAAGCCATAGCTTATGCTAGAAAATATAAAGTACCTTTTTTTGGAATTTGTTTTGGTATGCAAATGGCAATTATAGAAGCAGCTAGAAATATTTTAGGTTTAAAAAAAGCAACATCTAGTGAATTTAGTAATGGCGGCACTCCTGTAGTTGGATTAATGCATGAATGGGTTAAAGGAAAAGTTATTCAAAAAGGCAGCAAAAAAAATTTAGGAGGAACAATGAGACTAGGTTCATACAAAGCTAAATTAAAAAAAAATACTTTAATAAGCAAGATTTATAAATCTAATTTAATTAACGAAAGACACAGACATAGATATGAAGTAAATAAAAATTTAAAATCAAAATTAGAAAAAAAAGGTTTAATCTTCTCTGGAGTTTCACCTGACGGTTCTTTACCTGAGACTATTGAACTTGAAAACCACCCATGGTTTATTGGAGTTCAATTTCATCCTGAATTTAAGTCTAGACCTTTTGCTCCTCATCCTCTATTCTCATCTTTTATTAAAGCAGCAAAAAACAATTCGGAAAAAATAGATGATTAATCACAAAGTAAAGTGTGCTAATTTTGAAATAGCCAATAATAAATCTTTCACATTAATAGCTGGTCCATGTCAACTTGAAAGTGAAAAACATGCATTGGATATTTCTAAAGAACTAAAGCAAATAACTACTGATTTAAAAATAAATTTAATTTATAAAACTTCTTTTGATAAAGCTAATAGAACAAGTCTTAAAGGGAAAAGAGGCATGGGCTTAGAAAAGTCTTTGCTAATTTTTGATAAAATTCGAAATGAAATAGGGGTGCCAGTTCTGACAGACATACATACAGCTGAGCAATGTTCTTTAGTAGCTCCACATGTCGATGTTTTACAAATTCCAGCTTTTTTATGTAGGCAAACAGATTTGTTAATTGCAGCTGCAAAAACTGGAAAAATAATTAATGTTAAAAAAGGTCAATTTCTTGCACCGTGGGATATGGCGAATGTAGTAAAAAAATTAGAAGATTCTGGAAACAAAAATATTATGATAACGGAGCGTGGCGCAAGTTTTGGTTACAATACTTTAGTTTCAGACATGAGAGCCTTGCCTATAATGGCTAAGTTTGGTTATCCAATAGTTTTTGACGCCACTCATTCCGTCCAACAACCTGGTGGTATGGGTGAAAAAAGTGGAGGCCAAAGAGAATTTGTTCCATATTTAGCAAGAGCTGCTATTGCCGTAGGCGTAGGTGCAGTTTTTATGGAAACACACGAAGATCCTGACAATGCTCCTTCTGATGGCCCCAACATGGTTCCATTAAGTGAAATAAAAAATCTTTTAAAACAATTAGTGTTAATCGATACATTAATTAAGAATTAATAAATGACAAACATCGTAAAAGTATTAGGCAGACAAGTCTTCGATAGCAGAGGAAACCCTACGGTTGAAGCAGAGGTTTTTTTAAGTAACAAAACAAAAGCCTCAGCAATTGTTCCTTCTGGCGCCTCTACTGGTGCTTTCGAAGCTTATGAATTAAGAGATGGAGATAAAAACTATTTTTTAGGTAAAAGTGTTTTAAAGGCAGTAAAAAATATTAACACTTTGATTGCTAAAAATTTAAAAAATATCAAAGCAGATGATCAAAAAAAAATAGATCAAATTTTATTAAATCTAGATGGTACAGACAATAAAAAAAAATTAGGAGCAAATGCCTTATTAGCTGTCTCACTTGCAGTTTCTAAAGCTACTGCAAAATCAAAAAAAAAAGAACTTTACCGACACCTTGGAAAATCTTTTTTATTACCTAAGCCTCTAGTTAATATTATCAATGGGGGAGCTCACGCAGACAATAATTTAAAAATTCAAGAATTTATGATCAGACCCGACTCCTCAACAAATTTCATGGATGCAATGGAAAAATGTTTTTTAGTTATACAAAACTTAAAAAAGATTCTCCAATCTAAAAACTTATTAACTAATGTTGGCGATGAGGGAGGTTTTGCCCCATCTATTAACTCTAACGAAGAAGCTTTAGAAATGGTTGTTGATGCTATTGAAAAATCTAAACTTAAACCAGGTAAAGATGTTAATATTTGTTTAGATGTTGCTGCAAATGAATTAATTAATAGTGGTGGTAAGTACTCGCTTAATTCATCTAATTTTATTTCAGTAGATGAAAGCATAAATTATTATAAAAAATTAGTTGCTAATTATCCAATAAAATCTATCGAAGATCCTTTTGCAGAAAATGATTGGAATGCATGGTCCAAATTAACAAAAGAAATGGGTAAAAATATTCAAATTGTTGGTGATGATTTATTTGTAACTAATGTAGCTAGATTAAAAAGGGGCATAAAAGAGAAATCAGCCAATTCTATCTTAATTAAAGTAAATCAAATAGGAACATTAACTGAAACTCTAGACGTGATCAAATTAGCTAAAAAAAATAATTTTAGTACAGTTATTTCCCATAGGTCTGGTGATACAGAAGATACATTTATTGCCGACCTAGCTGTTGCTACTCAGTCAACTCAAATTAAAACAGGGTCACTAGCAAGGTCAGAAAGAGTAGCAAAATATAACAGATTACTCAGAATAGAAGAACAGCTTGGAAAAATCTCTAAAATGGCTAGAGTCTAGGTATGAAATTTTTAAAAATTTTAAATACAAAAAAAATATTTTTCTTTCAAATTTTTTTAACTCTTTATATCATTATTAATCTAACCGGAGGGGAAAGAGGTTTAGTTTCTTATTTTGAAAAAAATAGATACGAAAAAAAACTTTTAATGAAAAATTCTGATTTAAAAAAGCAATTAGCACTCACAGAGCACAAAAATAAATTACTGTCTGGCAACCCTGATTTTGACTATCTGGATACGTTATATCGTGCAAAGCTTAAATTTGGGAAAAAAAATGAGGTTTTAATTAAATTAAGCCAATGAAATTAAGACATCCAGAGAAAATAAAAAACATACCTAGTCCACTTAAAAAAAAACCAGATTGGATTCGAACTAAAATTACAAATAGCCAAATTTTTTTTAAAACTAAAGAAATTGTAAATAAAAACAAACTAACTACCGTTTGTCAGGAAGCAAATTGTCCAAACATAACAGAGTGTTGGAGCAAAAAACATGCAACTTTTATGATTATGGGAGATACCTGTACAAGAGGCTGTGCCTTTTGTGACGTTAAGACTGGAAAGCCCTCTAGTCTTGATTCTCTTGAGCCTTTTAAAGTTTCTAAGGCAGTACATGAACTAGAACTAAACCATGTCGTAATAACCTCTGTCGACAGAGATGATCTTGATGACGGAG
>Ga0209383_1000044_pt1 | contig 77395 bp, 86 predicted proteins | sample CoawatmetaG02DNA_FD_187510 | JGI IMG/M metagenome (GOLD analysis project Ga0209383, IMG submission 187510) | Marine microbial communities from the West Antarctic Peninsula - Coastal water metaG029-DNA (SPAdes) (version 2) | ecosystem: Environmental > Aquatic > Marine > Coastal ...
TTGATAAAGACGGTATGCCGTTATGGAGAATGGGACCATCACCTAAAGGACCATATTGGGAAGAAGGCATGAAGCTTGGATATCAAGACGTTGGATCATGGACTATGTTTAAGTCTACTCCAGTTGATAGAAGAAAAGCTGCATGGTTATACGCTCAATTTACAGTTTCAAAAACTGTATCTCTTAAGAAAGCTGACGTTGGTTTAACATTCGTAAGAAAAAGTACTGTTAACCATAAGCACTTCACTAAGAGAGCACCTGAATTAGGTGGACTTATTGAGTTCTATAGATCGGACAACAGAAATGTTTGGTCACCAACAGGTATCAACGTTCCAGATTATCCGAAACTTGCACAATTATGGTGGCAACATATCGGCGAAGTTAACTCTGGCACATTTACACCACAACAAACTATGGATCGTCTTGCAGCAGAGATGGACTTAGTTATGTCTCGTATGGAAGCTGCTGACAAAGGTAGTAACGCATATGGTGGATGTGGACCAAGATTGAACAAACCAAGAGAAGCGTCTTATTGGTTAAATCAAGCAGGTTCACCAAAAGCTAAAGTTAACGAGAAACCTCAAGGTAAAACAGTTCCATTTGCGAAAGCTTGGAATTAAATAAGAGGTTAATCTAAATTTAAAAGGGGGCATTTATTGCCCCCTTTTTTTTAAAACCAAATTCTAAATTATTATGAGCCTAGAGTTAAAAAATATTGAAATGAAAGTGGGTGTAGAGACTTACATTCATCAAACAAATCTTAAATTAAAAAAAAATACTATTAACATATTGTTAGGCTCAACATTAGCTGGCAAAACTACTCTCATGCAAATTATGGCCGGACTTCTTAAACCCACTAGTGGTGAAATCTGGTTTAACGAAAAAAATGTTACAGGCTTAAAAGTTCAAGGACGAAATGTTTCTATGGTCTATCAACAGTTTATTAATTACCCAAATTTTACAGTTTATGAAAACATAGCATCACCATTAAAGATTATAGGAGTAAATTCTGATGAAATAAAAGAGCGTGTGGGTAAAGTTGCTGAATTATTAAAATTATCTCCCATGCTAGATAAAAAACCAGATGAACTATCGGGTGGACAACAACAAAGAACAGCATTAGCAAGAGCGTTAGTGAAAGATTCTGATTTAATCTTATTAGACGAACCTTTGGCTAACCTAGATTTTAAGCTACGAGAGGAACTTAGAGAAGAACTTCCTAAATTATTTGAAGATAGAGAGTGTATCGTAGTTTACGCAACTACAGAACCAACCGATGCATTAATGATGGGTGGCAATACTGCAACTTTACTTAAAGGAAAAGTAATTCAATATGGAAAAACTTTAGACGTGTACAACAATCCTCACAACTTAAGCTCTGCTGAAGTTTTTAGTGAACCACCCTTGAATATTACTGATATTGAGAAGATTGGTGATACGTGTTCATTTTTAGATAATAGTGCCAAATGGAAAACGAAAATGAACATTAGAGACGGATACTATAAAATTGGAATTCGACCTCATAACGTTACAGTTAAAAAAAATGGAGATAATTCAGTTGAAATTAAAGGTAAAATTTTAATTTCAGAATTAAGTGGATCTGAAAGCATAATACACTTTAAGAATGGAAAATTTAATTGGGTTTCTTTATCTAGTGGCGCACACCAAATAAATGTAGGCGAAGAAATGAAACTTTACATGAATGTAGATGAGTGTTTATTCTTTGATCAAAGTAACAGGCTGGTAAAGAATGTCTAAAGTTACGTTAAAAAACTTAAGCCATAGTTACTTAAAGAAACAAGAGAAAGATTCTGATTTTGTTCTTACTAATATCAATATCGATTGGAACGACGGCGGCGCCTATGCTTTGCTAGGTCCTTCAGGTTGCGGAAAAACTACGTTATTAAATATTATCTCTGGTTTATTAGTCCCAACAAAAGGTAAAGTTTTATTTAATGATAAAGACGTCACACAATTAAATCCTGTTCAAAGAGATATTGCACAAATTTTTCAATTTCCTGTTATTTATGACACGATGAGCGTTTACGACAACTTAGCTTTTCCATTAAGAAACAGGGGTTTGTCTGAAACAGAAATAGATTCAAAAGTTAGAGAAATTGCTGAAATGTTAGAGTTAACTTCTACTTTAAACAATAGAGCATCAGGTTTAACAGCTGATGGAAAACAAAAAATTTCATTAGGTCGTGGTTTGGTTAGATCAGATGTAAATGTAATTATGTTTGATGAGCCACTAACCGTGATTGATCCTCACTTAAAATGGGTTTTAAGATCAAAATTAAAAGAACTTCATCAAAAAATTAAAAGAACAATGATCTATGTTACTCACGATCAAACCGAGGCTTTAACTTTTGCTGATCAAGTTGTTGTTATGCATGAAGGTCAAATTGTTCAAACAGGAACCCCAATTGAACTTTTTGAAAAACCAAAACATACATTTGTAGGACATTTTATTGGCTCACCTGGTATGAACTTACTTCCATGTAAAATTACTAATGGAGAAATCAATTTAGCAGGTCAAAGAATTGCAAGCAACACGAGTTTTAAAAAAACTAATTTTGAAAAGACACAAGTTGGTATTAGACCAGAATTTATCAACTTTTCTAAAGATGGAATTCCTGCAAAAGTTTTAAAAGTTAACAATATTGGAAGACATAGAATAGTTGATGTAGAAACTGGAGGAGGAAAAATAAAAATTTTATCTAACCCTCAAGATGAAATACCAAGTGGAAGTGCTTTTGTAACTTTTAATCAAAAATATACTTATGCTTATGGGGACGATTGGATTATTGAATAATGAATAAGACTCTAAATCAAAAAGCCTGGTTTTTCGTAATCCCTGTATTTGTCCTTGTTGCTTTCAATGCAGTAGTGCCATTAATGACAGTAGTTAATTATTCTTTCCAAGAAACTTTTGGTAGTAATGTTTTTACTTGGGAAGGAACAAGATGGTTTAAACAGATATTACATTCAGAACGATTTCATTCTGCTTTAGGAAGGCAATTTCTATTTACTTTTATTATTCTTTTAATACAATTACCTTTAGGAATTGGTATAGCTTTAACCATGCCCAAAAAAGGTTGGGGCGTTCCTGTTTGTTTAATTTTAATGTCAATGCCACTACTGATACCTTGGAATGTAGTAGGGGCTATGTGGAATATTTTTGCTTTGCCAGAAATTGGTTTTCTTGGTCATTCATTAAATTCACTAGGTTTTGATTATAATTTTACACAACAAGTTGGTGATGCTTGGTTTACGACAGTTTTAATGGATGTATGGCACTGGACTTCTTTAGTAGTTTTATTATCTTATGCCGGGTTAAATTCTATTCAACCCGCTTACTACCAAGCAGCAGAAATAGATGGAGCTAGCAGATGGGATGTTTTTAGATATATAGAACTTCCTAAAATGAAAAAAGTTTTAACATTGGCTATTCTTTTGAGATTTATGGATAGCTTTATGATTTACACGGAACCTTTTGTTTTAACAGGAGGAGGACCTGGAAATTCTACGGTCTTTTTATCTATTGACTTAGTTAAGATGGCTTTAGGTCAATTCGATTTAGGTCCTGCTGCAGCGATGTCACTTATTTATTTTTTTATCGTACTTTTGGTTTGTTGGATATTTTATAATTTAATGATGAAAGATGAGGCAAAATAATGAAAAGATTTAAATGGTTAATACCAACTATTTATATAATATTTTTAATGCTGCCAATTTATTGGCTGATTAACATGTCGTTTAAAACAACAAGTGAAATAATTAATACGTATTCATTGTGGCCAAGACAATTTACAATAGAAAATTATGTAACAATTTTTACAGATAGCACTTGGTATATGGGCTATGTAAACTCCATTACTTACACTGTTTTTAACACTATAATTTCTGTTTCTGCAGCTCTACCAGCAGCATATGCTTTTTCGAGATACAAGTTTTTAGGAGACAAGCATTTATTTTTCTGGTTACTTACTAACAGAATGGCGCCACCAGCTGTTTTTGCCTTGCCCTTTTTTCAATTTTATTCATCAGTGAATTTATTTGACACACATATAGCAATAGCCTTGTCTCACTGCCTCTTTAATATCCCTCTTGCTGTTTGGATTCTAGAAGGATTTATGTCATCTGTTCCGAAAGAATTAGATGAAACTGCTTATGTTGACGGCTATTCATTTGGTAGATTCTTTTTTAAAATATTTATTCCAACAATTGCAGCAGGAATTGGCATAACAATGTTTTTTTGTTTTATGTTTTCGTGGGTAGAACTGCTACTTGCAAAAACATTAACTGCAACAATTGCTAAACCAATCGCTGCAATAATGACAAGGACCTCAAGTTCTGCAGGTTACGAGTTAGGCTTATTAGCAGCCGCTGGTACTTTAACTATAATTCCAGGTGCAGTAGTTATTTATTTTGTTAGAAATTATATAGCTAAAGGATTTGCGATGGGTAGGGTTTAGTGTTTGCAGAATTACAAGCAGCAGGATGGGATAAAGTTGGTGAAGTAAAAGAAAAAGGCTTCTTCGATTTTGATTTTATTACTTGGATGGCTTGGACATGGCCTACAGCAATTTTCTTTATTTTTATAGCTCTATGCATTACAGGCATGTATTATTGGGAAAAAAAAGTTCCGGGTGGATCCCCACGTAAAGGAATTCTAGGTTTAGACACAACAAGAGGAGATAGATTATTCGTCTCTTTATTAGGAAGTGCTTTTATTCATTTAGCTTGGCTCGGATTAACCGACATCACACTCTGGATTGCGACAGTAATATCAGTGTTTTATGCTATAATAGTGTTTAAGTACGTATAAAAATTATGATTAAAATTGGAATTAATGGTTTTGGTAGAATTGGAAGACTTGTTTTAAGAGCACTTCTTGAAAACTATAAAGAAAAAATTAAAGTTGTGGCAATTAACGATCTCGGTTCAATAGAAGCCAATGCTCACCTTGTTAAATATGACAGCACACATGGAACATTGCCGTATGATGTTGAGACATTTAAAGATGGTTTTAAAATATTAAATCAAGATATAAAAGTTTTTGCTGAAAGAGATCCTGCCAATTTGCCGTGGGGGAAAATAGGTGTAGATGTTGTTTTAGAGTGTACCGGTCTATTTCTAGATAAAACCTCTGCTGAGAAACATATTAAAGCTGGTGCAAAAAAAGTAATCATTTCAGCACCTGCTAAAGAAGTAGACTTTACAGTAGTTCAAGGGGTTAACAGTTCAGAATTAAAAAAAGAACATAACGTTATTTCAAATGGTTCTTGTACAACAAACTGTTTAGCACCCGTAGCCATGGTTTTAGAAAAAAATTTTGGCATTGAATATGGTTACATGACAACGATACATAGTTATACTGGAGATCAAAAATTGTTAGATACACTCCATAAAGATTTAAGAAGAGCTCGTGCGTCAGGTGATTCCTTGATACCAACTTCAACCGGTGCTGCTAAGGCAATGAGTTTGGTTCTACCTAGCCTTAATGGAAAATTAGACGGAACAGCCATAAGAGTTCCTACCCCAAATGTCTCTCTAATAGATTTTACATTTGTTACAACTAAAGAAGTAAGCCCCGACGATATAAACAACGCAATGATTGCTGCCTCTAAAACCGCAGAATTAAAAGGAATACTTGGAATAAACAATAAACCTCTAGTCTCAAAAGATTTTAATCACAACCCACACAGTTCAATATTTGATGTTACTCAAACTCAAGTGATTAAAAAAAAATTTAGCAGAGTTTTGTCATGGTATGATAACGAGTGGGGTTTTTCTAACCGAATGTGTGAGACAGCTATTCAAATAGCCGAGTTGATTTAACTTCCTACTTTAAAAATTCTAATCATATTTGTCATTTTAGCCTGACCAAAAGGTAAACCCGCAGTTATAATTACATTATCATCTTTTTTAATTGATTTATCTTTTTTAATAATTTGTTTAGAAATATCCATCATATCTTTCCATCCATGTGCATCTCTACTATTTACAGACTCAACACCCCAAAACAAACTAGTTTGCCTCGAAACATTTATATTTGGAGAGATGGTAATGATTTTAACAGAAGGCCTCATAGTTGAAACTAATTTTGCTGTACTACCTGAATTTGAAAATGCAATAATTGCTTTTACCGTAGGGTTGTAGGCCAAATCTTTAACAGATAAGACAACTGATTTTCTAGGATCTTGGTTAATATTTACTTTATTTTTAAAATCTTCAATATTTTTTTTTTTATATTTTTCAGTTGAAATTATAGCGTCACTCATAGCTTTAACTGTTTGCAGAGGATATTTTCCTACCGCTGTTTCAGCTGAAAGCATGACTACGTCAGCACCTTGAAATATTGCTGTTGCTACATCATTAACTTCTGCTCGGGTAGGGGTACTACTTTCAATCATACTTTCAAGCATTTGAGTTGCAACGATTACAGGTTTTGAAAGCTGAGAACATTTTTTAATCAAATTTAACTGAACTTGAGGAACATCACTATGGCCAATGTCAATAGCTAGGTCACCTCTAGCTACCATAACTGCATCAGTAGCAGAAATAATTTCATCTATGTTTTTTAAAGCAGTTTTGTTTTCAATTTTACAAATTATCCCCATATCACTATTGATTAATTTTCTAGTTTGCTGAATTAATTTTGCGTTTTGGATGTAAGATAAAGCAACCCAATTACAACCTAATTTTTTTGCAGTTTTGATATCATTTTTATCTTTGCTCGTTAAACTATTAAAAGGAATAAAAAAGTTTTGTAAATGCACACTCTTATTGCTGCTAACTTTGCAGTTTCTACTTTGCGATACTGTTAAAACTCCATTGGGTAATTTTTTGATTACTTTAAAAGAAAATTTTCCATCATCTAATAGTAATTTATTTCCTTTTTTTAATTTTTTAAGAATTGATGGGTAAGGAAATGAAACTCTATTTTCGTCACCAATTTTTTTATTGCTATCAAAAATATATTTTTGATTGGGATTTAGGTTTATAAAATCTGCATTAATTTTTCCTATTCTTAATTTTACACCCTGTAAGTCAGCAATAACAGAAAGTCTCTTTTTAGTCTGATGTTCAATTTTTCTTATACTAGAAACTATTTTTTCTATACCCTGAACATTATGACTAAAATTAATTCTAAAAGCATCAACGCCACTTTCAACTAAACTTTTTAGTTTCTTTTCATTTTGAATAGCAGGACCTAGAGTTGCGATAATTTTAGCTTTTTTGTTCATAAAAGTGATTTGTTTTATGTTAACACTTTTTTTAAGTCTGAGCGACAAAATACTCCAAGCAGATAACTTGGAGTATTTCTTTTTGACTATGAATTTTAAATTATTTGTGTTTTTTCTTTAAATCTTTTTTAAGATCCTCATGGTCACCAACTACCGTGTGATATTTACTTTTGGTAACGTATTTCTCTAAGAAAGGCACCGCTAGTAAAGGTAAAAAACCACCAATAACTATTCCAAAAGCTGCACTTTTTAAATCAGGATCAGCTAATGCAGCGATAAAGTCTGCAACAATATGGGCAAAAACTATTCCAATAATTCCAGCAATTGCACCGTTAGATATTATCTTTAAAAAACGGTTTATGCTCCAACCAGTATAAAAACCAACTAGAGGAATTAAAGTATGAATAAACCCAAAAGTTGCTCCTCTTAAAATACTATGTTCCTCTATTAATTCTTCCATAAAGTGAAGAAATTCTGGCACATCATGCGAATGACCTTCCGCAGCCCGAACAAAAGCAAAGCTAAAAATATATATTATTACAGTTAAAAGGCTTATTTTTTTTATCAATTACACTCCTTACATGTTGTTGTTATTTCTAAGTTAAAGTTATTAAAATTAAATCTTTTCTTTGATTTAATATTTTTAATTATTTTTGAAAATAAGTCTGTTTTTAATTCTTCAGCAACACCACAATCATTACATACTGCTAAAACAGCATTGTGTTCATGTGCTTCAGTCGTATTACAAACATGTGCTGTATCACAAAGATGAAAAGTTTTATTTTTATTAGTTTTATGTATTAAGCCATTAGTAGTTAGACTCTTTAGAGATCGATAGATTGTCATTGGCTGTATGTTCTTAAATTTTTGAACATTATTTAGAATTTGATAAGCGGTTAATCCTTTTGGATTTTTTTTCAAGCTATTAAGGACTAGTTTAGTGTTTTCACTCATAGTTATGTTATAACATCACAATACAATTTGTCAAATAATTAGATCATATTATCTACAAGTAGTTGTTTGGTTTTTATTGGTTAAAGGGCTTGACGTGTTTAGGCAATTAGACTCAGTTTAAATAAAATTGCTATTAAAATTGCAAAAACAATAAAAAAGGCAAACCAATAAGTCATACAAGTAGCCCAAGTTCCTTTAGCAATACCTTTCCAAGGCATAAAAGTATAAGTTGCTAAAGTGACTAAATTTAAAAATAATAAAATATTGGTTAAACTAAACATAAGATGTATTTATATTAATAAATGAAAAATACCAAGATAGAAAAGTTAGCAAATAGTCTCGTTAAAGCATTTGTTGGTAATAAAATTATTGCACCGATCCCACTAAAATACACTAAGAGTATGAAAAATGCTCAGGAGTTAAGAAGACTATGTGAAAGTAAAATTAATCAACCCATTATTGGTTTCAAAGCTGCAGGAACAGGTATCCCAGTTTTAAAAAAATTAGGCGAAAAAGAGCCTTTCTATGCATCGATCTTTAAAAATAATGTTTTAAAAAGCGGGAAGTCCGTTAAAATTAATCCTTACACCCTAGGCATAGAACTTGAAGTTGGATATTTAATTAAAAAAAGTTTTTTCCAATTAAAGGGTTCAATTAATTTTGTAAATATACATAAGTATATTTCACATATGATGCCGGCAATTGAAGTTGTTGGCTATAGACAAAAAAAAAAGGGAATTAAATTTCTTGGTGATCTATGTAGTGATTTTGGAGTAAATGTTAAATTTATTATAGGTAAAAAAAGTGAATATAGAAGAATTAATTTTGGAAAACTAAAATCAAGCATAGAAAATAAAAAAATTAAACAATTAGTGTTTGGACATACAAATACTGTTTACATCAACCCACTTAACTCATTAAGATTTGTTTTAAATAAGTTAAGAAAAGATAAAATTATTCTTAATAAAGATTTTTATGTATTTACTGGATCTACAGTAGGTGTTACTCCAATCTTAGGTAAGGGAATTTATCAAGGTAAAATTGAAAATTTAGGTTCTGTGAAAGCTAAAATAATTTAAATATTATTTAAGTTTTTTAAGAATATATCTCTTATTTTAATTTCAGCATTTAAAACTTGCGTCTTACTTTCTTTTTTTACGGAGGTAACTTTTGAATTATCTAGTCCACAAGGAATAATTTTTTTATAACAATCTAAATTATTGTTTATGTTTATAGAAAATCCGTGGTAAGCAACCCAATTACTAACACGAACACCTATAGCCGCAATTTTTTTATCTTTTACCCAAATACCTATATTTTTTTTATCCGCATGACTTTTAATCTTATATAATTTTAAGAAATCTATAATACTTATTTCAATTTTTTTAATTAAATTTTTAATATCTTTTTTTCGATTATTTAGATTTAAGACAAAATAAACAATTTTTTGCCCAGGATTGTGTAATGTTATTTTTCCTCCTCTATTTGTTTTAATTATTTTAATTTTTTTATCTATAATTTCATTTTCTTTAAATCTTATTCCACCAGTAAAAGTAAGTGGATGCTCCAATATCCACACTAATTCTTTACCTTTAGATTTTTTCACTAATTCAACTCTTTTTTTAAGAAATAAAAAAGCCGCTTTATAAGGAACTAGTTTTTTGCTTATTTTTACCTGTAAAGTCATTTTAGTTTGAATTTTATCACTAGATAAACTATTAGTCTCACAAATAATGTAATAGGAATATTTATGAGTTTAATAAAGTCTATAGGTAATAAAAAAGTTAATTTAGACTTTAATAAGAATTTTATCACAACTTTTAGTGAAAAAATTAACCTAGGTGAACTTCAGTTTATCAACCAAACACTAAAAGATTTACATCCATCAGATGTCGCAAATTTGATAGAAAATTTATCCGAAGAAACTCGGACTAAACTTATTGAAATTGAGGCATTCAATCTAGACCCAGAAATTTTTATTGAGTTAAATGAATCAATACAAAGTGATGTTCTAAAGATACTCTCTACAGATTCAGTCGCAAATATAATAAAAAGATTAGAGTCTGATGATGCTGTTAGTATTTTAGAGAATTTAGATATTGATAAAAAAAATTTAATTCTAGATAGACTTCCACCTAAAGATAGATTTCTTTTAGAAGAAGGGCTTAGCTATCCAGAAGACTCAGCCGCAAGAATTATGCAGCGAGAATTTACAGCAATCCCAAGTGACTGGACAGTTGGACAAACAATTGATTATTTGAGAGAGAGTAAGGATTTGCCGCAAGAGTTTTTAGAAATATTTATAGTAGACAATGAATTCAAACCTGTTGGCATTGTTCCTTCTTCTAGAGTGCTTAGAACCTCAAGACATTCTAAAATGAACTCTATAATGAGAGAAATGCCAGTTCTTATTTCAGTTAATATGGACAAAGAAGAAGTAGGTATAACATTTGAAAACTATAATTTACTCTCTGCTGGTGTTGTTAATAAAAATAACAAACTTGTAGGAATGATTACAGCTGATGACGTAGTTACCGTTGTTCAAGAAGAAGCAGAAGAAGATGCTCTAAGATTAGCTGGGGTAGGTGATGAAGAAATTACAGATACTGTTTTTGTTAAAACGAAGAGAAGATTTAATTGGTTGTTAGTTAACCTTGCAACAGCTCTACTTGCTTCATGGGTTATAAGTATTTTTGGTGCAGAAATCGAAAAAGTTGTAGCACTTGCCTTCTTAATGCCAATCGTTGCTTCAATGGGTGGCAATGCAGGAATGCAAACTCTTGCAGTAACAATTAGAGCTATAGCTACAAAAGAATTATCTAGTAGCAATATTAATAAAATTATTGGTAAGGAATTTTTAATAGGTGTTTTAAATGGAATTATATTTGCAGCGATTACAGGTATTATTATTCAATTATGGTTCAAACAAACTGAACTTTCTATAATCATAGCTGCCTCTATGGTTTTAAACATGATAGTTGCAGGATTATTTGGAATCTTAATTCCAGTAACTTTAAAAAAAATGAATATAGATCCTGCATTAGCTTCTAGCGTTTTTGTCACTACTGTAACTGATGTAATTGGTTTTTTATCTTTCCTGGGAATTGGTTCTTTAGTGTTTTTATAGATTATCAATTAATCTTATTTTGCCAAGATAATAAGAGATAAAAACATTAAATTTTTCGTTATTTTTTTTGGCTGTTCTTAAGGTGTTTAAATTTATACATTCAAGGTAAACAATTTTTTTAACACCAAATAAAGTTATCTTATTAATAATTGTTGATTTTTTATTTTTTAAATTTTTTAAAAGTATCAAATTTTTATTATTTTTTATGTATTTATAGACCTTATTCGCTATAAAAGTTTGATTTTTTGTGAGTTTGGTATTTCTTGAAGATAAAGCCACCCCATTACTTTGTCTCACAGTAGGGCATTCTATAACTTTAGTTGGGATCTTATTTTTATTAATATGAAATTTTATTAAAGTTAATTGTTGAAAATCTTTTTTACCCAAAAAGATCATACTTGGTTTAATTATTTCAAGAAATCGATTAACGATATTAACCACTCCTCTAAAATGTCCCGGTCTAAATTTTCCACAAAGTTTTTTTGAAAACTTATTAAGATGAATATGTATTTTTGGCCTAAATGAATAAAGATCATTATATTCAGGTAAATATAGATATTTAATTTTTATTTTTTTAAGCAGCCTTATATCTCTGCTGAGATTTCTTGGATATTTTGTAAAATCTGAATTTAGTTCAAATTGTTTTGGATTAACGTATATTGAAACTAAGACATTTTTCGATTCTTTTTTAGCTCTTTTTATTAAACTTAAATGACCCTCATGTATTGAGCCCATAGTGGGAACAAAAGCTATATTGCTTTGCTTTTTGATTTCTTTCATTAAACTTATTTTGTCTTTAAATATTTTCATTTGTAATAATTAAGATTTAAAAGTAAAAGAAATGTATGTTAAAACAAGCAATAATACCACTAGCTGGAATTGGTACAAGACTTTTACCGCTCTCTAGCGTTACCCCTAAAGAACTTTTGCCTATAAACGGAAAGTGTAATTTAGAACATATACTGGATGAGTGCATTGAAGCTGGTATTAAAGAGTTTATTTTTATCATATCAAAAAAAAAAGAAAGTATAAAAAAATATTTTTTTAATGACAAATTTTATAGAGAAATCTTAGCCAAAAAAAAAGACAAAAGATTAAGTGACGTATTTAAAAAATTAAAGAAGTATCAAAAAATGATTAAATTTGTTTATCAAAACAAGCCAAAAGGAACAGGTGATGCTATTTTAAGATGTAAAAAATATATTAAACATTCTCATTTCTTAATGCTTTTTCCCGACGATTTAATTATTAGAAAAAATTGTACCAAAGAAATGCTTGTACTTCATAAAAAAACTAAAGGTTCTATTATTTCAACTAAAATAGTTAAAAGAAAAAATGTTTCTAGGTACGGGGTACTTTCAGTAGAAAATAAAAAAAAAAACCACTTTAAGATAAATGATGTAGTCGAAAAACCAAAATTAATTGATGCTCCATCAAACTATGCTATTATTGGGAGATATATTTTACCTAAGTCAATTATGAATAAATTAAAGAAATTGAAACCAGGACAAGGTGGTGAAATACATGTTACGGATGCTATTAAGCAGTTGATCAAAAATGGAGAAAATTTTTATGCCAATATATTTCAAGGAAAATATTTAGACTGTGGAACCTTGAGTGGTTATATTGATTCAGGAATTCAAATATCTAAGGAAAAAAAATAATGAAATTATGTATGATTGGGACTGGTTATGTTGGCTTAGTAAGTGGCACTTGTTTTGCTGATATAGGGCATACAGTTTATTGTGTGGATAGAGATGCTAAAATTATTAATAAATTAAATGCTGGAAAATCAACAATTCATGAACCAGGCTTAGATGAGTTGATAAAAGAAAATTATAAATCAAAAAGACTATTATTCACTTCTAATATTTCTGAAGCTATAAATAGATCTGATATAATCTTTATATGTGTAGGAACGCCAAGTAAAAAAAATTCCTCTACTGTTGACTTAAGTCATGTTTTTGATGTGGTAAAACAGATATCAAAATATTCAAAAAAAAAAAAATTTGTGGTCACAAAATCAACAGTACCAGTTGGAACAGGAGATGAAATTGAAAAAATATTAAAAAATAAAAAAAAATTTACTGTTATCTCTAACCCTGAGTTTTTAAGAGAAGGTGAAGCGATAAGAGATTTTAGATATCCTGATAGAATAATCGTAGGCTCAGTTGAAAAAAATTCATTTAATATAATGAGATCTTTATACCTACCTTTAATTAACAAAGGAGCTAAATTTTTTTCAACAAACAGACGTGGTGCTGAATTAATCAAGTATGCTTCTAACGCTTTTTTAGCAACAAAAATTACTTTCATTAATGAAATTGCGAATCTCTGTGAAAAAATAGAAGTTAATATTGAGGATATTTCATTAGGTATGGGTAGCGACTTAAGAATAGGAAGTCGTTTTTTAAGAGCAGGTCCTGCTTATGGTGGGTCATGTTTTCCTAAAGACACTAAAGGACTAATATCAATTGGAGACAAAGTAAAAATTGATTTATCAGTAGTCAGATCTGTAATTAAATCTAATGAAAAAAGAAAAACACTACTTATTAATAAAATTTATAATATCTTTGGAAAAAAAATAAAAAATAAAAAAATAGTTTTTCTTGGAGTTACATTTAAACCCAATACTGATGACATGAGGGATTCAACTAGTCTTATGATGATTCCCTATTTACATAAAAAGGGTGCTAAAATTTCATATTATGACCCAACAGGTAAAAAAAAAGAATTTGATAGGCTGGAAAATTGTAAATTTTATAATCAAATTGATGAAGCCTGCTTGGGCGCTGATCTTATTATTCTACACACAGAATGGGACGAGTTTAAATCGTTAGATTTTAATAAAATAGTAAAAAATAAAAAATTTATACTATATGACCTTAGAAACCTTTATAACTACAAAGAGATGAAAAAGAAAAAAATTAAACTTATTTCTATTGGTAGACCAGTTTTTAATTAATTTCAAAAATTGCTTCGATTTCGACAGCTGCACCTAGTGGCAAAGAGTTGGCACTTATGGCAGCTCGTGAATGTTTACCGTTTTCCTCAAAGACTTTTACGAATAGTTCAGAAGCACCATTGATAATTTTAGGCTGATCAGTAAAACTATCATTGGAATTAACAAATCCTGTTATTTTAATGCAACATTTTATTTTATTTAAATCACCATTACATGCCGCTTTTATTTGAGATAAAATATTTATAGCGCAAACTTGTGCTGCCTCCTGACCTTGCTCCAAAGTTAAGTCTGAACCCACCTTGCCCTTAATAAGTTCTCCATTTGGTTTAAGTGAGATTTGTCCAGAAACAAAAACTAAATTTTTAGATTTTTGATAAGCCAGATATGCGCCAACTGGATTTGGTGCTGGAGGTAAAATTATATTTAGTTTTTTTAAATTTTCTTCTGCGGTCACTATTTTTCTAAAATACTTGGTTTGATAGCTTTACCTAATTTTTTCAGGCCGGTAAGCGGGTTCGGAATTTTAAGTTTTGCTTTTCCTGTCACGACATCAGTTATCTTGGACTCTGTTTTTAACTTTAATTTACCGTCATTCTTCTTATTTTTAAAAAAGTTAGTTAGTTTGGAGTCTGTTTTTAGTTTTAATTTGCCTTTTGATTTTTGATCTTTAAACATATCAGTGAGTTTTGATTCTGTTTTTAACTTAATTTTTTTATCTTTTTCGCCTGAATGCAAATTTATTGTAAGCAAAGAGTTAATTATAATAAATAAAACTATTTTTTTCATTTTTTTTTCCTTTTTTTAGCTTTTTTATTCTTATCATATTCTATTCTTTTTTCTATTAATATTAAAGCCTCCTCCATAGTTATTTCAGTCGGGTCTTTTTCTTCAGGTATTGTTGCGTTTAATGATTTATATTTTATATAGGGTCCAAATTGTCCCTTCATTATTCTAACTGGTTTTTTTTCTATTGGATGTTCACCCAAATCTTTTATAATGGAAGCAGACATTCTTCCAGGTTTTGCGTCTGCAATTAATGTAATCGCTCTATTTATACCAATCGAAAATATTTCTTCCACATTTTCAATTCTTGCCGATTTATTTTCACATTTTAGATATGGACCGAATCTACCAGTATTAAGAATTATATCTTGTCCAGTTTCTGGATTTTGACCTAGAACTTTTGGCAAAGAACATAGAAATTTTGCTTGAGTTAAGTCCACAGTATCTATTTCAATACCTTTGGGTATAGAAACATTTCTCATATTGTTGTCTTCATTAGTTTTCTTTTTTGTCTTTCTTTTCTTTTTTTTTATTATATTTTCCTCTACAATTTGAACTTCTTTTTCATATTGTAAATAAGGACCAAATCTTCCTTTTTTTAAATAAATATCTTTACCTTTTTCATTTTGCCCAATTAGTTTTGGTTCTGCTAGATTGTATTGAGCAGAAGCCTTAGCTTTAGACAAAGGTCTTGTAAATTTACATTCTGGGTAATTTGAACAACCAATAAAAGCACCACCTCGAAAACTATTTTTTAAACTTAATTCTCCATTGGAACAAAGCTTACATTTTCTATCTATTATATCCTTATCATCTTTATCAAAAATTAAATTTCCAAGGCTCTCATTTAATAAATCTAAAACTTCACGTGTTCTTTTTTCTTTTACAACATTAACATTTATATAAAAATCTTTCCAAAAGTCTTCTAAAACTTTAACCCATTGAATCTTACCACTTGTTATTTCATCTAATTGATTTTCTAGTTCTGCTGTAAAATTATAATCCACATACTTGGTAAATAATTTTTCCAAGAATGCAGATATTAATTTGCCCCTATCTGTTGGGTTAAATCTTTTATTGACCATTTCCACATAACCTCTAGTTGACAATACTGAAATAATACTAGCATAGGTAGATGGCCTTCCAATTCCAAGTTCTTCCATTTTTTTTACTAAGCTTGCTTCTGAGTATCTTGGAGGTGGGTCGGTGAAATGTTGTTCATTTGTTAGCTTTAAGATATTAACACCCTCACCAATTTTACATTCTGGAAGAATATTTCCAGTATCTTCATCTGCCTCAGTGAACTTATAAATCTTTAAAAAGCCATCAAATTTAACGAGTGATCCATTTGCTTTGAAATTAATTTTTTCATCTTCAGAAGAAATTACTATACTATTTCGATAAAACTCTGCTGGACTCATTTGTGACGAAAGAGCTCTATTATAGATTAAATCATAAAGCTTAAGTTGATCGGCATTAACATATTTTTTAATATCACTGGGTTTTTTTTTTATTTCAGTAGGGCGTATTGCTTCATGTGCCTCCTGAGCATTCTTGGCTTTTTTACTTTCGTAAGTGTTTGGATTTATCGGAAGATATTCATTTCCAAAATTATTCTCAATTAAATTTCTAAAATCTACAATTGCTTCCTTAGAAATTTGAGTACCATCAGTTCTCATATAAGTAATAAGTCCTGTTGTTTCACCGTCAATATCAATTCCTTGATAAAGTCTTTGAGCAATTTGCATTGTTCTTGATGCACCAAATCCAAACTTACTCGAAGCAGTTTGCTGAAGTGTTGAAGTTGTAAAAGGGGGTAAAGGATTTCTTTTATGAATTTTAGAGTTAATATCTTTTATCTTAAATTTTGATTTATTGATTATATCTATAGCTTTATCTGCTTCACTTTTATTTTTAAACGTAAAGCGTTCAACTTTTTTTTCATTAAAAAGACTTATTTTAGAAAAAATATTTTTATTGTCAGTGTTAGTAAAATCTGAAGTAAGAGACCAATATTCCTCTGGATTAAATGTCTCAATTTCATGTTCTCGTTCAGTAATCAATTTTAAAGCAACTGACTGTACTCTGCCTGCCGATTTAGAACCTGGTAGTTTAGTCCATAGAATAGGTGAAATATTAAAACCAACTAGATAATCCAAAGCTCTCCTCGCTAAATAAGCCTCAACTAAAGGAATTTCAATTTGTCTAGGATTATTAATCGCTTTGAGAATAGCATTTTTAGTAATCTCATTAAATACTACACGCTCTATAAGCTTATCTTTTAAAATTTTTTTAGAGACAAGGTATTCTTTTACATGCCATGCTATTGCTTCACCTTCACGATCTGGATCAGTAGCTAATATAATTTTATCAGAATCTTCAACTGCGTCTGTTATTTCTTTCAAATATTTTTTTGAAAAAGAGTCAACCTCCCATAACATTTTAAATTTATTTTCAGGATCAACAGATCCATTCTTTGAAGGAAGATCTCTTATATGGCCATAACTCGCTAAAACTAAATAATTTTTTCCAAGATATTTATTTATCGTTTTTGCTTTTGCTGGACTTTCTACAATAACTAGATTCATCTAAACATTTATTCTCAAATCTAAATAGATTTGTCAAACACAACTAACCTTAAATAAAATTTTTATCAGAAATTGGTTTTATTTTCTGTCTTATCTTTAATTCGAAGTATATTATCTCTATGAGTATAAATAATTATAATAAAAGCTATAAAAAAAAATAAATTCATAATAAGGATATTCAAGGCAAGTGAATATAAAAAAATTATCATTGATGAAATTATTGATGATAAAGAGGAATATTTCGAAGTGAACAAAATTATTATCCAGGTAATTATAAAAATAAACCCTAGGTTTAATGAAATAGCAAAAAGCACGCCTAGGTAGACAGCAACACCTTTTCCACCTTTAAATTTTAACCAAACTGGAAAAATATGTCCAAGAAAACATAAGAGAGCTGAAAGGTATATATAATCTGGCAAAAAGTTTAGAGTTATTACAACAGAGACATATGCTTTTAATCCATCTAGCAGTAGTGTAAGTGCTCCTAAGAATTTATTACCTGTTCTTAGAACATTTGTTGCTCCTATATTACCAGAGCCAATTTTTCTAATATTTTTTTTAAGAAAAATTTTAGTTAGAATTAAGCCAAAAGGTATTGACCCTAATATATATGAATAGATTGATATGTATATTAATTCTGAAATCACTAAGATTTAAAAGCTAATTCTCCATTTAAAAAAGTCATGAGAACTTTCCCTTGAACTTTCCTCTCTTCCACTGCAGTATTTTTAGACTTAGATTTAAGTAAGTCTGCTTTTATAATCCACGGTGTATCGAGATCAAAAATACACATGTCAGCATCAGATCCTTTTTTTAATGTACCTTTGTTAATTTTTAAAATTTTAGCTGGGTTTATTGTTAATGTTTCTATTATTTTTTTTAAAGGAAGTGACTCATTATGATACATCTCTAAAGCAAGTGGCAACAATGTTTCTATCCCAATAGCACCTGTAGCTGCTTGAGCAAACGGAAGTCTTTTTCCTTCCTCATCTTCTGGAGTATGATCTGAAATTATAACGTCAATTAATCCTGATTTTATTCCTTGGACTAAGGCGAGTCTATCATCTTCAAGTCTTAAGGGAGGAGAGACCTTTAAAAAAGTTTTAAAATCTCCAATATCATTTTCATTTAAAGATAGGTTATTTATCGAAACTCCAACAGTAAAATTTAATCCATTTTCTTTATTTCTTTTAATTACCTCTAAGGATTCTTTAGATGAGATTTGATTTATGTGATACCTACACGAAAATTCATTCAATAAAGAAAGATCTCTTTCGATAATGATTTTTTCAGCTATATAAGATATGCCTTGTAAACCTAATCTTGTTGAAACTTCCCCTTCATTTATACAGCCATTTTTTGACAACTCATAGTCCTCTGCATGCTGCATAATCAACACTCCAATATCTGAAGCATAATCCATTATCTTAACCATTGTCTCAGTACTTTGAACTGCTTTAACAGCATCTGTAAAACCAACTATGCCTTTAGTAGAGAGCAAACCAAACTCTGTCATTTGTTTTCCTTCCATTTCCCTTGTTAGTGTAGCTGATGGAAATAAATTAACGGAAGCTTTATCTCTTCCTCTTCTAATTATAAAATCAACCATAGACACATTATCAATAAGAGGTTTAGTGTTAGGCATTGTTACTATAGAAGTAACACCACCAGCTAAAGCTGCATGACTTAACGTTCTAAAATTTTCTTTGTATTCGTACCCTGGTTCACCAACAAATGCTTTCATATCTACAATCCCAGGTATTAATATATTATTTTTAAGATCAATTATTTCTGCTGAAGACGAAATATCATTTTTTTTTACATCTTTGCCGATTGCTTTAATTTTACCATTTTTGTCAACAACAACAGAACCTTTTTCATCCATCTCTTGGGATGGATCTATAATTCTTGCGTTAATTAAAATTTTTTCAGTCATTTATTTTTTACAATACATTTTTAAACAGGCCATCCTTACTGCAACTCCTAATTCTACCTGTTCCTTAACAAGACTTACATTTATGTCATCTGCAAGTTTTGTATCTATTTCAACACCTCTATTCATAGGGCCAGGGTGCATTATTAAAGCATCTTTATTTGCGAACTTTAATTTCTCTGGTGTAAGTCCATAAAATTCATAATATTCTCGTTTTGAAGGAAGAAATGATCCTTGCATGCGCTCATTCTGAAGCCTTAGCATCATTACAATATCGCATCCATCTAATCCTTTTTTCATGTCAGTAAAACTTTTAACACCAAGTCTTTCAATTGATTTTGGCATTAATGTTTTCGGCGCAACTACATTTACTTCAGCTCCTAACATATTCATTAAATAAATATTAGATCTTGCGACACGCGAATGAAGTATGTCACCACAGATTGCAATTTTTAGACCTTCAATCTTACCTTTTCGATTAATTATTGTAAGAGCGTCCAACAAAGCTTGAGTAGGGTGCTCTCTCCACCCATCTCCAGCATTAATGACTGTGCAATTAACTTTTTGAGAAAGTAGATTGGGTGCGCCGGAGTCTTGATGCCGAATTACAATTATGTCAGGATGCATAGCATTTAAAGTCATTGCTGTATCCATTAATGTTTCACCCTTCTTAAGAGCTGAGTTTGCAACATTCATAGTCATTACATCAGCACCTAATCTTTTACCTGCTAAATCAAAAGAACTTTGCGTTCTTGTTGATGGTTCAAAAAATAAATTAATTTGAGTTTTACCTCTAAGAATATCTGATTTTTTAGATATACTTCTATTTAATTTAATAAAAGTTTTTGCTTCTTCAAGAATATTCTTTGCTTCTTGAACAGATAAATTTTGGATACCTAAAAGATGTTTGGGCTGGTCTTTAATAGCTATCGTATTTTTTTTAGCTGCCATTAAAATCAACTCTATAGGCCTTTTGTATTATGATATCAAGTAATTTCTCGATTTAAAAAGTCTAATGCACCTTGAAGAATAAATGTTGCTGAATTTTCATCAAGTTTACTTATTTTTTTGCTCGTATTAACGTTTAAATCATTAGATAAATTAAAGGCCCCACGACTAGAAAGTCTTTCGTCCCACATTGCGATAGGTATAGAAATATTTTTTGATAAGTTTATGGCTAAATCCTTAGCAGATTGAGAGGATTGACTCGGTGATCCATCCATATTTATTGGGTTACCTATAATAATACCTCTTATGTCATTATCAAAAATAATTTTATTTATTTGAGTTAAGAAGGTTGAAAAATTATTTTTAATGATTGTTGTATAAGGTGTTGCTACAATTTTATTTTCATCACATATAGCGACACCAACTCGTTTCTTGCCAGGATCAATGCCTAATAATCTTGATTTTTTATCAATTTTTTTTTCAAATTCTTCAATATCAAGCATGATTATGTTATAAGTTATGATAATAGTTTTCTTAAATTAACATAGATTACAAATGTCCATAGATAAAGACAAAATTAAACACACAGCAAAGTTAGCCAGAATATCTTTAGATGAAAAGCAAACAGAGAGTTTGTCCAAAGACCTGTCTAATATTTTTAATTTTATTGAAAAACTTAACAAAATTGATACTGAAAACGTTAAACCGTTAACCTCAATTCTTGATCACACTCTAAGAGCTAGAGAAGATAAAGTCACAGATGGTGGAATTAGAGATCAAATTTTAGAAAATTCACCCAGCAAAAATGAAGAATTCTTTATTGTACCTAAAGTAATAGAATAAATGACAGATATAACTAATAATAGTTTAACTAAAATAGTTGATTTAATTAAAAAAAAAGAAATTAAATCTGAAGAAGTAACCAATGCTTACATTAGCAATATTGAAAAAGGGAAAAAACTTAATTCATATATCACTGAATCTTTCGAGATCGCTTTAAAAAAATCTAAAAATTTTGACAAAAACCCTAACTATGATTTGTTATTGCCAGGCATACCTCTTGCAGTTAAAGATTTATTTTGCACAAATGGTGTTAAAACTACCGCTGGAAGTAAAATACTTGAAAATTTTGTTCCCAAGTATGAGTCAACTGTAACAAATAACCTTTGGTCAGAGGGAGCTTTTCTTTTAGGTAAATTAAATTGTGATGAATTTGCAATGGGATCATCCAATGAAACAAGTTTCTTTGGCAACGTTATAAACCCTGTTAAAGATAACACTGTTCCTGGCGGGTCCTCTGGTGGGTCAGCTAGTGCGTTAGCTGCTGAACTTACACCAGCTACAATTGGAACTGATACCGGTGGTTCTATTAGACAACCTGCTTCATTTACTGGCACAGTTGGTTTAAAACCTACCTATGGATTATGCTCAAGATGGGGTATCGTTGCTTTTGCTTCTTCGTTAGATCAAGCAGGACCAATGACACAGACAGTTTCAGACTGTGCTTTAATGCTTGAAGCAATTTCAGGTTTTGATCCAAAAGATTCTACTTCAATAGATAGAAAAAAAGAAAATTATTCAAAAAAGCTAAATAAAAATATTAAAGGTTTAAAAATTGGCATACCCAAAGAATATAGAGTAGACGGAATGCCAAATGAAATTGAAGAACTTTGGGAAAAAGGAAAAAAAATACTTAAAGAAGAAGGCGCAGAAATAATAGACATTTCTTTACCTCATACAGAATATGCTTTACCTGCCTATTATATTGTTGCGCCCGCTGAAGCTTCTTCAAACCTAGCTCGTTATGATGGTGTTAAATATGGTTTTAGATCATCTAAAGGTTCAAACCTAATAGAGATGTACGAAAATACAAGATCTGAAGGTTTCGGAGATGAAGTTAAAAGAAGAATTTTAATTGGAACTTATGTTTTGTCATCTGGATATTATGATGCATATTATCTTAAAGCACAAAAAGTAAGACAGTTAATAAAAAATGATTTTGACAAAGCATTTTTAAAAGTTGATGCAATTTTAACGCCATCTACTCCTAGTTCTGCATTTAAAATTGGAGAAAAAAAAAATGATCCTATCTCAATGTATTTAAACGATATCTTTACTGTTCCAACTAATCTAGCCGGTATTCCTGCAATGTCTGTACCAGCTGGTCGAGATAAAAATGATCTACCTCTAGGATTACAATTAATCGGTAAACCACTTGGGGAACAAACTATTTTAAACTTGGCTCTTTTAATAGAAGCTAAAAGCAGTTTTAAAAGAAATATTTCAAAATGGTGGGAGAAATAATTTATGAGTGAAGATAAAACAAAATATTTAATCGAAGGTACTAAGAATAAATGGGAAGTAGTTATTGGACTAGAAGTTCACGCTCAAGTGTCTTCTAAATCAAAACTATTTTCAGGTTCTTCAACAACATTTGGAGCCGAACCTAATACACAAGTCAGTTTAGTTGATTCTGCATTTCCAGGAATGTTACCTGTAATAAATGAATACTGTGTTGAACAAGCAATTAAAACAGGGCTTGGCATCAATGCTCAAATTAATTCTTATTCAGTTTTTGATCGAAAGAACTATTTTTATGCTGATTTGCCCCAAGGTTATCAAATATCTCAATTTAAAAATCCAATTGTTGGCGAAGGAGAAATAACGTTAGATTTAAAAAATGGTACAAAGAAAATTGGCATCGAAAGATTACATTTAGAACAAGATGCAGGAAAAAGTATTCACGATCTTGACCCCAGTAGTACTTTTGTAGATCTTAATAGATCAGGAATTGCATTAATGGAAATTGTCAGCAAGCCTGATTTAAGATCGCCAGATGAAGTTAATGCTTATGTAAAAAAACTTAGATCAATTATGAGATATCTAGGAACATGTGATGGCAATATGCAAGAAGGTTCATTAAGAGCCGATGTAAACGTTTCTGTAAGAAAAGAAGGAGATAAAAAATTAGGAACCAGATGTGAAATAAAAAATGTTAATTCCATTAAGTTTATGCAAATGGCAATTGAGCATGAAGCTAAAAGACAAGTAGAACTCCTAGAGTCAGGTGAATCTATTGTTCAAGAGACAAGATTATTTGATACTAAAAAAAATGAAACTCGGTCTATGAGATCTAAAGAAGACGCTCACGATTATAGATATTTTCCTGACCCAGACCTGCTACCTTTAAATTTAGATAAACATTTAATTGAAAAAATTAAAAAAGATTTGCCAGAATTACCGGATCAAAAAAAAGAACGTTTTGTTAAGGAGTATTTTTTAAGCACTTATGAAGCCAACGTTTTAGTTTCAGAAAAAGAAGTTGCAGCTTTTTTTGAAGAGGTAATTAAAACTGCGGAGAAGAAATTAGCAACCAATTGGATAATTGGAGATTTATTTGCATCTCTAAACGAAAAAAATATATCTATATCAGAATCACCAATCAAAGCTAAAGAAATGGCTAGTCTTATAAACTCTATTTCATCGGGGTTAATTTCTGGCAGAGCAGCAAAAGAAGTATTTGAAGTTATGAAAGAAACAGGTTCTGATCCTGTTAAAATAATTGAAGAAAAGGGCTTAAAGCAAAAAAGCGACCCTAAAGAACTAGAGGCATTAATTGATAAAGTTTTAGAAGAAAATAAAGACAAAGTATCTCAATACAAATCAGGTAAAGACAAACTATTTGGTTTTTTTGTTGGTCAAGCAATGAAGGTTTCGGGCGGAACTGCTAATCCCCAAATAGTTAACGACATCCTTAAGAAGAAACTTAAGTAACTCAAATAAAACATACATTTCTGTCGTATTCGCTCATAACAAACTATCTTCAATTTAGTTATAATTAATTATGTCTGAGAAAAAATATATTAAAACTTTTAAATTACTTCTTCCCTATTTGTGGCCAAAAGAACGTAAGGATCTCAAGGGCAGAGTTGTCTTAGCTATTATTGCTTTAGTTTTTGCTAAAGTAGCCAGTTTAGGCACTCCTTTAGTGTTAGGTAGAGCGGTAAATTCTTTATCAGAACTAAGTTCTGGCATTAATTTATTTATGTTAGCTCCTGTCGCTTTAATTGTTGCATATGGTTCGGCACGAGTAATTTCTTTCTCTTTTGTTGCCATTAGAGATGCTTTGTTTTCAAAAGTTTCCCAACATTCAATCAGACAGATATCTTTGAATATGTTTGAACATTTGCATAATCTTTCATTGCAGTTTCACTTAAACAGGCAAACTGGAGCACTAGCAAAATATATTGACAGAGGTACCAAGGGGATAGATTTTCTTTTAAGATATGTTTTATTTAACGTTGTACCTACTTTCTTTGAAATTTTTTTAGTTGCAGGTATTTTATTTTATTTATACGGCCCATGGTATGCCATTGTAACACTTATCACTATTAGTCTTTACTCTTATTTAACTTTTCTAATAACAGAATGGAGAAATGAATTTAGAAAAAGAATGAATAAAGCTGATAACGAAGTGAGCACTAAGATGATTGATAGCTTGTTAAATTTTGAAACTGTTAAGTATTTTAATAACGAAGTTTTTGAATCTAATAGACTTGACAAGTCTTTAAAAGATTATGAATTAGCAGCTAATCAAAGTAGACATTCTTTATCATTATTAAATATCGCTCAAACTTTTATTATAATGTTAGGTATTACTATTATGCTAGTGATGTCAGCATTTGGTATTAAAAATGGAGATATAAATATAGGAGGATTTGTTGTCATAAATGCTTACATGCTTCAATTGTACCAGCCTCTAAATTTTTTAGGTTCTGTCTACAGAGAGATTAGGCAAGCACTAACCGACATGGAAAATATGTTTAGTTTACTAGAAGTTTCCCCAACATCAAAAATTAATTTAGAAGATATGCATCAAAGTAATTTAGCAGAAATTAGATTCGACAATGTTAGTTTTGATTATGATGTAAGAAGGACTATTATAAATAATATTTCTTTTAAAGTTCCTAATGGAAAAAAAGTTGCTATCGTTGGACCTACAGGCGCAGGTAAATCAACAATAAGCAGATTATTATTTAAGTTTTATAATCCAAAAAATGGGGACATTTATATTAATGATACAAATATAAATAAAATATCACAAGAATCTTTAAGAAAAATAATTGGGGTGGTGCCTCAAGATACAGTTTTGTTTAACGAAACAATCTATTATAATATTGCATACGGCAACACTTACGCCACTAAGAAAGAGGTTATTAGCGCAGCAAAAAATGCTGATATTCATAATTTTATCTCAACTCTACCCGATGGCTACGAAACTATAGTTGGAGAAAGAGGATTAAAATTATCTGGTGGAGAAAAACAGAGAGTAGCTATAGCAAGAACAATATTAAAAGATCCTAAGATATTTTTCTTTGATGAAGCAACATCTGCACTGGACACAAGTACAGAAAAAGAGATTCAAAAAAACTTAGAAAAAATATCTAAAGATAAAACAACTCTAATAATTGCACATCGTTTATCTACAGCATCAAATGCAGATAATATTATAGTTCTTGATGAAGGTGTTATTATTGAAGAAGGTAACCACGATACTTTAATGATAAAAAGAGGTAAATATTTTGAAATGTGGGAAAAACAAAAACCTACCTAAATACTTATGGGAAAAAATTTAGAAATAACTCCTTTACTGGAAAAATACATAGAAAATTTTAGTCAGTCATTACACCCGATACAAAAAGAAATAATTTCTTACAATGAAAGTTTAGGAGACATTAAAAGAATGCAGATAGCAGTATCTCAGTGCTATTTTCTAGATTTAATAATTAAAGTTTCAAATTCAAAAAGAATACTTGAAGTAGGAACTTTTACAGGTTTAAGTGCACTGTCGATGTCTTTGGCTCTACCGGATGACGGCAGCGTCGTTGCCTTAGACAAAAATATTGAAACTAATAAAATTGCTATTAATTTTTTTATAAAAGCCAATCAAGAAAAAAAAATCAAAACTATAATAAAGCCTGCCCTTGACAGTATCAAAGAATTAAAAAAAGAAAATAATCTTTTCGATATAGTTTTTATTGATGCTGACAAAGATAACTATAAAAAATACTATGAAAATACACTTGAATTAACTAAAAAAAATGGACTAATTATTATTGATAATGTTTTATGGCATGGAGAAGTAGCTGATAAAAATAACAATGAAAAATACACAAATATAATTCGAGACTTTAATGAGTACGTTAAAAAAGATAAAAAAACAGAGCAAGTTATAATTCCACTTGGTGATGGTTTCACAGTCTGTAGAAAGTTATAATGATTAATATATTTGGTTTTTATAAATTTATAAACGTTACAAAGTTAAAAAAACACAAACAAGACCTTCAAGTATTCATGGTTAAAAACGAGGTAAGAGGGTTCCTTATAATTTCTAAAGAAGGAATTAATGGAACTATATCAGGAAAAAAAAATGCTATCACTATTGTTGAAAGAAAAATTTTAAAACAATTTAATTTTAATACCTTTGATAGTAGAAACAACTCATTAAGTAAGTTTCAACCTTTTCACAAAGCTAAAGTCAAAATTAAAAAAGAAGTTGTTCCATTTGGATTAAATTTAACCATAAAAAGTAAGAAAAAAAACATTTATGTTGAATCGGATAAATGGAATGAATTGATTAAAAAAAAAACCACTCTCTTAATTGATGCCAGAAAACCTTTTGAGTTTAAAGTTGGCACTTTTAGAGGGGCCTCTAATCCTAACGTTAAAAACTTTAGAGATTTTCCAAAATACTTAAATAAAGTAAAAAAAAGTCAACCAGTAGCAATGTTTTGTACTGGAGGAATTCGTTGTGAAAAAGCTTCTGTCTATTTAAAAAACAATGGATTTAAAAATGTTTATCAACTTAAGGGTGGAATACTTAGTTATTTAGAAAAGATAAAAAAAGAAAAAAGTTTATGGAAAGGTGAATGCTATGTTTTTGACAACAGAATTTCTTTAAAACATAAGTTAAAACAAGGAACGCATTTAATGTGTGGTGGTTGTAGAACTCCTGTATCAGTACTAGATACAAATTCTCAAAAGTATGAAGCCGGTGTGTCCTGTTTAAATTGCTATGATAAACTTACCAGAGAGCAAAAAGAAAGATTTAGAATGAGGCAGAAACAAATAAGCCTTGCCAAACAACAAGGAAAATCGCATATATTCAAAAAAGAGTTCAGCTAATTTTAAAACCTCATTCTATGAATTTAATAAAAGACTCAATCTGGTCGTTACTGAGAAAGGTTACTATACCAGCTAGTGTAGGGTCACTGTTTCAAACCTTTTATAATTTGGTAGATACATGGTTTGCAGGTAGAATTTCTGCAGAGGCCATAGGGGCGATTGCTAAATCATTTCCAATATATTTTGTAATAATAGCCGTTGGCGTAGGTATTGGTGCTGCTACAAACGCATCTATTGGTAATTTAATAGGTGAGAAAAAAATTAACAAAGCTTCAATGTTTGTCGCTCAATCTGTAATTTTTGCAGTTGTTATGTCGATCATTGTCACTCTCTTCGGTCTAAATACCTCTAATTTTCTCTTAGGTGTAATGGGCTCTGATTCAATAAGTATTGCTTTAACGAGAGAATATTTAGATATTATTTTTTACGGTACTTTTATTGTAATGATCCAAATTTCTTTAAATGGAGCTTTGAACGCACAGGGTGATACGAAAAGTTATAGAAATGTTTTAATTTTTAGTTTCTTTTTAAATATTTTTTTAAACCCTTTATTTATTTGGGGATACGGTATTATTCCAGCTTTTGGAATTGGTGGCCTTGCTATAGCTACAGTGATTGCACAATCAATAGGTACACTTTATTTAATCTACAAAGTTAACGCATGTAAATTAAAAAAATACCTATACATAGAATGTTTTATTCCTAAGCCAGATATGCTGAGAGAACTATTTTCTCAAGCACTACCTATAATGTTTAGTATGTTGTTTATAGGGGTTGGCATTTTTAATATTTTATATTTCATAGGTCAATTTGGGGATCTAGCAACCGCAGGCTATGGTGCTGGATTAAGAGTTGAACAGGTTTTTTTACTACCAGTCATTGGTCTAAATACTGCCGTTCTTTCAATTGGAGGGCAAAATTTTGGTGCAAAACAGTTTGACCGTATAAAAGAATTATATTTTAAAGCTCTTTTATTTGGATCGTCTTTTATGGTTGCGGCAGGTATAATTTTATTTTTTGGTGCAGAATTCTTTGTATCTCAATTTACAAATAATTCTGAAGCTATTATGAGTGGAGCTATTTATCTGAAAGTTGCAGCTTTAATAGGACCGATATATCCTATTTTTTTTATCACTACCGCAGTATTTCAAGCACTTAAAAAACCAATTTATAGTCTTTATCTAAGCATTCTCAGATTGACGGCAATTCCATTTTTATCCTTATGGTACGTGATCAATATTAGAGAAGGTGGATATCAAGATATTTTTTATACTATAATGACAACTAATTGGCTTATGGGAGCAGCTGTTTTAATTTATATGCCTTTTTTTCTAAGAAAAAAATTAAAAATGAGCTTTAAAAAATTATTTGTATTTTAATTTTAGACTTCTTTAAAATTTTTTTCCCAGATTTTTATAGCTTCTTCCCAAGATGGAATTTGATCTCTTTCATACCCATATGTTGATCCTGTACCAATTAAACTAAAGTTTTTCATAGCTTTTGAATGAGCTTTACCTGTTAGATATTTCATCATCATATCTCTATTCTTCCATGCAGTTATTGTATGATAATAAGTATCTATTTTTTTCGCTACACAAAATAAATTACCTTCAGATTTTTGTGCCGCTCTAAATGCTGGTATTGTAAAGATCCAAAACCTTATAGTTGTAAAAAAATTTCTAGGTTTTAGTCCAGTGATTGAAATATACATATTTTATCTTTCTAATTTTTTTTCTAACTTTCTAACAAAATAGGAAACTATAAGTATTAAGACCAAGTATTCTAAAATCAAAAAAGTATAAATTTCCAAAGGTCTGTAAGTAGTAACAACTAGTTCATTGGCTTTTCTTGTGAGGTCAGCAATACCAATAATAGATACTAGAGAAGACATTTTAAGCACATAAACAAATTGATTCCCTAAAGCTGGTAAGACTACTTTAATTGCCTGAGGTAGTATTACGAGCCGCATTTTTTTCCAAAAATTCATCCCTAAAGAGTTAGCAACTTCATATTGCCCTTTACTAACTGAATTAATACCAGCTCTAAAAATTTCAGCTTGAAAGGCACTCTCGCTAATTGTTAGTGCTACAATTCCTGAAACAAAAGGAGAAAAGCTTATACCTGTCATTATTGGCAGCCCATAATAGATCCAAAGTATTAACACCAATAATGGAATGGCTCTTACAATTTCAACATATGCTATATTAAAATAACTTAGGAACTTATTATTTGAAAGGGAAGGTAGAGCAACCACCAATCCTATAATCATCGCAAGAATAATTGAAATTACAGAAATATAAATTGTAATTGTTATCCCACTTATTAAAAATTTAAGATTAGTTAAACCCTCTACGTCATTTGGATTTATTATATTCCAACCCCATTCATAGTCCGAGTTACATCCTTGTAGAATTAAAAATAGAGCGAGGTATTTTATAAACTTCACGAACTAATCATATTTGTTGATGGAAGTTGTTTAAACTTAAATTATAAACTTTGAAGATTATATTTAGCTAATAGTGTATCAAAAAAACCTGATTTTTTCTTGCTTTTAATCCATTTATTAACATAGTCATTCCAAGTTTTATTATTTTTCCCAACCATCATTGCTAAAAAAGCTGGATTTTTTTCACCATCATTAACTATTACTAACTGAGGATATTTAATTATTAGTTTATTGGCCTCGGTTGAACTTGTGATGTTTCCATCTGCTCTTCCAGAAAGCACTTCTTGAAAGTCTCTTGCGGGAGCTTCAACTGATTTTAACTTAGACTTAGGAAAAAATTCTTTAGCTTTTTCTTCTTGAGACGTTCCAAGGGTAGTAGCTATTGTAACATTTTTATTATTTAAAGAATTCCATGTTGAATATTTTTTCGAATTTTTTTTAAGAACTAATGGAACTGTCCCATATTTATAATAAGTATCGGTAAAGCCAGCAACTTCAGCTCTTTTAGGAGTTTTAGTTACGCTTGTAGAAATATCATATCTATTAGCGGTAATTCCTGAAACAATTGTTTTCCACTCAGTGGGAACAAATTTAATTTTAACACCCATATCTTTTGCTAATTCGTTCATTACATCAATATCAAATCCTTTATATTTGTTTGTAGCTGGGTCTTTCATTGTCATTGGATCCCAATCACCAGTAGTTCCAACTCGCAGCTCATTATTTTTAAGAATTTCTTGTAATTTAGTTTCAGCGCTTGCTATTACAGTAGATAACAGAAGACTTAATGTTACTAATAATTTTTTCATCTACTATAATTTGCATTTTTCTATTAAAATGTCTTTCCGCATATTGACCCATTTGATTATTAGTTTGACTTTATCTATTTATAAGAGGTATAAAAGAACAAAACAAGAACATTATGAAACTAACAATACCATTTTATCTACACAAAGTAGGAGCAGGTTTTCCCTCTCCAGCTACAGATTATATCGAAGATGATTTAGATCTAAATACTCATTTAGTAAACAATGCACCTGCAACTTTTATAATAAGAGTGCAGGGCAGATCAATGAGAGACGTCGGGATCTACGATGGTGATTTGTTGATCGTAGACAAAAGCATTAATCCAAAAAGTTTTTCAACAGTAATAGCTAATGTGAATGAAGAGTTAGTTGTAAAAACATTTATCAAAGAAAAAGAAGTCAGCTATCTTACTTCTGGTTCAAAAAGTACTATCGATAAAATTAATCTAGGTGAAAATCAAGAAGTTATAATTTGGGGAGTCGTAACTTATGTCATACATAAACTACAGTAAAAAAAAAAATAACATTGCATTAATAGATTGTAATTCTTTTTATGTCTCTTGCGAAAGGCTATTTAATCCTAAAATAATAAATAAACCAGTTGTTGTACTCTCTAATAATGATGGGTGTGTAATCTCAAGATCAACAGAGGCAAAAAAAATTGGTATTAAAATGGGAGAACCTTATTTTAAAGTTAAAGATTTAGTAAAGAAAAATGATGTTCAAATTTTTTCTTCAAATTATGCTTTATACGGAGATATTTCCAGAAGAGTCATGAAGGTGATAAAAGAATTTTCTGATAAGATGGAAATATATTCAATAGATGAAGCTTTCATAAGTTTAGCTTTTGTTGAAAATCAAAGACTTAATGAGTATGGAAAAGAAATAAGAGAAAGAATTTTAAAATGGACAGGTATACCAACTAGCATTGGAATAGCTAACACTAAAACATTAAGTAAAGTAGCAAACTATATAGCTAAAAAAAATAAAACAGGTGTAATAGTTTTAGATAAAGAAAAAGATATAGACGAGGAACTTAAAAAATTTGATATTTCAAATATTTGGGGCGTAGGTAAGCAGCTCTCAAAGCTATATATAAAAAATAATATCGACACTGCTTATAAGTTAAAAAATATCTCTAATACTTGGGTAAAAAAAAATACAAATGTACTCGGAGCTAAAACAGTTATGGAACTACGGGGCATACCTTGTGTTGAACTGCAAACAATTGAACCTAAAAGAAAAAGTTGTTGTGTGTCTAGATCGTTTGGAAAGAAAGTTGAAAATATAGAAAAATTAGAAGAGTCGATAACAACACACTGTCTTTCTGCTGCAGAAAAAATCAGAGGAGAGGATCAAGTGGCTAAAACAATAACAGTTTCTATTAGAACCAGTCCATTTGATAGACATAGAGAGTATTATTCCAATTCAATCACTATTGACCTGCCTATAGCCACAAATAACAGTATTGAATTAATAAAAGCAGCAACAGAGGGGCTCATGGCTATATATAAATATGGTTATTTTTATCAAAAATCTGGAATAACACTAAGCAATTTAAATGATGCCGGAAAAGAGGAATTTAATTTACTCGCACCATTGTTAGAAACTAAATCAAAATCACTTATGGAAGCAATAGATCTTACAAATACGAAATATGGAAGAAATTCTATTAGCATTGCTCAAGCAGGGGTTAGCAGCACCTGGAAGATGCGTAGAGAACATTTCTCAAAAATTGATACAGCTTCATTTGATAGTCTACCAATGCTAAAAATTTAAAATTGACTTTAGAATATAATTAATTTATTAAAAACTTAATCAGATTCTGGGGTGCTTAATAGCTGAGAATATACCCAACGAACCTGTTGTGTAATTACAACGAAGGGAAAACAAATGAGTGCTTTTTATCTTAGTCAAACAGTAACATTAACTACATTAGTAATAACCACGTCTATTTTCGCGGCTATAGGTTTTTTTTTCTCAAAAGGAAAAATATCAATTTCATCTTATTTAGCAGCAGATAGATCTATTGGAAGAAAATCATTAACCGCCTCTCTAACAGCATCTTGTTTTGGTGTGTGGATTTTAATAGGTCCATCGGAAGCAGCAACCTGGGGTGGACTAGGAGCTATTATAGGTTATGCTTTTGGACAGGCACTTCCTTTTCTTGCGTTTATTATAATCGGTAAGAGAATGAGAAAAATAATGCCTGAGGGTAACAGCTTAACGCAATTCGTTTTTGTTAGATTTGGAACAGCAATGTTTAAACTAGTATTAGCATTAAGCATATTTTATATGTTTGTATACTTGTGTGCTGAAGTTACAGCGATAGCAAAGATTACTAATTTAATTTCAGGGATTCCTTTGTGGCAAACGTCTTTATTAATAATAATTACAACACTTGGTTACACACTTTACGGTGGCTTGAGAGCTTCAATTTTTACAGATAAATTTCAATTTGTTATAATTATGATATTTTTGATCATAGCAATAAACCAAGTGTTTGTTACAGAAACAAATTCTTTTTCAATTGAACTAATTAAAGAAAAAGCAGGAACGTTAATTAGCAGTAAATATTTTTATGGTTATACAGCTGGCTTAACTTTCTTTATTGCTGTGTTTGCCACAAATTTATTTGATCAAGGTATTTGGCAAAGAGTTTACGCAGCAGAAAGTAATAAAGATTTAGTTATAGGTTTTACGTCAGCATTTTTTATAATATTACCTTTTCTATTTATTTTAGGTTTTTTTGGAATACTAGCGGTAGTCACAGGTAATGCTAAAGATCCTAGTACAGTTTTCTTTTCTTTAATTTTAAATCCAATGACTGGCTCTAATTCTATTCTTACAATAACAATATTAACTCTTGTTATCTCCCTTGTTGTAAGCAGTATGGACACATTAATAAACGCTATATCGAGTCTTTTTATAATTAATGGCGGTAAATTTTTTAAGTTAACCCCAAGAGCCTTAAGACAACTATCGTATTTTTTAGTTATAATTTTATCAGGGATTGTCTTCTTAGTAGCTTCTAAAGGTTACAGCGTACTTTTCATGTTTCTATTTGCAGACTTATTGTGTTGTTCAGCAGTATTTCCTGTTTTTTATGGAATGTTTAATAAAAATATTTCAAAAAAATTAGGATTATACTCAGTGATATCTGGTTTAATATCTGGTTTAGCTTTATTTCCAAATCAAACTTTTGAAAAAAGTATATTAATTGGAAACATTCTTCCTGCAGAATATTTCCCAGGATGGGTATCTACAGCACTACTGTTTTGGTCTTTCGTGCTAGCAACATTTGTACCAATGATAGTAGTATTTATCTTTAATAAAAAAGATAAAACTTTTGAATTTAAAAAAGTAAAGGAAGAAGTTAAGTATATTAGATAGTTTTATTCTTTTCTTAGCTCGTTAAGATAAATAAATACCGCTATCCAAACAAAAAAAAAACTTATCAATTTATGAATGTCAAGAGTCTCGCCATAAACAAGTGTCCCTAATAAAAATTGTGATGTCGGTGCAACAAAAAAAATCATACTAGCCGGACCTATACCAACAAGCTGTAAACCCTTAGTGTATAAATAAAGAGGTATTAAAGTCATAGGTCCTGCAAATAAAAGATAAAAAGAAAGCTTTATTTCGTTAAAGGAAAAAATATTAAGATTTAATTTCATAAGATATACAAAAGCAATAACTGCCAAGGGAGAAAGTAAGAGGGTTTCAATAAGTAATGCTATATCTGACTCAAGATTAATTTTTTTTCTAATTAAGCCATAAACACTAAACGTGATAGCCACAGTTAGCCCAATCCAAGGTAAAGTTTTGTACTGAAAGATTAAATAAAGTATTGAAATAAATACTAAAATTACTGCAAAAATTTTATTTCGATTATAATTTTCTTTTAAAAAAACTATTCCCAAAAAAACACTAAAAATTGGAAATATATAATAACCAAAACTTGCATCTACTAATTTGTCCACTGAAATTGCATAAAGCCAAGTTAACCAGTTAGTCATAACAAGAAAGCCAGAGATGAATAATAAAATTATTTTTTTCTTACTTTTCAGTACATTAAAAAAAATCCTCCATTTTGAAAATAAAAAAGTTGTTATTATAAGCAAAAAAGCAGTCCACAGGGTTCTGTGAATTACCAGCTCAATAGGACTAGCAAAAGAAACAAATTTAAAATAAATAACTCCAATTATTCCCCACCATAAAGAAGCACCTACAGTTAGCAGAGATCCATTTAAAATATTTTTTTTCATTTAAGACTCGAAAAAGTTTTTGAAGGATGTTATATTGATCTATAGGAAGGATTAATACTCTCAAATTCTTCCATGATAGCAAGTGGACACGGAAGAGTGGGTGAGTGGTTTAAACCAGGCGGTTGCTAACTGTCCGTAGGCGTAAAGCTTACCGAGAGTTCGAATCTCTCCTCTTCCGCCAACTTATTGTCTAAAAAAACCATCAATTTTTATTGGATCTTTACTTAATGTGTACTTATAGACATTTATGTTTTCAATTACTCTTTGTACGTAGTTTCGAGTTTCTTTAAATCTTATTAATTCAACCCAATCTATAAAATTTATTTCACCTCTGTTTGGGTCGCCATATCTCTTTACCCAAGATTTAATCCTATTTGGTCCGGCATTATAAGCCCCTATAGCAAAAGGAAATACACCATCGTAATCTTCAAGCAATGAATTAAAATAATAAGTACCTAATTTAATATTATAGCTTGGATCACTTTTTAATAAACTTTTGCTGTAAGTTGTTTTAAGGTTTCTAGCCACCAATTTTGCTGTACCAGGCATAATTTGCATTAATCCTTGAGCTCCAACATGACTGTTTGCGCGAGCATCAAATTCACTTTCTTGTCGAATTATTGCAAGCAACAATTCTTGAGCAGGCATTTGTTTGTTGTTAATTTTTTTTGGTATATCAATAACAGGATAATTAAACATATTTATAAATCTTTTTTCATAAGATGCTTGTTTAGAAATCTGTATAGCATAATCAAATCTCCCAACTTCAGTAGATAATTTAGCAGCTAATATTTCACTACCTTTCTCAACATCTAGTAATGCTAGATGTTTAAGTATATCTTTACTAAATTCTGTTCTGTCCATTTCTTTGAGAAGTCTAACATGGCGTATTAATTTATTTTTATTAAATTCTTTTTCATAACCGTCAGTAAGTTTGTGTTCAGGTGAAAGTTTGAAATCTTGACCTAATTTAATTTTATTAAAAGCTAGTTGACCGTAATAAGTATTTGAAAATTTAGAGCTTTTTTTAAAATATTCTTTTGCTTTATCTAAATTGTTATTTTTTTCATGTGCTAGGCCTAACCAAAAAGCTCCTCTAGCTAAACTAATTGGATAACCAACATTGTTATAAAAATTTTCAAAATGATTAATTGCTAATGCACTTTTATTAAGAAAACTTAAAGCCAACCAACCTGAAATCCACTCAGCATCCGCAAATTCAGGTCCTTCATTTAAGTGATGATTACTAGAAACTTCGTAAGCTAATGAATATTTTTTTTCATAAATTAAATCTCTTGCAATATTTTCTCTTAGTTTCCACCAAAGTTCAGGATAAACTAAAGTTTCTTCACCATGAAATTTACGTAAAATTTCCAGAGAACCTTCTAAACGATTTCTTTTAGTTCTCCACTTTAGTCTATTGTATTGAAGACCCAAATCATTAACTAACTCGCTAGGAACGTCTGATATTGCCTTATCAACACCATACGAGTTAGTCATGAGTATAAACCTTGCGTTGTATAAAAGTTTTTCTTTCTTTGGAAGATAAGGAATCATTCTTTTCAAGTCCCAGTATTTATTATTCCATGCCAGGTACTCAGCTCTTTTTAAATGATCCGAAGTGTTTAAAATTTTTCTAAATTTTTTTCTATAATATCTGACATCTCTTTTAGAAAGGTTTGCTTTTATCCAGCCAGATTTTATTAAAAATGTTCCTAATTCAGTTTCTTTATTTTCTAAATAAGCTTCACCAAGTTTAATTTTTCCTGTACCACTTAATGGTTCACTATCACCAAACCAATTTATGATTGATTTAGGTGAACTATTTTCTATTATAATTTTATGTTCTGCCAAATACCTTAAGCGTCCAATTCTTGGGTATTCTGGATTACTAGCTATAAAATTTTGATAATCGCTAAATGTAGCTTGATTGCCTCTTTGCTTTAAATGAAGCCAAGTAACTAAATTTTTAAATTCTTTATCTTTAACTTTCTTTGTTTTTTCTAAAGCTTTATTCCATTGACTTTTTTTAATAAAGGCAAAAACAGTTTTTGCTAAGACATAATCCTTTTCTTTAAGTATTTTAGATTTAGTTTCTGTTTTAGTTGATATATTTGAATATATTAAAGGTTTTGTTGTAGGATATAAAAAAGCATTATCAGATTTTATAATTTTTTTAGTTTCTTTTGGATCAGTTTTTTCTTTAATTCTTTTGATTTCATTTTGCGTAACACTTTCTAAAAAAGGCTCAATCTTATTTTGAATTTTAGTATTTTTCTTTTCTACAAATTTTTTTTTAGGTAGATCGGCAGTATTACCAATAGTGATATTTATGTCTTTTTTTTTAGCTAGTGTAGGTTTTTCTATACTATCTTTTGCTTTTTTTTGTTGAGCAAAACCGTCTCTCGACGGATTTTTTTGAGGCAAGTTAACGGGCTTAAAACTTGTACTTATTTTAAAATTATTTAGTTTTTTTGTGTCGGGTTTTATTGTTACAATTTTTTTTTTTGGAAAAATAAAATTAACATCTTCTGCCAATAAAATTGTTAAAAAAAACAAGGAAAATAATATTATTGTTAAATTTACTAGACTATTTTTTAGATAAAGCATAAAGTTTAAATGTTAAAAATTAATTATATTATTTTAATATATGTTTAAAGGATCAATTGTTGCATTAATTACACCTTTCAAAGATGACAGGCTAGATGAAAGTAATTATATAAAATTAATCAATTATCATTTAGAAAATGGCACACACGGGTTAGTACCTGGAGGAACAACAGGTGAATCACCAACACTTTCTCACGATGAACATAAAAAAATAATAAATATATCAATTAAAGAGTGTCAAAATAAAATACCTGTTATTGCAGGCACTGGGTCAAACTCCACATCAGAGGCAGTTGAGCTCTCCAAATTTGCTGAGAAAGCTGGTGCCGATGGTTTGTTAGTAGTAACTCCATATTACAACAAGCCAACTCAAGAAGGACTTTATCAGCATTATAAAAAAATAAATGATCACGTGGGAATCCCAATTATTATCTACAACATACCTTCAAGATCTGTAATCGATATGTCAGTTGAAACTATGACTCGCTTATTCGAATTAAAAAATATAGTTGGAGTAAAAGATGCAACTGGAGATCTTAATAGAGCAGAACAACAACGAAAAGCGATGGGTGATAAGTTTATTATGCTAACTGGAGAAGATGGTAATGCTTTGGAATTTAATAAAAAGAGTGGAACAGGATGTATTAGTGTAACAGCTAATGTTGCGGCGAAATTATGTTCTGAAATGCAAAATGCTTCTTTGGAAAAAAATAATGTAAACATGCAAAGTAGAGCAGAGGAAATTAATAAATTACTTACACCATTAAATAAAGCTCTTTTTATTGAAAGCAATCCATCACCTGTAAAATATGCTGCGTCATTATTAAAACTTTCACCTGACGATGTACGACTTCCTCTAGTTAAAATAACTGACAACACTAAATCTGCAGTCAAGAAAGCTTTAAAACACGCAGTTTTAATTTAATGAAATCTAAAGAGTTTCCTGGGCAAAAAATAATTTGTCTAAACCGTAAAGCAAGTTTTAATTATTTTTTTTTAGAACTACTTGAGGCAGGTATAGCCTTAAAAGGCTCAGAGGTTAAATCTATACGTGACGGTAAAGCTAGTATTGCAGATTCATATGCTATGGACAAAGATGGAGAAATATTTTTAATTAATTCTCATATACCTTTATATAAACAATCTAGTTATAATAATCATGATCCGAAAGGAGACCGAAAGTTACTTTTAAAGAGAAAAGAAATTAATAAATTAGTAGGAATGATTCACCAAGAAGGTCTAACACTAGTACCTACCAGACTATATTTACAAAAAGGTAAAGTTAAAATTCAAATTGCAGTAGGAAAAGGAAAAAAACTTTACGATAAAAGACAGGTCAAGAAAAATAGAGACTGGACAAGAGAAAAAGCTAGAATATTAAATAATTCTAAAAAATGATTTTGTTAAATATTGGTTCAAATCTAAATTCAATAAGTGGAGATAGATTTTTTAATTTAAAAAAAACTTTAGAATTAATTAAGTTAGAAAAAATTAAAATTATAAAAACGTCTAGTATTTACGAAACACCCTCGTATCCAAATAAAAAAAATCCAAAGTTTTTAAACCTAGGTTTAGAGATAGAATGCAGCTACACACCTAGAAAATTAATGAAAATTCTTAATAAAATTGAAAAAAAAATGCAAAGAACTAGAAGTAGAAAAAATCAACCACGAACCTGTGATATAGACTTAATAGACTATGAAGGAAGGGTGTTAAGATCTAAAGAACTTACAATTCCCCACCCTAAAGCTCATTTAAGAAATTTTGTTCTTTATCCAATAAAAGAAATTTCTTCAATGTGGATTCACCCTATACTCAATAAAAAAATAGATTTTTTAATTAAAAAACTTAGTTTTAAAATAAGGAATGAGATTACAAGAATTAAAGAACATGTTAGTATTGACTAATGATTAATAACGATCAACTACTATCTAAAATTCAATCCTATAATAAATTTTCTTCTATTGGCCCTTTAAGCAAAGCTTATAATTTTGCTATAGAAGCACACAAAAATCAAAAACGAGTATCGGGCTCTCCTTACGTAGTCCACCCAGTTGCTGTAGCAGATATTTTAGCCGAGTTAAAATTAGATAGCGCTACAATAATAACAGGCTTACTGCACGATACAATAGAAGACACAAAAACTACTTACGATGTTGTATTAAAAGAATTTGGTAAAGAAGTTGCAGATTTAGTCGATGGTGTTACAAAAATATCTGCTCTTGAAGAAAAAGCTGGAGAGATCTCACAGGCTGAAAATTTTAGAAAATTAATTTTAGCAACTTCTAAAGATATACGTGTTTTGTTAGTAAAATTAGCAGATCGCTTACACAACATGAGAACGATAGATGCATTTAAATCTGAAGAAAAAAAAAAACGAATAGCAAAAGAAACAATGGAAATTTATGCTCCATTAGCGGAGAGAATGGGAATGAATCTAATACGTGATGAACTGGAAGATTTGTCGTTCTCAATTCTAAACAGCAACGCAAGAGATTTAATAACAAAAAGATTAAAGTTTATTAAAAATAATAAGGAAGATAATTTCAAAGAGATTTCACATGAGCTAACTGATGTATTAAAACAGAATGGTGTTATTGCAAAATTTACAGGTAGAAAAAAAACCCCTTTTTCAATTTGGAGAAAGATGCAAAATAAAAAAATTTCTCTTGAACATTTAAGTGATATTATTGGCTTTAGAATAATTGTAGGAAATATATCTGATTGTTATAAAACACTTGGAATTCTTCACAGTAAATATTCAGCAATAACATTTAAATTTAAAGATTATATCTCCACACCTAAAATTAATAAATATCAATCGATACACACTGCCATTATAGGACCTAAGAAACGAAGAATTGAAATACAAATAAGAACTACACAGATGCATGATTTTGCTGAGAGAGGAATAGCCTCTCATTGGAAATATAAATCTTCTGAAAAATTTTCAGATTTATCTTGGAAAGAATATGATTGGCTTAGAGACTTAGTTGAAATAATGGAAACAGGAAATAGTCCTGAACATTATTATGAATTTACTAAACTGCAAATGTTTCAAGAAAATGTTTTTTGTTTTTCACCAAAAGGAACAGTTATAAAACTTCCTAAAGATGCAACGCCAATTGATTTCGCATATGCTGTTCATACAAGTATTGGGAATACTACAATAGGATGTAGGATTAATGGTCGTGACTCAGCTTTACAATCTACTCTCTACAATGGTGATACAATAGAAATAATAAACTCTAAAAATATATCACCATCTCTACATTGGGTATCATCTTCTAAGACTGGAAAAGCCAGAGCTGCCATACGAAGATATTGGCAGGACAAAGTAGGTGACAACAAAGCTAAAAAGACTAAACAATACAAAAGCACGTTAGTAATGGATTTACCAGATCAACCAGGAGTACTAGGAGAGATTAGTACTTTAATAGGATTAAATGGTTGTAATATTTTGAATGTTGAGTTGTTGGGAAAAAAAGGTAAATATATTCATTTTTCCTTTGATATACAAATAAATGATTTAAAAAACTTTACAAACTTGATAAGTCAAATCAAACAAAAAGACTTGAATTTTAGAATTGTCAGACACAAAGAGAAAAAAAATGCTTTCATACGACGAATCCTTGAAAATTTTAAAAGAAACTAAAGCTTTGCTTGAAGGACATTTTATACTCTCCTCAGGCTTACACAGTGCTCAATATATTCAGTGCGCGCAACTTTTGAGCAAACCATACAAGTCAGCTGATTTTTGTAAATCGCTCGCGGAAAAAATTTCTAAAGAATTTACGGAAATAGATTTAATTTTATCCCCAGCTATGGGTGGTATTGTAATTGGGTATGAAATTGGAAAACTACTCAAGAGGGAATCAATTTTTTCTGAACGAGTAGAAGGAAAATTTAATCTGAGAAGAGATTTTAAAATTACAAAAAATTCTAAAGTTTTAATTGTTGAAGATGTAATTACTACTGGAAAATCAAGTATTGAGTGTTCTAAGTTAGTAGATATTGCAAGCGCAGAAGTAATAGGTTTTGCATGTCTTATAGATAGGTCTAATGGAAATTCTTTAATTAAAAAAAAAATAGTTTCACAAATAGAAATAAATATACCCACTTACAAAGAAAATGAATTACCAGAAAATTTAATATCTTTGCCAGCTATAAAGCCAGGTAGTAGAGAACTCAAATGAGCAGAATAAGACTTGGTGTAAACATTGATCACGTTGCAACAGTTCGTAATGCAAGAGGAGAAAATTATCCAAGCCCCTTACATGCGGCTATATTAGCAGAAAAATGTGGTGCACATTCAGTAACGATTCACCTCAGAGAAGACAGAAGACATATAAATGATCAAGATTTAATAGAAATTAAATCTAAATTAAATATCCCTTTAAATCTAGAAATTGCCGCTACTAATGAGATGTTAAAAATTGCCATAAGGCATAAACCGAATTTTGTTTGTGTAGTTCCGGAAAAAAGAAAAGAAGTAACAACTGAGGGTGGCTTAAATCTTACTCATAAACAAAATTTTTTGAAAAAGGTTATAACTAAATTAAAAAAAAATAATTCGAGAGTAAGTCTTTTTATAGAGCCAAATATTAGAGATATAAAAATCTGCAAATACCTAAATGTAGACGGCATTGAATTTCATACAGGTAAAATTTGTAATTTAATAAACCAAGGCAAACCCTTCAAGTCAGAATTATTCAGGATAAATAAAGCTGTAAATTATGCCACAAGTCTCGGTCTCGATGTACATGCAGGTCATGGCCTAACATATAAATCAGCAAAAATAATTTCTAGAATTAAAAAAATTAAAGAATTCAATATCGGCCATTTTTTGATAGGTGAGTCTATTTTTTTGGGCTTACCTGCTGCAATAAAAAAATTTCAAAAAATTTTAAAATAATATGAATCATATTTTTGGTATAGGTACAGATATAGTTGAAATTTCTAGAGTCAAAAAAATTTTTGTTAAAAATAAAAATTTTAAAAAAAAAATATTTTCCAAAAAAGAAATTAATCACTGTGAGTCTAAAAAAAATAAATTTGGAGCATATTCAAAAAGATTTGCCGCAAAAGAAGCTTTTACAAAAGCTTTGGGCACAGGCATCAGTAAAGGCATTGCTTTTAATGAAATATCGATAAATAATAATAAAAATGGAGCTCCATTTATTGAATTACTAGGCAAAACGAAAACTATTATTAAAAATTTAATAAAAAGAAAAAATAGTATTTTTTTATCTTTGTCAGATGAAAAAAAATATGCTGTGGCAATAGTGGTGATTAGTTTTTAATGAAAAAAAATTTATTCAATTCAATAATTGAAAACATTCAAACAATTTTGTATGCTTTGGTAATCGCAGTAATTATACGTTCTTTATTTTTTCAACCTTTCTACATTCCATCTTCTTCCATGGAACCAACTCTTCTAATAGGCGATCGAATTTTTGTATCAAAATATACCTATGGTTATAGCAAACATTCATTTCCATTTAGCCCACCTTTATTTAAAGGTAGATTATTTGAACAAAAGCCAAGTTATGGCGATTTAGTTGTTTTCAAAACTCCTTCTGACAACAGAACAGACTATATTAAAAGATTAATAGGAATGCCTGGTGATACAATTCAATTTAAAAATGGAAACATTCTATTGAATAATAAACCAATTCCTAGAATTAAAATATCTAAAGAACTTAAAATTAGATGTGCGCCTTCTTTACTTGATGTAAATGCTTTTAAAGAGACATTACCTAATGGAAAAGAATATATTGCTGTTTATAAAAAAAAGGGGACTACACAAAATACTGATATTTATAAAGTTCCTTTAAATCATTTCTTCTTTTTAGGTGACAACCGTGATTGTTCTAGGGACAGTAGGTTTTTATCAAGCGTTGGTTATGTTTCAAAAGAAAATCTGGTAGGAAATGCTAGGTTAATTTTTTTTTCAAACGATACATTATCAGGAAGTATTATAAAATTTTGGAATTGGAATAAATCACTTAGGCTAGAAAGGTTTTTTAATTTACTTAAATGACAGAAACTACTGCTAAATTAGAGCAAAAAATTAATATTAAATTCAAGGATCAGGAATTACTAATAAAATCTTTAATTCACAAAAGTCATGACAATACAAATAATAATGAAAAATTAGAATTTTTAGGAGATCGTGTACTTGGTTTAGTTCTAGCTAAAACTTTGCTTAAAATTTATCCTGATGAAAAGGAAGGGGTCATAGATAAAAAATTTGCTAACTTAGTTAATAAAAAAACCTGTTTACTAATAGCGAAAAAAATAGAATTAAACAAATACATTACAACAGGAAATTCATATAAGGGCTTAAGTAGATACAATGATAAAATTATTGGAGACGGATTGGAAGCATTATTAGGTGCTATTTACTTAGATCAAGGGATAATAGTAGTTGAGAAATTTATATTGAATTTATGGGATGATTTTTTAGACAAATCTTCAATAACTAAAATTGATGCAAAGACTCAATTGCAGGAACATAGCTTAAAGAAATACAAGATTTTACCTGTCTATAAAATCAACAAACAATCAGGTCCTCAGCATAGTCCAATTTTTAAGGTTGAAGTTCAAATAAAGAGCTCTAAAAAATATTTTGCAACTGGAACTTCAAAAAAAGATGCTCAGCAAAATGCAGCTCAAAAATTACTGACAGATTTAAAAATCTAATTATGAATTGGCAAGATGAAGGCTTCTTACTCTCTAAAACTAAATTTAGAGAAAATGCCAACATAATCAATGTTTTTACAAATACGCATGGTAAAGTTAGCGGCATAGTTTATGGAGGTAGTTCAAGAAAAATTAGGAATTTTTTACAAATATCAAATAAAATTTTTGTTTTTTATAATTCTAAATCAGAAAATAGAATCGGTTACTTTAAAACTGAATTAGTTGAGGCAATTTCACCAAAGTATTTTAACAATAAAAAAAAGACTACATCTTTATTATCTTTATCTTCAATTTTAAATTTATTACTCCCTGAATCGCAGCCATATAAAAATTTATTTATTTCTGTAGAAAAATTTTTAAAATGTTTAAATGAAAAAAATTGGGTAGCAAACTATATCTATTGGGAATTAAATTTATTAAAAGAGCTAGGTTTTGACCCATATTTAGAACAATTCTCAAAAAATTTTGACGAATTGTCTAATTATAAGTTAATTGAAATTGATAATGTGAAGTATCAAATTCCTGTCTTTTTATTAAAGAAAAAAAGCAATGAAAATATTGATAATAAAGAAATTTTAACTGCATTAGCATTTACAAGAAACCTTTTAAATAATAAATTTTTTTTACCTAATAATTTAATTTTTCCAAAAGCTAGAGTTATCCTAGAAAATTATTTCAATTGATTAGCAACTTCTAAAGAAAAGTAAGAAACTATAGCGTTAGATCCAGCTCTTTTTAATGAAACTAAACTCTCAATGATTGCATCTTGATTTATAATATTTTTATTAATTCCATTTTTTAACAAAGAGTATTCACCTGAAACTTGATAAGAGAATACAGGAATTTTAAAATTATCTTTTACAGTTTTTATAATATCTAAATACGGCATACCTGGCTTTACCATAACTATGTCCGCACCTTCACTTATATCAAGTGCAACCTCACGTAAAGCTTCGGTAGAGTTTTTAAAATCCATTTGATAGGTTTTTTTATCACCTTTTAATTTTTTTTTTGATCCAACAGCATCTCTAAAAGGACCATAAAAATTAGATGCGTATTTTACCGCATAAGAAACTATATGTGTATCACTAAATTTTTTATCTAATGCTTTTCTAATTTTTCCTATTCTTCCATCCATCATGTCTGATGGGGCTATTATATCACAACCCATTTCTGCTTGTAGTAATGATTGTTTTATTAAAACTTCTATAGTTAAATCATTATCAATTATTTTATTTTTAATTATTCCATCATGCCCATGATTTGTATATGGATCAAGTGCAACATCACACATTATTCCTATATCACTTTTAAATTCTTTCTTTAAAGTTTTTACAGTTCTACAAATTAAATTATTTTCATTTAACGCTTCAGTTCCGAATTTATTTTTTTTACCAGATTCGATGTAAGGAAAAAGTGCAATTAATGGTATTTTGAGTTTACAGGCTTTTTCTACAACTTTTGATAGTTCTTTAATTGAATATTTGTAAATATTCGGCATGGATTTTATTGCTTCTTTTTTTTTATCTCCATCTTTAACAAATAAAGGTAGTATTAGGTCACTAGCGGATAAATTGTGCTCTGAAACAAGCCTTCGAATCCAGTCTGCTTTTCGATTTCTTCTCATTCTCACAGCAGGGTATTTACCAATTATTTTCATATTTTTTAAAAGTTTATTCTCTGCGACAAATATAATATTATAAGTGTATATAAAAGTATTTTAATAAGTAAATATACAATCAAATACAGTGAAAAAAATATTTAAGAAAATTTGTATAGCATCAGACCATGCCGGTCATGAGTTAAAAGATAAAATTAAAGATTATCTAATAAACAAAAATATATCTGTGATGGATGTTGGTCCATTTACCGAAGTTTCTGTTGATTATCCTGATTATGCTAAAAAAGTAGCTAAGCGCCTTATTTTGCGAAAAAGCGATGTAGGTATTTTAATCTGTGGATCTGGAACTGGAATGGCAATTACAGCTAATAAATTTAAAGGAATTAGGGCGGCACAATGTTATAATAAATCTAGCACCATTCTTTCAAGACAACATAATAATTCTAATATAATATGCTTAGGGTCAAGAATGTTAAAATATAATGAAGCCTTTAAGTATGTTATATATTTTTTGAATACTAGATTTGAAGGTGGTAGACATCAAAAGAGACTTAACAAAATTTAATTAATGAACAAAGAAGACTTAAATAATTTTTTTAATAAAGATTTAAAGAGTAGCGATACTGACCTTTATAAATCTATTGCTCAAGAGTTTAACAGACAAACAGAACACATAGAGTTAATTGCTTCTGAAAACATGGTTTCAAGAGCTGTACTCGATGCACAAGGTTCCGTTTTGACAAATAAGTATGCAGAAGGTTATTCTGGTAAAAGATATTATGGAGGATGTGAATTTGTTGATATTTCAGAAAACCTTGCAATAGAAAGAGCTACTAAACTTTTTAATTGTAAGTTTGCAAATGTTCAACCACACTCTGGAGCTCAAGCGAATGGTGCTGTTTATTTAGCTTTAATTAAACCTGGTGATACAATTTTGGCAATGAGTTTAAACTCTGGCGGTCATTTAACCCATGGAGCAAAACCTGCACAATCTGGCAAATGGTTTAATGCTGTTCATTACGATGTTGTACCTGAAACAGGATTAATCGATTATGAAAGTGTGGAAAAACTTGCTATTGAAAATAATCCAAAAATTATAATAGCAGGTGGAAGTGCGTATTCAAGAATTATTGATTTTAAAAAATTTAGAGAAATTGCTGACAAAGTAAAAGCTTATTTACTAGTAGATATGGCACATTTCTCAGGGTTAGTAGCAGGTGGTGTGTATCCAAATCCTTTAGAATTTGCAGACGTTGTTACCTCAACTACTCATAAAGTTTTAAGAGGTCCAAGAGGTGGAATAATTTTAACAAACAATGAAGATTTAATTAAAAAATTTAATTCAGCAATATTTCCTGGGCTACAAGGAGGACCTTTGATGCATGTTATTGCAGCTAAGGCCGTTTGTTTTAAAGAAGCTTTAGATTCTAGTTTTAAAATTTATACCAAACAAGTAATTGACAATGCTAAAACATTATCAGAAACACTCATTAAAAATGGTTTTAAAATTTTTTCTGGCGGTACTGATACACACTTAATGCTTTTAGATTTAAGAGATTTTAAGTTAACAGGAAAATTAGCAGAGGCTAGCTTAGGGAGAGCAAACATTACATGTAATAAAAACTCGATACCGTTTGACACAGAAAGCCCTATGATCACATCAGGTGTTAGGCTTGGTACCCCAGCTTCAACAACTAGAGGATTTGGTCAAAAAGAGTTTGTTTTAATTGGGCATTTGATTTCTAAATTACTTAAAGAACTAGCAAAAAACCCTGAAAATAATTCTAGTGCAGAGAATGAAGTTAAAAAAGAGGTAATTGATCTTTGTGGTTCTTTTCCTATATACAGTAGTCAGTAATTAAAAAAATATGCTTTGTCCATTTTGTAAAGAAAAAGATACATCCGTTGTCGACTCTCGACCCACAGAAGATGGAACAGCCATCAGAAGAAGAAGGTTGTGTGGATGTGAGCGCAAAGAAAGATTCACAACTTTTGAAAGAGTACAATTTCAAGAACTTACAGTAATTAAGGGAAGTGGAAAAAGAGCACCCTTTGATAGAGACAAGATTTCAAAATCTATTAGAATTTCACTTAGAAAAAGACCTGTAGATAGCGACACTACAGAAAAATTTATTTCAAAAATTGTTAGAAATTTAGAAGGACTAGGAGAAAGTGAAATACCAACATCAACTATTGGAAAATTTATTATGGAAGGTCTTTCAAATTTAGACCAAGTTGCCTACGTTCGGTTTGCTTCCGTTTATAAAAATTTTAAAGAAGCAAAAGATTTTGAACAATTTGTTGGTAACTTAAATGTCTACAAGTCAGAATAAAGATTCTTTATATTTAAAATTAGCGTTTAATCAAGCCGAGATTAATCTTGGTTCTACTTCATTAAATCCTTCTGTTGGTTGTGTTATTGTAAAGAATAATTCAGTCATATCATCTGGACGAACTTCTTTACAAGGTAGGCCGCATGCAGAAGCAAATGCCCTAAAAAAAAAAAAAAATGTTAATGGCTCTAGCATATATATAACTCTTGAACCGTGCTCGCATTTTGGGCAAACACCTTCTTGTGTAAAAAATATTATAAAAAAAAAAATACACAAGGTATTTTTTTCAATAAACGATATTGACAAAAGATCTAAAAATTTAGCTTACGGAAAACTAAAAAAAGCAAAAATACATGTTAAAAGATTTGTATATAAAGATTCTGCAAAAAAATTTTATAAAAGTTATTTTTTACAATCATCAAAACAAACTCCTTTTATTGATGCTAAATTAGCAGTTTCTAATGATTATCTTACAATTAATAAAAAAAAAAATTGGATTACTAATAATATTTCTAGAAAAGCTGGAAACTTTTTAAGATCAAAGTACGATTGCATAATTTCAACCTCAAAAACAATTAATTATGACAACCCTATGCTAGATTGTCGTATTGAAGGTTTAGAACGTAAATCCCCGGCTGTTATTATTATAGATCGTTTGTTTAAAATTAAAAGAAAATTGAAAATTTTTAAAAATAAATCTAGAAAAATTTTTATTTTTACTCAAACAAAAAATAGGCAAAAAGAAGAATATTTTAAGAATATTGATGTTAGTGTTATAAAATTAAAAAGATCTAATAAATTAAAAAATAATATATCTGAGCCTTACTTTTTTTTAAAAAAGCTTGGCTTTAATAGAATTTTAATAGAAAGCGGAGTAGAGTACATTAATGAGGTTTTAAAGCACAATTTAATAAGAAATTTTTATCTTTTTAAATCATCTTATAATCTTAAAAATAATGGCAAAAACAATGCAAAAATAAACTTGATAAGAAAACTTAAAACAACAACTAAAAATAAGATTAAGATTAACCTTAATGGTGAGAGCTTACACAAAATTCAATTATAATGTTTAATGGAATAATATACGAAACAGGCTCGATTATAAAGATTGTGAAAAACCACAACTATTCTTTAGTAGATCTAAAAACTAACTTAAAATTTAAAAAATCTGAAATTGGAAGCTCTTTATGTTGCAACGGAACATGTTTAACAATAACTAAAATACATAAAAATTTAATTTCTTTTTACCTTTCTAAAGAAACACTAAAAAGAACTAATTTTAGAACTTTAAAAATTAAAGAAATTATAAACATTGAAAGATCATTAAATTATGGAAATAAAGTTTCTGGTCATTATGTTCAGGGTCATGTTGACACAACTGCCCTAGTCACGAAAATTTTAGTTACAAACAAAGCTTGGATAGTTGCATTTAAAATATCAAAAATTTATAAAAAATTTCTTATTGACAAAGGTTCAATAGCCATAAACGGTGTCTCTTTAACAATTTCTAATGTTAAAAATAATATTTTTGAAATAAATATAATTCCACACACTATTAAACTTACAAACTTAATTAAATTAAAAGTAAATAAATTAGTGAATATCGAATTTGATATTTTTGGAAAATATATGTTTAATCTTAAAAAATAAATATGAAGAAAATTTCCTTATCTCCGATTAAAAATATCATTCAAGAAGCAAAACGTGGAAAAATTTTTATTTTAGTTGATAATAAAAACAGAGAAAATGAAGGTGATCTTGTAGTGCCTGCATCTAAGGCAAATTCTAGGTGTATTAATTTTATGGCGAAACATGGTAGAGGTTTAATTTGTCTAGCACTAAACAAAAAGCAAGTTGAAAGATTATCTCTTCCTTTAATGTCAGCGGTAAATAAAGCTAGAATGCAGACAGCATTTACTGTTTCTATAGAAGCAAGGAAAGGCATAACCACTGGTATTTCAGCATTTGATAGAGCTAAAACAATTAAAGTAGCAATAAATAGTAAGACAAAAAAAAAAGACATTGTTTCACCAGGCCATGTTTTTCCTTTGGTAGCACGTAATGGTGGAGTTCTTGAAAGAGCAGGTCATACAGAAGCATCTGTAGATATATCAAAATTATCCAATATGAATCCTAGCTCTGTAATCTGCGAAGTTATGAATGAAGATGGTAGAATGGCAAGACTTAATGACCTTTTAAAATTTGCAAAAAAACATAAGCTAAAAATAGCAAGTATCGAAGATTTAATATCTTACAGGCTAAAAAATGAAAAATTAATTTCAAAAATTAAAAGTAAAAAAATTATGATTAAAAAATTTGGAATTTTTGATTTAAATATTTTTAAAAGTAAACTAGATAACTTGTGTCATTTAGCTATTACCAAAGGTAAATTTAGATTAAACAAATCTCCTAGAGTAAGAGTAATATCTATTAATAAATTTAATAGGTTAGAAAATTTAAAAAATGATATATTTATAAAATCTATAAGATACCTTTCCCAATTTAATAATTTTGCATTAATTATAATTAAAAATGAAAAATCTAATACAAAAAAAAGTGAAACTATAAAAAGTACTAATATTTTAAGATACTACGGTATTGGCGCACAAATAATTAAAGATCTTAAAATAAAAAATATGGTACTAGTATCAAGGTCTAAAAAAAAAATTATTGGTTTAGATGGTTATGGAATTAAAATTACAAAACAAGAAATAATTAAATGAAAAAAAAAATAAAAATTTGTATTGTTAGATCTAAATATAACGATACATCAAAATTATTATTTACTGCAATCACAGAATTAAAAAAAAGAAAAATTTTTTTTAAAATACTTGAAGTTCCAGGAGCCTTTGAAATACCCGTTGTTGTGGCAAGAAACATAAAAAAATATGATGGGTTTATTGCGGTAGGTTCAATAATAAAAGGTGAAACCCCTAATTTTAATTTTATTTCATCTGCTATTACCAACGGACTTATTCAAATTTCAATTTTACATAAAAAACCTGTAGGTAACGCGGTACTTACTTGTTTGAACAAAAAACAGTCAAATGCAAGATTTTCAAAAGGTTTTGAGGCAGTTGTAGCAGTTTGTGATGTGCTTAATGCCAAATAGTAAAAAAAATATAACACCCAGAGTTCGAGTTATCCAAAAACTCTACGGTAATTCTTTAAATTCTGAGGCAGATATAGAGTACCCAAAAAGTCAGTATAAAAAATTTATAAAAGATGTAGTTGAGGGAACTATTGAGCGAAACGATTTAATAGCAGAGACTATTAAGAAATACCTACCAGATGACATAGACTTAAAAAGAACCGATAAACTGCTAAAAATTATTATATTTTCTGCTATTTTTGAGCTCATGTATAAACACAACAATCCAACAAAAGTTATAATTAATGAATACGTAAAAACTTCAGAATTCTTCCTTGAAAAAGCTCAAATTAAATTTGTAAATGCGATTTTGGATAAAATATCTAGAAGCATCAGAAAACCGCTTTAGTTTATACAGTTTTAAATTCACATTAGAGTAAAGTATTTCTTGCGTTTAATGAATTTTTTTGGCATTTATGCATTTTATGAACTCAGTTAATGAATTACTTTACGTAATAATCTTTACAGGCTTAATAGCAGTTTTTTATAGCTATTTGCTGTCTAAACAAATTTTAAAAGCAAGTCCCGGTAACGTTAAGATGCAAGAAATTGCAGAAGCTATTCAAATAGGTGCTAAGGCTTATTTAAAAAGACAATACATTACTATTGGTATTGTTGGTTTAGTTGTTTTAGCCGTAGTAAGTTATTTTTTTAGCCCTTTAGTTGGGTTAGGATATTTCATCGGTGCAACACTCTCAGGAATAGCGGGGTATGTAGGTATGTTAATTTCAGTTGAGGCAAATGTAAGAACAGCTGAAGCCTCAAGAAAAAGTTTACAGTCAGGCTTAACAATGGCGTTTAAATCTGGAGCAGTAACTGGATTACTTGTTGCTGGTTTAGCTCTGTTATCGATTGCAATTTATTATCTAATATTGATAGATTTAAATGTTGATAGTAGGGAAATCATTAATGCCTTGGTAGCATTAGGATTTGGTGCTTCACTAATTTCTATTTTTGCAAGGTTAGGTGGTGGTATTTTTACAAAAGGAGCTGATGTAGGTGCAGACCTAGTTGGCAAAGTTGAAGCAGGTATTCCTGAAGATGATCCAAGAAATCCTGCAGTTATTGCAGACAATGTTGGAGATAACGTAGGCGATTGTGCTGGTATGGCCGCAGACTTATTTGAAACGTACGCGGTAACAATTGTTGCCACAATGGTTTTAGCTTCAATTTTTTTTACAAGTAATGCAAATATGATGGTTTATCCGTTAGCCATTGGTGGATCCTGTATTCTTACATCTATTATTGGAACTTTCTTTGTTAAACTTGGCAAAACTAAAAATATTATGAACGCACTTTATAAAGGTTTTATTGTAACCGCAGTTCTATCTCTAGTTATATTATATCCTGTTACTGACTCTGTACTAGGACTAGAAACAGTTTTTAATGTATCGACTAAGAGTTTTACTGGTTTAGATTTATATATTTGCGGTGTAGCTGGTTTAGTTATTACTGGCTTATTAATATGGATTACAGAATACTATACAGGAACCAATTATAGACCTGTTAAATCAATCGCTCAATCATCTTCTACGGGGCACGGAACAAATGTAATTCAAGGTTTAGCAGTTTCAATGGAGGCCACAGCAATACCAGCTTTAATTATAGTAATTGGAATTTTATACACTAATAGTATTGCAGGACTTTTTGGTATTGCAATTGCGGTAACTTCTATGCTTGCTTTAACGGGCATGGTTGTAGCGTTAGATGCATATGGACCAGTAACTGACAATGCAGGAGGTATTGCAGAAATGGCAAAACTACCAAAATCTGTAAGAAAAACTACAGATGCGCTAGATGCAGTTGGAAATACTACAAAAGCAGTTACTAAAGGTTATGCCATTGGTTCAGCAGGTTTGGGAGCTTTAGTATTATTTGCTGCTTATACAGAAGATATTAAATTTTTTTCTAGTGTTAAAGGTTCTGCTCTTGAAGGAATTGAGGTAAGTTTTGATTTATCAAATCCATTTGTTGTAGTTGGCTTACTTGTTGGTGGAATGTTGCCATATCTTTTTGGCTCAATGGGCATGCAAGCTGTAGGTAGAGCAGGTGGCGCCGTAGTGGTTGAGGTAAGAAGACAATTTAAAAAAATTCCTGGCATTATGAAAGGAACTAGAAAACCTGACTACGGTAGATTGGTTGATCTTTTAACTAAAGCCGCAATTAAAGAAATGATTATTCCTTCTTTACTTCCTGTTTTATCTCCGGTTGTTTTATATTTTATTATTTTACCAATCGGTGGAATGAGTGCCGCTCTTTCAACTCTAGGAGCAATGTTACTTGGTGTTATTATAACAGGATTATTTTTAGCTATATCTATGACTGCTGGCGGCGGCGCATGGGACAATGCTAAAAAGTATATAGAAGATGGTAATTTTGGTGGAAAAGGATCTGAGGCTCATAAAGCAGCTGTTACAGGGGATACAGTTGGCGATCCTTATAAGGACACGGCAGGCCCAGCAATAAACCCTATGATTAAAATTACTAATATTGTAGCTTTACTTTTACTAGCTGTTATCGCTCATTAGTTTTTTTTTGTCTATTTCCGTACATTTTTTGTTTAATACTAGATAAAAATTTTTGTACAAAACCTTTTTGTGTAATATCATTTGTAGTTTCCGCTGTTGAATATTTAATTTTTTTCATATTATCTTTGCTGAGAATTTTTTTATCACTTATAACTCCATATTTATCAAATTTAAGTTCAAGTACATTATTTGCAATTAGCACGTTCTGACCCAGTTTTATCAATTTACCCTTGCTTATAGTCCGCTCAAAATAAATCCATGTATCCTCACCTTTAATTGATAGGGAGTGGGGGTTACCGATTAGCTCGATAACGTCATTTTTATTAGTTTTTCCAACCTTTATTATCTTTGCCCTATTTTCTAAAAAATTTATTCCATGCGATTTTTTTGGATCTTTTAATTGGCAGTTATTTAAAAAAAAAGAGAAAAATATGATATAAAATATTCTTTTATGTTCTCTGTATATAAAACTCATTATAAATTTCTTTATAGCAAATTAGTAGATTTATCACGTAATATTTTTTTCTATAAAAAAATTCAGTTAAAAGACAATTTTGAGAGTAGAATTAAGCTTATTTTTATTCATCTTTCAATAATTTTGATTATCTTTAAGGAAAAGAATAAACGAGAATTTCCCCAGGAATTATTTGATAACATATTTTTAAATATTGAATACCATATAAGAGAATTAGGTTACGGTGATGTTGCTGTTAACAAGAAAATGAAAGAACTTTTACATATTTTCTATGATATTCTCTTAAAAGTAAAATTACCTAATACGAAAAAAAATATAATAAATATAAGCATTATAAAAAAGTATCTTGAACCACAAACAGATAAAGCAAATCAATTAACCAATGATTTAGCCAGTTATTTTGAAAATTTTTATCATTTTTGCTTTGAATTAGAGAACGATAGTGTGATAAAAGGAAAAATTAATTTTAAATATTAAAACATAATGGCTGTACCAAAACGTAAAACAACTCCATCTAAACGTAATATGCGAAGATCCCATCATCGCATCAAAGCAGTAAATGTTGTAGAAGACAAAAAAAGTGGGGAATATAGACTTTCTCACCACGTGGATCTAAAAACTGGCTATTATAACGGCAAAAAAATTCTAGACGTATAGTTTTAACCCTAACTTAAATCATGAGTAATAAAATAATAATTGCAATAGATGCAATGGGTGGTGAAAATGCTCCAGCTAAAACCATTGAAGGTATTTCAATTTTTTTAAAAAAAAATAGGAATAAAAAAGATTTTTTTTTTAATATATATGGCGATGAATCATTAATAGCTACCGAATTAAATAAGTATAAAATATCAACTGATTTTTATAAAACCTTTCATGCTTCAACTGTTGTTTCTGATGAAGAGACTCCACTTACAGCAATTAAAAACTCAAAAGATAGCAGCATGTGGAATTCTATAAATTCTCAAGTAGAATCCAATTCTAACATAACTTTATCAGCAGGTAACACTGGTGTATTATTTGTTGTTTCTAGAATGTTATTAAAAACAATCGATACAGTAAGCAAACCTGCGTTAGCTGGTCTTTGGCCTAATAAAAAAAATATGAATGTAGTCTTGGACCTTGGCGCCAACGTTGATTGTGACGATAAAAATTTAGTTGATTTTTCTGAGATGGGTGCCGCTTTATATAAGGCTCTTTTTCCAAACGACTCTCCAAAAGTTGCATTATTAAATATTGGATCTGAAGAAATTAAGGGGACAGAAACTTTAAAAAAAACATACGCTAAGCTGAAAGAATTAAGTAAATATGGAGATTTTCAGTTTGATGGTTTTATTGAGGGAAATAAAATTACAAACGGAGATTCTAACGTAATAGTTACTGATGGTTTTACTGGAAACATTGCTTTAAAAACTGCTGAAGGAACCGTTAAATTTATTACAGATGCTTTAAAAGAATCTCTTACAGAAACAATATTAGCTAAATTTTCAATTTTATTTTCATATTTTGCTTTAAAAAAATTTAAATCTAAATTTGATCCTAGAAAATTTAATGGTGCAATATTTCTAGGATTAAAAGGACCCGTTGTAAAAAGTCACGGTAGTACCGATGCTGTAGGTTTTTATTACTCAATTGATTTATGTTATCGTATTATTAAAGGAGACTTAATGAGTAAAATTAAAAATAATTTAAGCCATAGTTATGGCAATAAATAAACGTTTTAACACGAGTAAAAAAGACATAGTCAAAAGTATTATTTTAAACACAGGTATACCCACATCCTTTTCTGAAAAAATTTTTAATAATATAATCACTATTATAATAAATAGTTTTAAAATAGAAAAAAGAATAAAAATTAAAAATTTCGGTAATTTTAAGTTACAAAGCAAAAAAATGAGAAAAGGAAGAAACCCGAAAAACAAAAAAGAGCACGATATAGCAGAAAGATTTGTAGTAACTTTTATCGCATCTGATTATTTAAAGAGAAAAGTTAATGAAAATGATAAAAAAAAATAGTAAACTCATTAATATTACTCAATTGGCTATTGAAATTGGGTTAACAAACATTAAAACTAATAAACCATTAACTCATACACTGAGGTTTTGGGAAACTAAATTTAAACAACTAAAGCCAACTATTCTTCCTGGAGGTAGAAGATATTATTCTGCTAAAGACATTGATGTTGTTAAATTCATTTATTTCCTTTTAAAAAAACAAGGAATGACTATAATTGGAGCACAAAGAACTTTGAATGAAAACTTAAAACAGCTTGACGAGACAAAAACATCAAGTATAAAAGCGGAATATTATAAAAAAATAATAAAAAATAAATCAAAAAATATTTTAAAAAGAATAAAAAAACTAAATGGCTAAAAAAACACACATTAAAGTAAGATTAGTTCCTGAGGCTAAACCAGATAGCTCCTTTTTTTATTACGTTAAAAAACCTACCAAAGGTGAAAAGGTTAAAGATAAATTAAAAGTGAATAAATATAATCCAGCTACAAGAAAACATGAAGTTTTTGTTGAGAAGAAACTTCCGCCTCATAGTAAATAATATTTATTTTTTGAATTTTTTATACTCGTAGCGTATAAACGATTTAATCATTTCTTTCCAAATACTAGTAGTTATTGTCGGGTCAATTTTAAGGATAATAGATTTTTTTTTTATTTTTCTTAAGATAAAATTAATTCTTTTTTTATCAACTATATCCTGTTTATTTTTTTTTAATTTTACTATTTGATTAACTAAAGTTGTGCGCTTTTTGATAACCATTAAAAGTTTAAGGTCTATTTTATCAAGTTTCTTTCTTATAAGTTTTATTTCTGGGCCAATCATAGCGACATTTATATTATGTTTAATTAATTAATAAAATATATATTAATTTAATAATGTTAAAAAATATTAATTATAATACTTTTATTCATATTTGGTTAATAACTCTTATTGTCTTAGTTGCTTTTATTATCATTGTAGGTGGATTGACTAGGCTAACTGATTCAGGTCTTTCAATTACAGAATGGGAGCTTTTAAGGGGAATTCTGCCCCCCCTTAGTGCTGAAGATTGGATTAAGTATTTTAATTCATACAAAGAAATCCCTCAATACACTTTGCTAAACAATAATATGACTATTGAAGAATTTAAATTTATTTTTCTATGGGAATATGCACATAGATTGCTTGCACGATTTATAGGTCTCTTTTTCTTGATTCCTTTTATCTTTTTTGTATTTATGAAAGTTCTAAAAAAAGATATAATTATTAAACTTGTAAGTATTTTTATCTTAATTTTAATTCAGGGGTCTATAGGTTGGTACATGGTTAAAAGTGGACTAATCGAAAACACTACTGTTAGTCATTATCGACTTTCTATTCATTTGTTCATTGCCTTTTCTATTTTATCATCGTTAGTTTGGTTGGTTTTAAATAACAACAACAAAACTAAAAAAAAATTTTTTCAATTAAATTTCAAAAATGCCTCTTTGAAATTTTTACTAACCTTTCTATTTGCTCAAATAATCTTAGGTGCTTTTGTATCAGGATTAGATGCTGGTAAAATATATCAGACATGGCCATTAATGAATGGTAGCTACTTACCAAATGACATTATCCTAAATAAACATTATAATTTGAATCAAGCTAGTTTTGTTCAATTTTTACACAGGAATGTTGCTTATATAATTTTTTTTCTATCTATTTATGTTGGGTTCAATATTTTTAAAAGAAAAGAAAGTAAATTATATATCAATTTTTTTGTATATTTTTCCCTTATACTTTTACAAATAATACTAGGAATTTTAGTTTTGGTGTCAGGTAGCAATATTTATTTTGCGTCTATGCATCAAATTTCAAGTATTTTTTTGATAATTGTAGTTATTAATCTTTACTACTGTTCAATTAGATCCTAATAAGTGACAATATTCATCAAATCACCATATATACTAAGGTAAATTCAATTGACTTTATTAATCATTATTAGTACTTATCGCCATAATTGAAATGACACCATTTATAAAAAAAAAAGAAATTAAAAATGATTGGTACCTTATTGACGCTGAAAATGCTGTAGTAGGAAGACTTGCAGCGTACATTTCTAAAGTTTTAAGAGGTAAAAACAAAGCCACTTTTAACCCCCATATGGATAACGGAGATTTTATAGTTGTAACAAACATTGAAAAAATGAAATTTACCGGAAAAAAATTTAAAAATAAAATTTATTACAGGCACACAGGTCATCCGGGTGGTATCAAAGAAAATACACCATTAAGATTGACAGAAAAAGATCAAACACAAGAAATTTTAAAGTTAGCAGTTAAAAGAATGTTACCTGGCGGTCCTTTAGCTAAAAAACAATTGACAAAACTTAAAATTTACAAAGGTGACAAACATCCACACGAAGTTCAAAATCCAACAATAGTTAATTTTAAAGAGCTAAATAAAAAAAATACAAAAACTAATTAATGGAAACTCAATCTACACCTAAAGCAGTTATTCCAAAAAAAATTAAACTAGACTTTAAAGATAGCAAGTACGCCACTGGTAGAAGAAAAAGATCTATTGCTAAAGTCTGGGTTAAGAAAGGTTCTGGTAGCATACATGTTAATGGGAAAAAAATGAGCACTTATTTTAAACGACCAGTTCATCAAATTCTTGTTATGCGCCCATTAGAATTATCAAACGTTGCTACGTCTTATGACGTAAGAGCTTCAGTAAAAGGTGGTGGTTTATCTGGTCAAGCGGGAGCTATTATTCACGGAATATCAAGAGCATTAGTGTTATACGATGAAACCTTAAAACCTACGTTAAAAAAAGAGAAATTAACAACACGAGACTCAAGAGTTGTAGAAAGAAAAAAATACGGTCGTAAAAAAGCAAGAAGAAGCTTCCAGTTCTCTAAAAGATAAATCATTTAAATTTATTATTTATACCATCAGTGATATAAATATTTTATGTCACAAAAAAAACTTAACATTGTTGTAGCTGGAGCCACTGGCTATGTTGGGCTAGATTTAGTTTATTATCTTTCTAAACATTCTAAAGTCAATATTTTACACCTATGTGCGCAAAAAAATATTGGCAGTAGTATTCAAAAATTTGATAAAAGAATTAAAAAAAAACTTCCTAAAATATCTAATTTAAATAAAGTAAATTGGAATAAAATTGATTTATTATATTTGTCACTTCCAAATGGTGAAGCTCAAAAAATAATAAAAAAACTCTTTAAGTATAATAATTTAAAATTTATTGATTTGTCTGGTGATTTCAGAATTGAGAACGCCAAAAAATATAAAAAATGGTATATGATTAATCACAATGCAAAAAAACTAATTAATAAATCTATTTATTCAATTCCTGAATTTTCAAAGAATAAAATTAAAAGTTATAGAATAATAGCTAATCCAGGTTGCTACCCTACGTCGATACAGTTAGCATTAATTCCACTAATGATAAATCCATTAATTGAAACAGATAATATCATCATTGACTCTAAATCAGGTTTTTCAGGTGCAGGGAAAAATTTTAAATCTAAATTTACACATAAAAATATTGATAATTCTATTTTTGCATATGGCATTGAAAAACATAAACATATGTCCGAACTTGATCAGCAATTTAAGAAAATTTTAAGAAATAAAATAGAATACAGTTTCAGCCCACATTTGATACCAACTTTTAGAGGTATAATTTCGAGTATATATTTGAAAACAAAAAAAAATATTTCGATTAAAAATATTTATAACAGAGTTAAAAATTTTCACTCAAAAAATATTTTTGTAAAAGTACTAAGGATAAATACACCTATTGGTACTGGCAATGTTTTAAACACAAATAATTGTGAAATTTCAATTTGCAAAACAAGATACAAAAATAAAATAGTGATTTTTTCAGTTATTGATAATTTAGTAAAAGGAGCGTCTGGTCAAGCTATACAAAATATGAATCTTCTTTATGGTTTTAAGGAAAGTACAGGTCTCTAATGAAATTTTTATATTTTTTTTTTTTCATCATATTTATTTCTTGTAGTCCAATAAAAAAAACCTACATATGTGGTGATCATTCATGTGTAGATAAAAAAGAATTTAAAGAATATTTTGCACAAAATTTAATTATAGAAATAAAAAGAGAAAAGTCTAAAAATAAATTTTCAACAGATTTAGTTAAGTTAAATACACCTAGTACTACGAAGGATTCCAAAAATAAAAAATCTAGAATAAAATTTAAAAAAACTAGTAAAAAAGAGGAAAAAGAAAAATTAAAAGTCAGAAAACTATTACTTAAAGAAGAAAGAAAAATAAAAAAAATTAAAGAAAAAAATAAAAATCGTGAGAAAAAAAGAATGGTTAAACTAAAAAATATTAATAATAAAAATTACAACAAACCTAATGTCATCAGAAAGGTAGAACCTGTTCTACAAATAAAGAAGTCTATAATTAATGATAACCAACAGGAACATCCAAAAGAGGTAAAAAAAAATTCTCAGTTTAAAAGCGTTAAGACAGTCGACCAAGTAAGTATATGTAAGGATGTAAAAGATTGTGATATTGAAAAAATTGCTGAATTACTATCCGAAAAAGGTAATAAGAAAGATTATCCCGATATTACTTCTAGATAATTATCATATGAATAATAAAATGAACATTGTTATTGTTGGCCTTGGAAATATTGGCTCTTATTTTTATGATTATTTGAAAAAAAATAAAAAAGTTATATTTAACAAAACTAACACCATGCCTAATATTTTATATGTTTCTGCAAAATCATTTACAAAAAAAAGAAATTTTTTAATACCAAAAAAAATTTGGTTAAAAAACTATCTTGCAGCAACCAAAATGAATAACGTTGATGTAATTGTAGAATTAATCGGGGGAGCAGAAGGCCCTGCTAAAAAATTAGTATTTGAAGCATTAAGAAATAAAAAACATGTTGTTACTGCGAATAAAGCTCTAGTAGCAAAATATGGTGATGAACTATCAAAAATTGCGGAAAAACAAAATGTTAATTTTGAATTTGAGGCTGCTGTTTGTGGAGGTGTGCCAATTATTCGTTCGATTAAAGAAGGACTTATTGCAAATAATATTATTAAAATTTACGGCATATTGAACGGAACATCAAATTATATACTATCATCTATGGATAAAAACAAATTAGAATACAAAGATTCTTTGTTAAAAGCACAAAAATTAGGATACGCTGAATCTAATCCTTCATCCGATATTAATGGTGTAGATGTCGCTTCAAAATTAAAAATCTTAACTGCTTTAGCTTTTAATTCTTACATAAACAATAAATCAATATTAGTTGAAGGTATAAATAACATTGATCAAATCGATATAAATAATGCAAATCAACTTGGATATAAAATTAAACTTGTTGGCGTTGCTGAATTAGCTAATAATAAAATAATTCAAAGAGTTCATCCTGCGTTTATTAAAGAAAACTCCTATATAGCTAAAATAAATGGTGTACTGAATGCTGTTATTGTTGAGTCTAATCCTGTAGGTAAAACTGTCTTACAAGGTGAAGGTGCGGGTCCTGGTCCAACTACTTCTTCATTAGTATCTGATCTTTGTTCTGTTTTGAGAGGAAACATTAAATTTCCATTTGTATTATCTGACAAGAAAAGAAAATTTGCGGCCTTTGAAAATATAAATAATAAAAAATTTTCTATTTATCTAAGATTAGACGTAAAAGATAAACATGGAATTTTATCTGACGTGACAAAAGTTATGGCAAAAAATAAAGTATCAATAAAAAGATTAATTCAGAATCCAACAATAAATAAGAAAAATGCAACTATTGTGATCATAAGTCATGAAGCAAAAAATTCTTCATTTGAAAAAACTTTATCTATATTGAAAAAGAAAAGTTACATGGTTAAAAAACCAAAAATTATTCGAATAGAAAAAATATAATGTCTATAGAAAAAAGTTTTCTTGATAAATTTATAAGAACCACTGAATTTGCCGCCTATGGTGCATCATTATTTATAGGTAAAGATGATAAAATTGCTGCAGATAGAGGTGCTGTAGACATGATGAGAAGAGAGTTAAACAAAATTAACATGAAAGCTACTATAGTTATTGGTGAAGGTGAAATGGATGAAGCACCAATGCTACATATTGGTGAAAAAGTAGGCACTAATAATGGACCAGAATTTGATATTGCAGTGGATCCATTGGAAGGTACCAAATTTACAGCTAAAGGATTGCCTAACGCTTTTTCTGTGTTGGCTGTTGCAGAAAAAGGGAATCTATTGTCCGCACCAGATACTTATATGGAAAAAATTGTAGTTGGATCAAATTTACCTAAAAATCTATTAGATTTAGATAACAGTATTCAAAAAAATTTGAAATTACTTTCAGAGGCAAAAAACAAGAAGATATCTGAACTAAATGCATGTGTAATGAAAAGATCTAGACATGACCATATTGTACAAACGCTCACAGAAATGAATGTCAAAATTAATTATATTTCAGATGGAGATATAGCTGGTGCATTAACAGTATTAGGTGAAAAACCAGAAAATGATATTTATTTAGGAACAGGTGGTGGTCCAGAAGGAGTTATAGTAGCTGCTGCACTTTCATGTTTCGGAGGGCAAATTCAAGGACGATTAATTTTAGATAATGAAGAAATAGTCCGAGCTAAAAAACTTGGTATTACAGATTTAAAAAAAAAATATAATGTAGATGAAATGATAAAAGGAGATGTAATCTTTTGCGCAAGTGGAGTTACATCTGGTGATTTAGCCAAAGGTGTTAAAAATTTTGATGATAAATTTGAAGTTACAACTTTGGTACTTCATAAAAGTCAAAAAATAAATAAAACAATAACTAATACTCACTTTAAATGAATTCAGTTTCAGTAAGTGGTAAAAATTGGATTTCAAAAGAGTTTAATTCAGAAGAGATTAATTTTTTAAAAACAAATTTTTTTTTAGATGAGATTGTTGCAAAACTTTTATCAATTAGAAAAATTAAGAAAGAAGATGTTAAATCTTTTTTGGAACCTACTATAAAAAATATTCTACCAAATCCATATATTTTAAAAGACATGGATACAGCTATTGAAAGAACAGAAAAATCTATTATTAATAAAGAAAAAATAGGTATTTTTGGTGATTACGATGTTGACGGCGCAACCTCTACAGCAATCTTAGGTAAATATTTTGAATTTTTAAATATTCCTTTTGAGATACACATTCCTGATAGAAAAAAAGAGGGTTTTGGTCCTAATCAAGAGGCATTTTTGAAATTTATAAATCTAGGAGTAAATTTAATTTTCACAGTCGATTGTGGAACACTTTCATACGAACCAATGGATTTTGCTAAAAAGAATAATATTGATGTTATTATTTTAGACCATCATCAATCAGAAATAAAATTACCAGCAGCTCATTCTATTGTTAATCCAAATAGATTTGATGATAAATCAGAATTAAATTATTTATGTGCAGCAGGAGTTAGTTTTATGTTTTTAGTTGCTCTTAATAAAAGACTTAGAGACCAAAATTGGTTTTTAGAAAACTCAATTAAAGAACCAGATTTAATAAATATTTTAGATCTTGTTTCTTTAGGAACCGTCTGTGACGTAGTTCCTTTAATTGGATTAAATCGAGCATTTGTAAGTACTGGATTGAAAGTTTTAAAAAAAAAAAAAAACTTAGGTTTAAAAACATTAATCGAAGTTTGTAGTATTGAAAAAACTATAACAGCGCACGACTTAGGATATGTTTTGGGACCACGAATTAATGCTGGCGGTAGAGTTGGAAAATCTACACATGGGGCAAGTTTATTATTAAATCAAAGTCCTAAAAAGGCTTTTCAATTAGCTGTAGATTTAAACACCTACAATAAAGAACGACAAATATTAGAGTCAGAATTACTAAATAAAATTTTAAATACAGATTATATGATTGGTGCTGATCCAGTAGTTGTTCTACATGGCGAGAATTGGCACGAAGGTATAATTGGAATAATAGCCGCTAGAGTTAAAGAAAAGTTTAATAAACCAACCATTATAATTTCTGTTAATGAAGGTATAGGAAAAGGATCCTGTAGATCAATTCATGGTTTTGATTTAGGTTCAACAATTATTGCCGCTGTACAAAGTGGTTTATTAATTAAGGGCGGAGGTCATAAAATGGCAGCTGGCTTTACTATTAATGTAGATAGAATTAATGATTTTAAAGAATTTGTTTTTAGAAAATTTAAATCAGTAAATGTTAACTTAGAAGGAAAAAAAAACTATTATTTTGATGCTGAAATTGCTCCTACAGCTCTTAATGTTGATTTTTTTGAAAAAATCAATTTATTAGCTCCATTTGGGTCAGGCAATGCAGAACCAAAGTTTGTAATTAAAGATGTAAAGTTAGTCAACTCACGTATTGTCGGTGAAAAACATATAAAATCTGTTTTGATTGGTTCTGATTCAACTACATTGAAAGCTATCAGTTTTAATGCTGTAGAAACTGAAATAGCTTCATATTTGTTAAAAAAAAATATCAAGCCATTCGACATAGTTGGCAAATTAAGCCTTAATGAGTGGCGTGGCAAAAGAAATGTGGAGTTTATTATTGATGATATATCTGTTATTAAATAACAAAAAAATTAGGTCCCATCGTCTATCGGTTAGGACACGTGGTTTTCATCCTCGAAAGAGGGGTTCGATTCCCCTTGGGACCGCCAACCTAATTTAAAAAAATATGTATAAAATTGGAATATTACAAAGAATACACGAAGAAGGAATAAAAATTTTAGACAGCAATAAAAATTTTGAGTTTGAAGTTATTGACGATTTAAGCCCCTCTAATTTATTAGATAAAATAAATTCTTTTGATGGAATAACTTTACGTACAACTAAACTGACTAATGATATTTTATTAAAGGCTAGCAGACTCAAAGTTATATCAAGGCATGGTGTTGGATATGATAATGTTGATACCAATTTTTTGAAACAAAAAAACATTTCTTTGTTCATTACTGCAACTGCAAATGCACAAGCTGTATCAGAACATGTTTTTTATATGATGCTTACAATTTCAAAGAATTTTTTAAACTTAGATAACGAAGTTAGAGTAGGTAACTTTAAAAAAAATATGGATAAGCTTGAGACATTTGAACTAAACAACAAAGAAATTTTAATTGCTGGTTTTGGTCGAATTGGAAAGAATCTCATTAAGAAATGTATTGGTTTCGATATGAAAGTAAAAGTTTACGATCCATTTGTTGACGCGAGTCTAGTTGAACAAATGGGTGGAACAAAAATAGAAAACTTTGATTTAGGTATACAATCTGCAGATTTTCTATCAATTCATATGCCTTTAAACAAAGAAACAAAAAACTTGCTAAATATGAGCAGAATTCAAACAATGAAAAATACAGCAGTTATTATTAATACCGCAAGAGGTGGAATAATAAACGAACATGATCTTGACAAAGCTTTAAATGAAAAAATTATTTTAGCGGCAGGATTAGATGTATTTGAAAATGAGCCACTCAATCTAGACAGTCCTCTCTTAAAAAACAGAAAAGTTATTTTATCACCACATACAGCCGCTCTCACTAATGAATGTAGAATTAGAATGGCTAAAGAAACTATACAGAACCTTGTTGATTTTTTTGAAAATAAAATAAATAAAACCATGTTGGTAAATCTATGATCAGTTTACAAAAAAAATTCAAAAATTTTGGTCTATTAGAAATACTTGTTTCTATCTCCATTTTTTATGTTGTTGCGATGTTAATTTGGACAGCAACGACTAGAAATACTGTTTTAGAAAAAGTTAATAGCATTAAGTCGAATCACAAAGCTGTAGTAGAATTATTAAATGATGAAATTAATAAATGTAGTCAGGATTTACAAAAAATGACTTCATGGAAAGAAAATTGTAGCGCAACATGGACGTCAACAGTAATAGTCGATCACATACTAACAAATGTTAAGTTAAAAAACCCTTACTTGATAAGCAAGCCACTGATTCAATTATCTTCTGATCCAAGAATTGATGCCGAGGGGAAAGCAGGACAATCTACTAACAAAGGTGTTATCTTTGTATCTTCAAATGATTTTAATGCAGATGCTGGGTCTGAGTGGATTGTTGGAACGTGTGTAAAATCTCCATGTGTTGCTGCTGGTAATAACGAATTAGTTTCTGTTTACCGATAAATAAATCCCAAAAATAATATATTACAACTTATACTAGATTATCCTATTTTTATTTTTGGAATTTTATATTTTTTATGTTTAAGTTTGTCTTTTTAATAAATACAAAAAAAGGAAATTAAAAATGAAAAAAATGTACGTAACTATACTAGCCCTTTTTAGTTGGGCTATGATGTCAGTATCTGTACTTGCGGTCGACATAATTGTTGTTTCGCATGGGCAAGCTAACGATCCTTTCTGGTCTGTAGCAAAAAATGGAGTTGATAAAGCTTGTAAAGATATGAAAGTATCTTGCAAATATACTGCTCCAGCAACTTTTGACATGGTAGAAATGTCAAAATTGATTGATAATGCTATCTCTCAAAAACCAAAAGGAATTATAATTACATTACCAGACGCTGCTGCTTTAGGAAAATCAGTTCGTGCTGCAATATCTGCTGGTATACCAGTGATATCTATGAATTCAGGATCTGATGACTACATGAAACTTGGTATAAGTGCTCATGTTGGACAAACAGAATTTGAAGCAGGAGTAGGTGGTGGACAAAAAATGAAAGCCGCTGGTGGTAAAAAAGCACTTTGCGTTAACCATGAAGTTGGTAACGTAGCTTTAGATAGAAGATGTGCTGGCTTTAAAAAAGGTTTTGGTGGTTCTGTTGATATACTTGGAACTTCAAATGATCCAACTGAAATTCAAAAAGCTGTAGCTGCAAAATTAGGTGGTGGCTATGATACTATTCTTACATTAGGTGCAGGTCTTTCAGGAGAAGCTGCTTTAAAAGCTTTAGAATCTGCTGGTAAGGTAAGTAGTGTTAAACTTGGAACATTTGATATGTCTCCAGACATGCTTAAAGCTGCTGCTGCTGGTAAAGTTGAGTTCTTAATTGATCAACAACAATACCTTCAAGGTTATTTACCTGTAGCTATCTTTGCACAATATATGAGATACGGAACTATGCCAGCTGGTGTAGTTATGACAGGTCCAGGATTTGTTACGCCAGAAAATGCTAGTAGCGTAATTAAATGGGCTGCTCAAGGATATAGATAAACATTAAGATAAAAAGGCCTAGTAATTTTTTAACTAGGCCTTTTTTTAATATCAAATAAAGAATTATGTCTACAAAATTAAAAAGTATTCTTTCCAAAAATAATTTAAATCAAGACGACAGATTAAAAAAAGTTTCACCTATAAGAATCCTTTTGAATAGACCTGAGTTAGGAGCGCTAGGTGGAGCTATATTAGTTTTTATTTTTTTTGGTATTGTTGCTGGTGATACCGGCATGTTTAGTGCTTTCGGTATGTTAAATTTTTTTGACGTATCTGCTAATCTTGGAATAATTGCTATTGCAGCTGCCATGCTTATGATTGGCGGGGAGTTTGATTTATCAATCGGTTCAATGATTGGATTTGCAGGTATTTGTATAGCTATACCAGCAATCTACTGGGGTTGGCCTCTATGGATGAGTATTATTTTTGCTTTCTCTATGGCTGTAATTGTTGGTTATTTCAATGGACTATTAGTTGTTAAGACAGGACTACCATCTTTCATAGTAACATTAGCAATGTTGTTTATTTTAAGAGGTGCAACTTTAGCTTTAACAAGGTTAATCACAGGTCGTACACAGGTACCTGGTTTGAGAGTTTTAATTGAAAATGATCCAATAGCTTGGTTGTTTGCAACAGATACACTTAAGTGGGTTTTCGTTTGGCTAGGATCAATGAACTTAATTGATTTGAGAACAGACGGAACTCCTTTAGCTACTGGCATACCTCCTTCGGTAGTTTGGTTTATTTTTTTAGCTATTTTGTCAACGTGGGTTTTAACTAAAACTAGATATGGAAACTGGATTTTCGCCTCCGGAGGAGATAAAAATGGAGCAACAAACGTCGGCGTTCCTGTTGGTAGAGTTAAAATTGGTTTATTTATAAGTACAGCCGTTGCTTCAACAATATTTGCAACTATACAAGTTTTAGATGCTGGCTCAGCTGATACTATGAGAGGTTCATTAAAAGAATTAGAAGCTATAGCTGCAGCTGTTGTTGGTGGCTGTCTACTGACAGGTGGATATGGTTCAGCAATAGGTGCCGCATTTGGTGCAATTATTTTTGGAACAGTCTCTATGGGGATATTTTATACTGACGTAGATACTGATTGGTTTAAAGTTTTTTTAGGAGCAATGATGCTGATAGCTGTAATTTTCAATAACTATATTAGAAAAAAAGTTACAGAAAGTAAATAATGTCTGATTACCTAATTCAGTTTAACAATATCAGTAAATTTTTTGGCAAAGTCATAGCTTTAAAAGACGTGACAATGAAATTAAAAAAAGGTGAAATAATGTGTTTGTTAGGAGACAACGGCGCAGGTAAATCAACTTTAATTAAAACACTAGCAGGAGTTCACAAACCAGATGAAGGTGAAATTATTGTAGAAGGTAAACAAATAACTTTTGATAGTCCTAAAGAGGCTTTAGACATGGGTATAGCTACTGTTTATCAAGATTTAGCACTTGTTTCTTTAATGAGTGTCACAAGAAATTTCTTTATGGGTAGAGAGCCCCTTAAAGGTATTCCTTTTTTTAAAACTTTTGACCTAGAAAAAGCAAATAAGATTGCGGCAGAAAGAATGGGACAAATTGGAATAGACGTTAGAGATCCTTCACAAGCAGTTGGAACAATGTCCGGTGGTGAAAGACAATGCTTAGCTATTAGTAGAGCTATTTATTTTGGTGCAAAAGTGTTAGTTTTAGACGAACCTACTTCAGCACTTGGTGTTCATCAAGCATCTGTAGTATTAAAATATATTGTAAAAGCTGCATCACAAGGTTTAGCAGTCATTTTAATAACTCATAACGTTCATCACGCTTATCCTGTTGGTAATAGTTTTACAGTTTTAAATAGAGGTAAAAGTCTAGGCACATATAACAAAAAAGATATATCAAGAGAAAAATTATTAAGCATGATGGCAGGCGGCGAAGAATTAGATAAATTAGAAGTTGAGCTTAAAGAAATTAATAGATTAGCAAACTAATGCTATCCTCAAAAAATATTGTCTTAGAAGCAAAAAATATAAGTAAATATTTTGGAACTATTACTGCACTTGAAAATGTAAACTTAACCGTTAGAGAGGGTGAGTGTTTAGGTGTTGTAGGTGATAATGGAGCAGGTAAATCTACTTTTATGAAAGTTTTGTCGGGTCTCTACAAACCTAGCAGTGGTTCATTATTTTTTAATGGAAATCAACAAATTCTTAGCAGTCCTAAAGATTCTCAAAACCTAGGCTTAGAAATGGTTTATCAAGATCTAGCCTTGGCAGGAAATCTTCCAATTGGTGAAAATATTTTTTTAGGTCGTGAACCAACAAAAAAATTTGGTTTCTTAAATTTACTTGATTATAAAAAAATTAAAGAATTATCTGAAGCTCATTTAGATAAATTAAAAATACATGTCAAAAGTGCAGAACAAAAAGTTGAGGAACTCTCTGGTGGGCAAAGACAAGCTATTGCAATAGCAAGAGCTACAGCTTTTAATTCCAAGATTGTAATCATGGATGAGCCCACTGCAGCTTTAGCAATTAAAGAAGTTGGAAAAGTTTTAGATTTAATAAATAGTTTAAAAAAAATGGGCGTCAGCGTAATTATAATAAGTCACAGAATGGATGATATTTTTGCTGTAAGCGATCGTGTAATGGCACTATTTCAAGGGACAAATTTTGCGGAATCTGAGCTTTCCAAAACAACACGAAATGAAGTGATTGGATGGATAATGGGAAAAAAATAAAATGGACAATCAAAAAAAAGATCAAAGTTTATTTTTAAAATTAATTCCTTATCTAGACAGATACGGAATTTTAATTTTACTTTTATTAATGATACTTGCTCTTCATATTATGCAACCTGATGTTTTTCTTTCTTGGAGAAATGTTACTAATGTTTTTAAGCAAATTTCATGGCAGTCAATGCTGGCTTTAGGAGTCTTCATGGTTATTGTTACAGCAGGTATCGATCTTTCTGTTGGCTCAATTATGATGTTGTCCTTAATGGTTTTGGCAATTGTCGCTAAAGCAGACATGCCTTGGTATATAGTTGTTTTAGTTCCTATGTTAGCTGGTCTTCTTTGCGGAATGTTTAACGGCTTAGGAATTACACTTCTTAGAATGCCCCATCCGTTTATCATGACTCTAGGGACGTTATATATTTTTAGAGGAGCAGGAAATCTAATATCTGGAGGTGTGCCAATCAGTGGTTTTACTGATGAAGTTAGATATCTCGGTCATGGACGAATAGATCTTACTTGGCTAGGATTAGAAGAATCTCAGTACCTTCCTGTGAGTCTCGTTTTGATAGCTATTGTTTATTTTATTTTTTGGGTATTTATGAATCACACAAGAATAGGTAAGTGGATATACGCAATTGGTGGAAACCCAAATGCAGCTAGAGCATCAGGTATCAATGTAAATAAAATTTTGATAATTGTTTATTCACTTTGTGGCTTATTGTCTGGCATAGGTGCTTTAATTTTAGCGGGCAGAGCAGATTCAGGTTACCCTAATGCTGGATTGAATGCGGAGTTAGATGCAATAGCTGCATGTATTATTGGTGGAGCAAGTTTTTTTGGTGGAAGGGGCACGGTGCTCGGAGTTTTTGCTGGCGTTATGATAATGGGAATTTTAAGAAATGGATTAAATTTAATGGATGTCAGTGCATTTTGGCAGCAGGTTTTAATTGGGGCCATAATAATTATAGCTGTTTATATTGACGTCTTAAGAAAAGATTTTGGTACAAGAAAATAGATACACCCCTTAGTTGAAATAAAAAAAACATTTAATAAACTTTGTTTTTTTTGGTCTTTTAAAGATAAAAAATCAAAGATTTATATTAGAAGTTGAAATTCATATAAAAATACTATTTTATTCTTTCTATAAAATAAAACTAAGAGGAGAATTTATGAACATAATAAAAAAAATTGGTGTAGCAATTACATCTCTATTTTTAGTAATAAGCATAACAACTTCATCTTTTGCTGATGGACACGGAAAGAAAATTTTATTCAGCATTAAAGGACCTGGTTCTGGAAACCCTTTTTGGGCTTCTGTTGAAAAAGGTGCAAAGGAAGAAGCTAAAAAATTAGGCGTTAAATTAATTATGATTGCGCCACCTCAAGAAGGTGACGTACAAGCACAAGTAAATCAATTAGAAGATCAAATTGCTAAAGGTGTAGACGCTATAGCACTTGCTCCTTCAGATCCAAACGCTTTAGCTCCAGTAGTTGATGACGCTATTAAAAGCGGTATCCCTGTAGTTTTTGTTGACACAGCAGGAAGCAATAAAGGTGTAACTTTTATTGGCACAAATAATAAAAATGGTGCAGAATTAGCTGCTAAATATATTTGTGACAACACGCCAAAAGGTTCTGATGTGGCTATTTTAACTGGTATTGAGTCTCAGTCGACTGCATTACTTAGAAGAGATGGTGCAAAAAAAGGATTTAAAGGATGTGGTCTTAAACTTGTTGCAACTCAAACTGCTGAATGGGACACAGCTAAAGCTAGATCAGTTACTGAATCTATTTTAGTTAAAAACCCAAACATTAAAGCTATTTTTGGATCTAACGATAATATGGCATTAGGTGCAATTCAAGCTATTAAAGACGCAGGAATGAAAAATGTTGTTGTAGTTGGTTTTGATGCTACGCCAGATGCTGCGAAAAGTATTCTAGCGGGTGACATGACAGCCACTATAGCTCAGTCTTCTTACAACATGGGTGCTTTGGGAGTTAGACATGCTCTTGATTTAGCTAATGGTAAGAAAATTGCTGCAAATATTGATACAGGAACTGAATTAGTTACTAAAAAGAACGCTAAAAAATATAAATAGTATTTAACTATTTTACAAAAAGGGTGGAATTTATATTCCACCCTTTTTTTTTATGTATTATAATATTTCATATGCTTATAAAAATTAATCCAATTCTAAGTCCAGAACTTTTATTTATATTAAGAACAATGGGTCATGGTGACAAATTAGTTCTAGCTGATGGAAATTTTCCAGCTAATGCTATGAATAAAAGAGTTGTTCGTTTAGATGGTGTTAATATTTCAGATGCTGCAAAAGCCATTCTATCAGTTTTTCCTTTAGACAGTTTTCTAGTCTCACAAGGTAAAGCAGCTGTTAGTAGAATGGAAGTTGATGACAAACCACAAGAAATAACCGACACCCACAAAGAATTTATTGATGTAGTTAAAAAAATTTCAGGCAGTAATTGGGAAGTTGGATCTATTGAAAGACAAACTTTTTATGAAGAAGCAAAAAAATCTTACGCTATTGTTACAACAACAGATGCAAGACCCTTTGGTTGTTTTATTATGACTAAAGGCGTTATTAAACCCGATGGTAGTGTTTGGGTTTATACGAGTAGATAATGAAACCAATTTGTATTTTTGGCATATTCGTTGCTGATTTATGTTTTTTTAGCAATACTATTCCAACAAGAGGTCAGACTGTATTAGGATCGAAGCACTTGGTTGGACCAGGAGGGAAAGGGTCTAATCAAGCGATTGCAGCTGCTAGGCTTGGTGGTGATGTTAAATTTATAACAAAACTAGGGAAAGATAATCATGCTGAAATGGCTTTAGCTTTATATAAAAATTCAGGTATGCAGACGGATACAATCACACAAGACTCCAATCTTACTACTGGTGTTGCTGGTATAATGATTGATGAAAAAACGGGTGACAATATTATTAATGTAGTACCTGGTGCTGCAGCTCATTTAGACAATAAAGATATAGATAAAAATATAAGCTTGATTAAAGATTCTAAGATTTTCTTAACACAACTTGAAACTCCATCAGATGTAACAAGTTATGCGTTAAATAAAGCGAAAGAATTAGGAAATATAACAATATTGAATCCAGCTCCTGCAGCTAAAATAAAAGATAGTGACTTTCAATTAATTGATTTTTTTACACCCAATGAAAAAGAAGCTGGTTTTTATTTAAACAAAATTATTAAAACAGATAAAGACATAGAAGATGCTGCTAATGATTTATTAAAAAAAGGAATTAACAATGTTGTTATTACGCTTGGTGCGAGAGGGGTTTATTTTGCAAATTCAAAAGAAAACTATTATGTGGATGTTTTCAAACTAAAGTCAGGTGTTGTCGACACAACAGGAGCAGGAGATGCATTTAATGGAGCTTTTGCTTTTGCTTTAGCAAATGACTTTGAGTTCAAAAAAGCTTTAGTTTTTGCTAATAAAGTCGCCGGTATTTCTACTACAAAATTAGGCGCAGCTAATTCAATGCCTTCTATTGATGAAGTTAATAATTATTAAGTTTTTACCGAGTAATATCAAACCCGCAATTTAAAGCTATTTTTTTTAAGTGATTAAATCCTATCTTCCCATATTCTAAAGGATTAGCTTTCCTAGGATCCTGTTCAGCTTCTACTACGAGCCAACCATTATAATTAAAATCTTTTAAAAGTTTTAAAAATATTTCATAATTAATGCATCCGTCACCAGGCACAGTAAAAGCACCAGCAAAAAAAGCATCTATAAAACTCAAGTCATTTTTAAGTGAATTTTCTAAAACATCTTTTCGAATATCTTTGCAGTGAATGTGATGTAGTCTTGAGGAATAATCTTTTGCAATTTTAACAAAATCACCACCAGCAAACATCATATGTCCTGTATCGATTAGCAGTCTTACTGTATCTGAAGTGTTGTCTATAAGTCTTTCGGTGTCTTCTTGAGATTGAACGACTGTTCCCATATGATGATGATAAGCTAATGGCATATCACTATCTTCCATATATTTACTAATTTCATTAATTTTATAATAAAAAGTTCTCCATTCTTCTTTATTAAGTATTGGTCTTTTTGAAAGAGGTGTTTTTACTTCACCTTGTATGGAACCAGATACCTCTGCAAAGACTATACATGGAGCATCGCACTCTTTAAATAAGTCTAACTGTTCTTTCATTATAGAGAGTTCTTCCTTAACGGAATTTTTTAATAAGTTGGCACCATACCAACCAGAACATAATTTAAGATTTTCTTTTTCTAGTTTAGGAATTAATTCACTAGATTTTTTTGGAAATTTCCCACCCGCCTCAATACCTGAAAAACCAATTTCATTAGTTTCTTTTAGGCATTGTTCTAAGGTTGTATCTCCACCCAACTCAGGAAAATCATCATTACTCCAAGCAATAGGTGAAACTCCAATTTTTATACTCATAAATAAATAATGTTTTAATTTGTTTTTAAAATATATATATTATTAAATAATATTACATCAAATGAAAAAAATTTTAAAATTAGGAATAGTAGGTGGGGGTCCAGGTTCTTGGATAGGCAATATACACCGAATTTCATCAGGTATTGATGGAAAATACAAAATTTGCGCAGGTTCTTTTTCAAGAAATGTTAAAACTAGTTCTTCATTTGGATCGTCTTTAAATCTAAACAAAGATAGATGTTATTCTAATTACAAAACAATGGCTGACAGAGAATCTGAAAGAGAAGATGGAATTGATGTTGTTGCAATAATGACACCTCCGGGTAGCCATCAAATAATAGCGGAATATTTCATTAAAAAGAATTTTCATGTCATATCTGACAAACCATTTGCCTCTACATATGATCAGGCAAAAAAACTATATTCAACAATTAAAAAAAACAAAAAGATCATCTATGGATTAACACATAATTACTCTGCCTACCCGATGGTTAGGATGGCAAAAAAATTAGTAAAAGATGGAAAAATAGGAAATATAGAATTTGTTAACGTTGAATACGTTCAAGATTGGTCAAATGGTATTGAAGTTACAAAAAAAAATTCAAAAAAAATTTTTAGATGGAAGTTAGATAAAAAGGTAGTTGGCTCATCTGCTGTTCTAAATGAAATAGGAACCCACGCATACCATCTTGCGAACTATATAAGCGGTCTTAAAGGTAGCTCTTTATTCGCTGATATAAAAAAATTTAACAAAAAAATAAATTTAGACAATAATGCACAAGTTTTACTTAACTACGAAAATGGAGCTAAAGGTATGTTTTGGACATGCATTTCTGCTAAAGGGGGAAACTATGGCTTACGAATAAGAATTTTTGGATCTAAAGGTAGTTTAGAGTGGGTTCAAAATGATCCAAATTACTTAAGACTTAATCCAGCAAAAGGTGCCGTAAAAATTTTAGAAAAAGGTTTTCATGAAGCCGATTTTTCTAAAAATTTTGCACGCGTAAAATCTGGTCATCCAGAAGGTTATGTTGATGCATTTGCTAATATATACAATGAAGTTGCAGACCATATAAATTCTAAAGATAATAAAAAAATGCGTTACTATCCTACAGCTTACCAAGGGCTACTGACTGCTAAATTTATTCAAACTTGCATTGACTCGTCAAGAAAAAAAAAGTGGCTTAAATTTTAATGATTAATGTAGCTTTATTTGGTTTTGGGCGTATTGGACAAATGCACGGAGAAAATATTTTTAAGCACCCAAAATTCAAACTCAAATATGTTTATGATAGAGACCCAAGATTATCAAAGAAATCAGAAAGTAATCTTAAAGCCAAATCAATTAAAGACTATAATATTGCACTTAAAGATAAGAATATAGATGTAATTTTTATTGCTTCTTCAACGCCCACACATATTAAATTCATTAGAGAGGCCGCAGCTCACAAGAAGACAATATTTTGTGAGAAACCATTAGATCTTGATTTAAAAAAAATAGTAAGTTGTAAAAAATATATAAAGAAATTTTCACCTCGTATTCAAATAGGTTTTAACCGAAGATACGATCCTGGTCATTATTATTTAAAAAAATCAATTGATCAAAAAAAAATTGGCCAATTACAAAAAATTATTATTACTTGTAGAGATCCTGCTCCTCCCCCATTAGCATATTTAAAAACTGCAGGAGGAATATTCAAAGATATGATTATTCATGATTTTGATCTTATTAGATTTTATTTAAAAAATGACCCTATTAAAGAAGTTTTTGCTACTACCAGTGATTTATCTGAATATGCAACATTATTTAAAAAAGTTAATGATTATGAATTAGCCACAGTAGTTTTAAAATCTAAAAAAGGTGTCCTCTGCACTATAAATAACGCAAGACATTGTACATATGGTCACGATCAACGTGTTGAAGTTTTTGGAACTAAAGGAATGCTAATATCAAACAATAAGAGAGAAAGTGAAGTTGAATTAAGCAACAGTCAGGGTACTAACACCAAAAAGAAACTATTAAATTTTTTTATTGAGAGATATCAAGAAGCTTATTACCTACAGTTACATGATCTTGCTGATCTAGCTACCAAAAAAAAACAACCAAGAGCCAATTTTGATGATGGACATCAAGCATTAGTATTAGCCGTCGCTGCAGCTAAATCTTTAAAATTAAAAAAAATAATTAACATTTAATAAGATATGCAAATTGGAATCGATGTTGGGGCAACAAAAATAGAAAGTGTTGTTTTAGAGGACAATGGCTCAGAACATCATCGTTCAAGAACATCTTGTCCAAAAGAATATGA